>Ga0102883_1000162_pt1 | contig 27055 bp, 26 predicted proteins | sample Colrivmet1549B02_FD_94877 | JGI IMG/M metagenome (GOLD analysis project Ga0102883, IMG submission 94877) | Estuarine microbial communities from the Columbia River estuary - metaG 1549B-02 | ecosystem: Environmental > Aquatic > Marine > Intertidal zone > Estuary | place: USA: Columbia River... | reverse complement strand
TTCCAGCGAGACCAGAATGCCCATCCACCACCACCACCACCACCACCACCCCCACCATTAGCTGATACAGTACCAGAATAATTGTTAGTTATACTAGTAGAACCTCCTGAACCGCCTGACCCTCCCCCTGCCGCACCTACCCCGTCACCACTGTTATTATTAGCAGTGTACGCGCCCGGACCACCACCACCACCACCACTACCTATGGTAATTTGTAATGAATAACCAGGAGCTATTGTAGTAGTTCCAGACGTAGACTGGCCAGATGAACCATTACCCCCATTTCCCCCATTTCCTTGTACACCACTATTATTCGCAACCCCGCCACCACCTCCACCACCACCACTACCACCAATAATAAAATATCTAAATTGATTCGCACCGCTAGGTACATTTACTCTTTGAGAATAATTATACTTCTGGTGTATAGCCGCACAAACCGTTGACAAGTCGGAACGATTCGCATCAGTATAACCCAGGTTTGTTAACAATCTTGAATTATTGTATTGTGGTGGAGTTATATCTGGTAATCCTCTATATACATCAGCAAAATTAGTAGGCTGGGGATCGGTAGTTGTATCTACTATAGTCGTAATATCAATACCTTTAAATTGGTAAGACATATAATATGTATTTATAGATTTTTTTTGTAAAAATATCTTAATTAACTCTCATAATACCTGTTATTGGATTATTTTCGTTGAACAAATAATAAAATATAGTAGTTACTATTATCGATTGACTTAACCTAGAACCTTCCTCAAAATCGATTAATATACACGACTGATTATTATATGTAAATATATTTAGATCAAATAGATCAGTCGTTTTATTGAACATACTGTCTTTTAAAACATCTGTATAAAATGACTGTCTACTCACTTCATCATTCATGTCATACGTTAATATTTGATTTATGTAATTCTCAACCTTACTTGTTGTTATATATATGTCATTGTGAAATATATTATGTTCACTAGAAATTGTATCAATTAAATTTAATGATTGAAGCATATTTCTACAATTATTTAACAACCGATTATATTCATATATGATATCTACATTATCATTACTTTCAATATGAATTGTCGTTGGTTTATAATAAGGCATTTCAAAGAATAAGTATATCTTGTTATCGTTATTAACCAATCCATACCGCAATATTTCAGGAACTATTAAAACCGTATTATTATCTATACTATTTAATACTGAATGGTATTGTTGCTGGAAATATATCTCCAATATACCATTTATTATAATATATTCTTTAAAGCTGTTATTATTATGAACAACATATGTTTTGTAAACAGTTCCAGATATTTCACTTGTTGTAATTGTAGATGCAGATAAAGATGCCATCTTATATACTGTATTATCAACTAAATTATCCACTAGTGTGTTATTCTCAGTCTCATAATGTATATCATAAATTTTCTTACTTAATATGGTTTGATGGCTAGTAAATATTTCAGCATAATTATATGTAATTAAATTAGTATACATATTTAATACATTTTCTTTATCGGTTTCGTATAAGGTACCTTTCTCAACACAATAATCTAAATAAGTAACTACACTTTCCATATAATTTATATTATATTATATTATTTTTAATCTATAATGTTCTATTTAACATCATTATATAATGAAAATGAAAATCAAAATGAAAATCAAAATGAAAATCAAAATGAAAATCAAAATGAAAAGCAATAAGGAACAATAAAATAAAAACAAATAAAATATAAATATATAGCGATATAAACAATTACATTCATGGAAAATAATAACGTTATGGATTTATTATATGTTAAAGAATGCTCCCTTTCTTCTGAATTATGTAATGATATGATTAATCTATTTGAGCAATCTAATGGTCGGTATGATGGGGTGACTGCACAAGGTATGAATAAACATATCAAAGATACAACCGACATGGTAATAACAACAGCTGGTTCGCAATGGTCTAGAATAAATAAATTCTTATCTAAAGAATTGAATAGTAATGTAAAAGAATATGTTAAACAACATAATGATCGAATTAATGAACCGTATCATATTTTTGGTACAACTTACTTAACAACTGACTCAATGCAACTCCAAAAATATAACAAAAATGTGGGAAAATATATGTATCATCAAGATTATTCGTGTGATTGGAAAAACAAAAAGATGCGTCAATTAACCTTTATGTGGTATTTAAATGATGTTAAAGAAGGCGGTGAAACAGAATTTTGGTCTAAATATCGTATAAAACCAGAAACCGGTAAATTAGTCTTGTTTCCTGCTAGTTGGACATTTCCACATAGAGCTAATATTCCTATATCTAGTGATAAATATATTATTACTGGATGGTTATGGGAACAATATGATACTGCTTAACGACAACGTAAAAATAAAATTGATTTTATAAATAATAAATTTACTACTCATAAAATCACAATGAACACAGTTCAACAAAAACTCCAAGAAACCAAAGAAGCCGTCGGCAGTTCTCTGTCCTATTTGGCAAAGTTACATCCGCACGAAAGAGATGCCCGTATTCAGTTTGATGAGGGTCCTCATGTTTACACTATTGATGGTAGCAGTGATGGCTATATGTCTGTAACGACATTTAATCATGCGAATTTCGACCATTTTGATGCGGATGCGATTATTAAAGGAATGATGTCCTCTAAGAAATGGAATCAGAGCAAATATTATGGCCAGACAGTGGAAGAAATCAAGGCTAGTTGGGACAAGAATTGTAATGAAGCGTCTACAGCTGGAACCAAGATGCACTATGATATTGAGTGCTACTATAACCAAATGGAAGTTGTTAATGATTCGATCGAATACGAATATTTCCAGCGTTTCTTGGCCGATTTTCCCGACTTGAAACCGTATCGCACGGAATGGACCGTATTCCATGAAGAGCTGAAATTGGCTGGCTCCATTGATATGGTGTATGAAAAACCAGATGGAACGCTACTCATTTATGATTGGAAACGGTGTAAAGAAATCGTGAAAGCGAATGCGTTTGGTAAATGGGGAAAAAAGGAATGTATTGATCATTTGCCAGATACAAATTATTGGCATTATTGCTTACAGCTCAATACATACAAGGCCATTTTGGAGGAGAAGTATGGAAAAAAGGTGGAAGACTTGTATTTGATATGTTTACATCCGGACAATAAAAATAAAAATTATCAACGAATTAAAGTGGTCGATTTACAAAAAGAAGTAAAGGAACTCTTTGAACTACGACGTCAAGAAGTTGTGGAAAAATATGGAAATATCTTAGGTAGGTTCAATCAGCTAGCAAGCTAGATAGTAGCCATAATAATAAGAATAATAAAAATTTACAGGTGGATATGTTTATGTTATGTAATAAATAATCAGGGCTTAAAAATATCTCTTGTATATTTTTATTATACACCATGTTTCAAATTATGAATAATAGACTATTTTCAAACATATCATCCCGTGTTGACCGTAATATGCTATATGTTACAAGTGGTGTGGCAGTTAGTTCTGTGTTATTCTATTATTTTTATTCGAATTTATCAGATATGAAGCTAACTATGAGTGTTTTTTCATTGATTAATAGTAATAGTAATAATCAGTTGACTGACAAGGCGACAGATAAAGATAAAGATAAGTCAAAGGAGATTTCGTATGAAAACAAGTATTATGACAAATTTCAAGAGATGGAGAGTGAAGAATTGGAAGAAGAGGATGTAAAGTATTTAAAAAATAATGTATTATATGAAATGACCCCAAAGGGTCGTATTATTATGTATTACGACTTTGAAAAGGAATCTTTTATATATCATTGTGATACAAAAGATATGCCGTATTTGTATTTGGAAACTGTCGCTAGAAAATACGCGTTAACCTATCATTGTAAAAAGATTGTGGTTGATATCAAAAAGGAATTGGAGGTGGCTAGGGAAACATCTGTTGCGAACGAGACAAAATCGAAGATGTTAGTTGGTGTTAAGGCCGCAGATAGTTTATTTGCTTCTTTTAAAAGTTATAATCGTAAAGGTTCTGGTGGAAGTAAGACGCTAAACCGAAAGTTTATTTTGCGCCAAAACGCAAACCGATATTCTTATGGCGGAAAGGTCAATGAATTTCCGTTTATAAAAACGAAGGAATATAAAATACAAAAGCCGATGGAGAAGATGGATTACGAAACATTTAAGAAATTAATGGCGAAAAAAAATTAAAGGTAGAATATATATGATTGATTTATTAAATGTTCCTAATCCAGATGAAAAAATAAAAATGATCGTAAATGAAGCTATATTAAAAAAACGCGCGGAGGTTGAAAAGGCTACGAATGAATTGGAAGATTTAAACCGGCAGAGTGAGAATGGTATTTATTACAGTCGTACTGATGCGACCACTGGTTCTAGTTCCGCATTGACGTATGTTACAATGGCCGTCTTGTCGATAATAAAGGATGTGTTACATGGATTTCAGGCTGCTACCAAATATATGAAAGACACTGCGATTGCTGTTGAAACGGAGCGCAACGGTCGCAATGGTCGCAATGACAGTCAGATTGGTGGTAATGCTCGTGGTTATACAGATACAGATAGTATAAAAAAACAGGCTGATGTATTGAACAAGTTAATTGGTGGTGCGAATGAACAAATCAAAAAGCTAACTGCTTCAAATAACTCCTCAGCCGAAACAAATGATACGAGTGATACGACCGTATCGACTTTAGGAGATGAGAGCAAGGAATTCGCCATAAAAGCATTTACAGTAGTAAAAGATATTGGCGAAGCTGGCTTAAAAACGGGTATAAAATGGACGGGTGACATCATGGTTAAACTGGTCGATGTAGTTATGGATATGACAGGAGAGGCAAATATATTGGACACTCCTATAGATGAATTAAGCCCTGAACTAAATAAACAGGTATTGTTGCTTGCGGGAGTGTTAAAAGAATTGTCGACCAATCCAGCGACAAAGGAGGCTGTAAAAGAAATAGCACAGGCGGTTGCCGTGACAATGATTGAAATACTAAAAGAAATACGCCCCCAAGTAAATAAAGTCGCTGACCAAGGTACGGAAATGTTAGAGGAAGTTTCAGGAAAATTCGTATCGGGTGCTACTAGTACTGGTATTTCAGTGGTTCAGGCGTTTATAGCCGAAATACCTTGGGTCGGAGGAATCGTTGACTTGTTTATTGCTATTGGTAAAGGGTTTAACACGCTAACACGAACGTTTAAAGTATTTATGGAAAAAAGTGGTCCGATGGTGATTACTAGCGCACGAACTATAAAAGATACAGAGGCTACTGCCGTAAAGGGGAAAGACCGTATATTAGGCGCAGTAGATAATGCGACTAATACCTTGAAAAACGCAAGCAATCAAGATGTTGTCGATAGTGCTAATGCGAATGCTACCGGTTCTATGAAAGGTGGCAGTTATAATAGGAAGCAGATTCATTCTAAAATACAAAAAGGAGGGGTACGATTGAGAACAACGATGAAAATATTCCATCATACATTACCAAAACTTCCGTTTGTCTCTTCCAATAAACCACGTAAAGCTAACAGAACCCGCAAAACAAGCCGTCGTGAAGATAAAAAATGAGGGAGTATATATAGCTTCTGGTAGTGCCTTTTTCTTAGTGATCTTTTTTCAGTGATCTTTTTTAAGCTATATATGTGATTGTTTTTATGAAATATACTAACGTATTGGGTGGTTATTGTTTGGCTTTCCAGTTTAAAAATCCAATGCTCTTCATAATATTAAATGATGTACCTAAGTGGGATTTTGCGATTTCAAGCGTTTGTTTTTCTTGCTCGGTAAGTGAGCTTATATAATTGGATATTTCTGGCTGGTTCTGGTTTTCTTGAGGAGACATTTTATTTTCACTTTTCATACTTATAATTGAATTCATTTACTGTTTTTAAATAAATTCAATTTTTATTTATTATTTATTGTTAATTATTGACTTATGTATACTGACTTATGTATACTGATTTATGTATACTGAATCATACAGATTAGATTTCCATTCATTTTTATGTTGCTTTTTTGTAATACTTTTGTTACAGAATTATCTATCGTGTACCCATTGTTAATTAAAAATTCAAACAAATTCGGTAAATCGTCTATACACATAAGATGACACGGATTATTTATCTGCGTGATACCTATAACACAACTTGGTTGGGGGCATATATTATTATAGGTTTCAAATGGAGACAGTTTATTTACTCGTACCGTTTTTGTAATGGACTTTAGAGGACCGTCTGGCGATTTATTTAAAGTTAGAATATTTGTATATTCTTGTTGAATAGAATTATAATACGGAATACTTTCCAGAGAATATAGCTTCATCGATTACTATTTATTTACTATTAGCAAAAAAATTGAAGCAATGTAGCTATAAATAATGAAAGTATCAATACTTATTAAAGTATATTAATACTTACTTACATCGGTCCTTCAATTTATTCATTTAACTTAATGATGACTACTGAGAACGCCATATTCCGTTTTAAATTCTCTACCGAATTTACTAACCAATTGTATCCATTTGCTAAACTTCATCAGTATGACGATAGACATATGTATAAAGAAGAGTGGGCACGATGGCTCACAAACAATAGCGAACTCATTGATACAGAAATTACGCGATTGAAAGGTCTAGGGTATGATGGGGATATTGTCAGTAAAATGTACAAAAGTGGTAGATATTATTTCCGCAAGAAGACCAGTAGCAGTGATGCCAAAAAACGTCGCAAGTATATTTCTCTAGAACATGATATGATTGATGCGATGGACGAGCATATTAATACCAACTATTATCTTCCGTGTTTTAAACCGTCGATTGCTTATGAGCAGTTTTGTATGGAATATGAACACTTGTTGAATGATGAGATGGAAAGACTTGTACAAGAAAAACTTCTTGCCGAAGACATATATTCAAAATTAAAGAAAACATATAAAAATAGATATTTCCTCTTCAAACAGAATCGCATTGCTGAACGTCAAGATAGATACGATAACGTTTATAGACAAGATACAGATATGACTACGGGTATGGCTACGGGTATGGCTACGGGTATTGCTACGGGTACAGCTGAGTGTCGTTCAATCATTACGGAAAATTAACCATTATTAATTCACGGTAGATACTAATATATTATTAATGACTTTATTCTTGGAAAATTCATTTCCTCTCAATAATTATATTTCTATTTCTAAAAAAATCAAACAAATTCCAATGTACTTTTTGTATTTTTTACCTATAGATACATTCATAAATTTAGACAAAGAATATAAAGTTTTGCCCATGACAAATTCCAATCTAGTTCAGAGAGAAATTAAATATAAACTAATTTATTTTGATAAAAACAAAAATACTGATTTATATAGCAATAATATCTGTTCTAGTTTACCGTCTACTTTCCCAAAATCAATCTATCATATTTTTTACTCTTGCTCCATTCTTCATAAACATGACATTTCTTTTACTTTAAGTTCACAACCGTTTGTTTCGCATAGCGGTAATCTAGTCCAGCTATCCGACTTTTCATATTCCTTTTATTTTCCTCTTATTCAAAGACATAATTTAAAGTTGTATTTCTCTCCTGTCTTATTACAAAATCCATATATATCCTTTGATGTGTTTGTCATTACCTACCTTATTCATCATCCGATTGAATGTTTGCGCAAAGAAGACACTGATCACATTTTAGAATTATTTACAAATAGTAGAGAGAAAATAGAAATAAATACATTCGACAACCATATCGCATATTTTCACAATTATAATTCAGAACAAGTTATCCAATACTTGTTTCAGTTCAAATATTCCTGGACATATTATTCTCTCTGTTATTTCTTTGTTATTCATTATCCGGATTTATTGGAACATTTCTCTCTATATAATCTGTTCTATACCTACATTCATTCTTCGTTTAAAGAGAGACGTGACGATTTATTGGGAGATATCCACGCCATTGTGTTTGCTTAGGTATGATGGGTTTCTACTGTATACGATTGATCGGTGTTATCAAATATCATTTGATTTGATGATACATTATTGGATTTGACGAGACATTATTGGATTTAATGATACGTTATTAAATTCAATATACATACTCTAAATGTTAGCAAAGAAAACAAACGATGTGTTTAACGCTTTTTAGACGACTTTCGTCTTTTGGCACTCTTCTTCTGCTTCTTCTTCATAGTCTTTCCAGCGGAGGCAGCAGATTTGCCGGACTTCTTGTAAGTCTTACCGGCAACCTTTAAAACATCTCTCAACATCACAGTTTTACCATGTGCCTTAGACTTCATCTCAGCCATTGTCTTCTTAACGTGCTCTCTCCATGCGTTTGCCATTATATATACTCCATAGAATAAAAAATTGAAATTTGGCAGTTCATTGTAGAGAGTTTTAATTTTGTTATAGTTAGTTTTAATTTTATTCTGGTATTATTTCCTTAAATCAATTATGTCTAAAGAAGTGATTTTGACGCGATATTTATATTTGTTTGATGAAGTTGGTTTATCATTCATTTCTAGTATCCTCAAGGCAGATTCAATAGACGAGTGTTATTTCTGGATGTCTGAACTATATTTATCCGGACTTGTCGTTCAAAGTTGGGATTTGATTTGGTTTATTTACTATGATTTCTATTATATTCTCAATCCACAGTTCGAACCATTTATACATAAAAAATCTGTTGTCGGCGACTTTAAGAGCATTTTAGCTGTTACTAAAAACCTGTTTAAAATGAAATCGTCTTCTTCATCAGAAGTGTTTATAACTAGACAGTACAATTATAATATCAAAGAAATTACTCGTATTTTCAAGGGGAAGAAACCGAAATGGCTATCTGAAATACCGGACAAGTATCACGGGCTATTTCGTTTTCTTGATAAGAAACTATACCATTTTGCGGTATCTTCTTTACCGGATACTGTTGAGCCGGATTTATTTCAAGCGATTCAGACGTATTTTAAACTATCCGATGAACAACGCATTCTCTTTCAAGAAGGATTTTACGAATTAGGGACTGACACAACAACTAGCAATAAAGCAACGAAAGACTCTGAACAAACCGATTATACAGACAAAAATAAAGACAAACATAAATACGTATACAAAAATTACGTCCATAAAGTATGGGCAATTATCTGTTTGTTAACATTTCATCCTGATTATATTCAATGTAATTCGGTGATTAAAAAGAAACTTTACATTGCGTATAGCGATAGTGAATATGATGAATTTATGAAAAAACAGAATGAGCTTATTCCTCTGGATAAATACAATAACACGCAAGTTCGTAAAACACTCGAACATAAACGATTGTATGCTATTGACCCACTATGCTCTTCGTTTCAATTGCTGAGAGACAATGTCTCTGACATGAATGAACGTTATTATCATCATTGGGAATACTATACTTACTTTTGTCCTCTTTGGACGGAACGATTTAATCAGTATGATATTACGATCGACAATGACAAAGAAAAAATTATATTTAATGATGATTTACAATTAGAAGAATTCTACGCACAATATGGTTATGAACCAGACGAACAATCCAATGAAACTGATAGCAAACGCATCCTTCATATGTCCAGTCATAATTGGAAAGACTGGTACGACTCCATCTTTACGCAAAAACCTATTTACGAATTTAATGACGACTTTCGATTTCGTTATTGAATAGATTTGAAACAGACCATCTTGGATCATTTCAGTTGGTAAACATCTTACATATGGTTTGTTTCATTCTGTATCACGGTGAACCAGGCAGAGAGAGAGAAACATTACATATAAAATCACATATCCGCATATGTTAATATTTATGAGCAATATTAATAAATATTATTTATGACTATTACACCTTTTCTCATTTAAAACGCCGATTTTATAAATAATTCTTCTTAATTTTTCGTGTCTTTTTATTTGATACATATTTTTCAGGTCTTTCATATGCTCCCTTAAAAATATTTCTATATTTTTCCTTTGGTATTTTTTCTAATACTTTTGATATGTTATTTTTTAATTCTATATGAGTTAAACCATCTAATTTTTGTAATTTTGATTTTAGCATACTAAAGTAATTCTCTATTGAGTTGGTAAAATGTTGATATGGAACAGCATATAAAATGTTATTATGTTTATTTACTAATTCTTTTATTTTTTCATTTCTATGAGAACTCGCATTATCCAATATAATTAATTTATTTCTTAATTTACTTGTAATATTCTTTTCTAAAAACTCAATTAATCTATCTGTATTAATACCACCTTTTTCATATAAATCCCATTCTATTACACCTTCTACCGAAATAGCAAATATTCCTGTATATTTTTTGAATACTTCTTGAGATTGCGTTTTTATGATACATCGTTTTCCTTTTTCACTATAACAATGATTTCGTTTTTGTAAAGATTTTATACTTGTTTCATCAATACAAATAATATCTTCTAATTTATATTTTTTTACTTCATCATAAAAATTTTTAATGTTTTTATTTATATCAATATCTTTACCAAAACGCTTTATAGGTTCGTGTCTTATTCGTGTCATTTTCAAAGTGATATTATTATCACGAATAATTCTATGAATATGCGACTTATTCAAATCTAATGTAGGGTATTTATTTTTCAATAAATGTAATAAATCATCTATAGTAATTGTTTTATTTTTCTTAATTTCTTGTAGTAAAAACTCAACATGTTCTTTATGAACTTTGTATGCTTTGGGTATTCTATTATAACCAGTCAATTCACCATCTTTTTTATACTTATCAACCCAACGCATTAAACTTCTTGGAGAACATTTGAAAATCTTACAAACTTCTTTCTGTGTTATATCTTCCACTAAATAATATTGAACTGCTGTTAATTTATAATCATCGCTTTTATGCTTCATTTTTATTTTTATAACATAATTAATTTTTAAGATTAAAATTATATTTTGATTTTATTATATTATCCAAATAAATATTATCATTCTCATTCTCAAACGCTGTACCATGACTAACGGATAAAGTATGTAATTCTAAAAAATTAATATTATCATTGTATGTAAATATATTGTGATTTTGTTCTTTATTTGGTATATGAAAAATAACTAATAGTGTATAATTAGATGTATATTTTGAAAATTCATTATTAAAATCAATGATTTTATTTTTTATATTTTCATCAATATTATTCATATTAACAAATGTCATAATAAATAACTTATGTTCTGGTTTTTGAAGTAAAATTTTAAATCTATCAACGCATCTTACATAATAATTATAATGGTCTATATTTATTAACGGATTGTGATGATTAAACATCTGATTATTATATTTTGAATGTCCGCATATTGATTGTGAAATATTAACATAATATGATTTATCTAAAAAAATATTAAAATTGTCTTCTATACAATGTATAATATTATCACAATTTGAAAAAATCCAATCAAAAGGGTAAGAACATAATTTTAAATTATTTCTTTTCAATATTTGAGAACTTTGACACAATGAACCTAAAGAAGAGGTATAATTTATTTCTAACATATATATTATAGTAATATATTTTTTTTACCAATAAATTAATCGGCGTTTTAAATGAGAAAAGGTGTAAATAAAAAAATTGAAGAAAAATAGGTCCGTCTATTTTTTTACAATTAATTAGTCAAGATGGTCAAGAATCAAACTGGAGGTAATAAATCTAAGAAAATGGGGCGCAAGTTCGTTTCAGACGCGTCTACATCTACGAATAAAAAGGTGCGTTTGGCACTTGAAGAAGGTGAACTATACGCGGTAGTTACTAAATTACTTGGTAACGGCATGTTTCACGCAAACGATATAGAAGGCAAAGAACGTTTGTGTATTATGCGGAATAAATTTAGGGGTAGAGGCAAACATGACATTATTGTTTCTCTTGGATCATGGGTTCTTATTGGTGAAAGAGAATTCGAATCTTGCGCCAAACCGAAACATGATTTGCTTGAAGTGTATACTGATATTGAAAAGCAAAAATTAAAAACTTCGGGTAATCCTATTTTCGCAAAACTCAAGAGTGAGTTTGACAATAAACATGAAACTGGTGGCGCCGACGACGATATTATGTTTGGTAATGGCGAACATGACACATATAGTAGCTTGCTTGAAACTGTAAATGCGCAGTCTAATGATGGATCTAATGATAACAATAATAATAGTAATAATAAACATAAAAACGCACCTGTTCCAACTCCACAAATGGTTGTTATGGACGGCGACGACGAGATAGACGTTGACGATATCTAGTCTAGTCAATGTCTTGTCGAAATAAAGATACATAAAATATATAGAATCTGACCTACCTAACCTAACCTAACCTAACCTAACCATTTATCCTTCAAAATAACAAATATACAAAAGAAATACATAAATGTAAGTATGTATTTCTTTTTTTTGACACGACTTGTTCATTCTACTATTTCTTCGAGATGTTTATACCGCTTATTATTTAACATGGTCATTAACATTCTCCACGGCGTTATATCATCTTCACATGGGGTGTCCTTTTTCGCAAATTTATTAAGTAGGGATGGACTATATCCAGAAAACATGGTCACGTTTGGTTGGTATGATACCTCTGGAAAGCCACATGTATTTTTTAAATTCCAGAATAAAATGTGTGGGACTTTATACCCTCGTCCACATATCTCTGTTCCTACTTCATGAAATTTTTTTGTTAATATTTGTTTCACTGTCTCATCATATGGTTTACAACAAGAGGTTTCTCCTATGCCGATTTCCAATGGCTCAAACTGCATACCCGATAATACAACCAATACCAAATCTTCCACTTCTTCTGCCGGAATTTTATTCAACCTTATTTGTTCCAAAATCAGTAACATGGCTTTATAAAAATTTGTATTCATCCCCCATCCAGACTTTGTAATCATACTTACTTCATCTACAAAATCGTCGCAATGTTCCAAATTTATCCACGACGGGTTTTTATTAAACGTCATTACTCTTTTTCCTAAGATTGATTTTTCTGCTACACGAATCCCTAACCCGATTGCCGTATACAGAGGCATGCTATTTTCTGCCTCCATAGAACTTGAGGTATCTACCATGGCAATCATATTTTTTAGTGAATGTGTAGTCATACTATTGCTTTTCCACGTCTCATTTATAATATCTCGTTCATGTGGTGTATTCGTATTGTTTGTGTTGTTCGTATTCTTCGTATTGTTTGTGTTGTTTGTGTTGCCCGCATTGTCTTGTAACGAAATGGCCGCCTTTACAAAGTCAACCATGCTTATTTTATGTCCGTTTATTTCCTTCTCACCCTTTTTTACTTGATTAATATAATCTACTAGGTTATCACTACATATTCTTCTATCATCCTCATTATTATCATTCTCATTCTCATTCTCATTCTCAGCATCGTCGTCGGTATTGTTTACTCTTATACTATTGATGTTTAAAAACGCCCGTCGCTGTTTCATCATGGTTATACTTGTTACCTTGTCAAAATCAATTGATTTCCAATCATGACCACACTGTTTTATTTGAACCGTGTCGATATATTTATTTAGACAACTAACTACTCGTCTATAACATGTTTGTGCCTTTTTTTTATTAAAACTAAAATAATTCATGGCAAGATGCTTGTGTATCCATCCAAATTTTTTACTTTTCTCTCTCGGTATCCATTTGGCAACTAATGAACAAGGACGATTATTAGCTCTATTTCTCATATCTATATCTATTTGTGCGTTTATTATATTGACTAATTCTAATGGACACGATTGTAGCTGATTGAACAAATATTTCATATCTTTCCAACTTCCCAATGGCTTATTGTTATTGTTATTATTAGTATTATCAGTATTATTATGATTATTGTTATCAAATCCTACAAAACTACACATTAATGCGATACATATTTTTTTATGGTGTTCATGTTTCATTAATTCTTTTATTATCGCAATACTAAGTGCGTATTCACCCTTTCCTTCTTCTATATCACGAGTATGTGCTAATAATTTTATCAGCAATTTTCTCTCTTCTATCGTAGATTGTTCATAACACGTACAATATTTACTCGCTAGCGTTTGTATTCGAGTGGAGTCACTGGTTCGAACCATTTGAAAACTTAGCTGTAATATTTGTTCTTGTCGTTCTTTGCTCCATTTATATTCGATATGTATATGTTTATTATGCTTTTTTTCATTTATATTTTCGGTTGTCATACACGTAACCATATATACTGAATATGTCTTATTCAATCTTTAAATGAATTCTTATAACAGTTATAATAATTTGTTATGGCTGTTATATTTATTTGTTATAGCTTTTGTATTTGTTACTTCCGGCGTCTTCTTGTTTTTTTATCGGTTAAACTGAATCTTACGCGCTTTGTGGTGGGACTGATTGCTGTTGCTGTTGCTGATGTCGTTGATGAGGACGGAGAGCATAATTTTTTATCTTCATCTGGTTGTTCGTTAAAAATAACATACAGGTTATTTATTTCCTGTAAACAATTTATGGTAGGACGCAACTCATAATCTTCTATATTGCGTAAATTTGTTATAAAATCGTATTTTTCTGTCCCGTTCATATAATTTCTTAGGTCACTGTGTTTCAATTCTATGTTGTAGATAACAATACTAAGCAATTTATATCTTAACTTATCCATTCTTTCATTGTCTTTTATTATCCGTACAAACTCTTCGCGTGTTATTTTGTTTTCCGTATTTAAGTATACCATTTTTTCGTTTATTTTTTCTAACTCCTTCTTTTTATTCACGTATAAGATACTCACTTTTATTTTCTTTGCGTTTTCCGGATAAAACAGTTCATAATATTTATCCTCATCTTCATACTGATTTATCCAGGATACGTCCATCACTTCGTCCATCGCATCATCTTCACAATTATTGTCATTATTGTCATTATTTTTATTCATTTGTTCTTTTATGTAATTTACATATTTTTTTCATGTTGAATTAAACTAATTATCCTCTTCTAAATAATCATCCGTCTCTTCCAACTCTTCATTGTCGTATACTTCTTCTTCTTCTATTTGTTCAAATTGTTCGGCATATTTTTCATATGCCAATCGTTCTAATCTTGCTACAGTGTAGTCATCCAATTCGCCAGTTTCCTCATAGTATTTGGCTGAGATACGGTATTGGGTGTTACGATACTCTTCCAGAATATTCATCCTTTCTTGGCTGATAATGTACTCTTTTTCTTCTTGTATCTGTTGTAACTGTTGGTCTGTAAAAGTATTATCCCAACTTGTATACCAATTTTTACCATCTCTACTGAATTCCGTTTTACGATATGGAACCAAAAAACTCAACGCATTCCCTTTCATGGCATTTTCCATATATACATACCAATCAGCTGGATATTCAGCCTGCCTCATTAACATTGGACCTATCCACATGGCACCATTCCAATACTTGGGGTCGTATTGGTTAATAGTGTTTTCGTTTTGCGCGTTTTCTTCTTGTTGTCGTATGGCTTCTAGCCAAGTGGTGCTGTTTGTTTCTTTTTGTGTGACGCTACGGGTTTTTGATAATTCCGGAAATTCGTCTTCTTGTGTTATATTTATATTAGGTGTAATTATTCTATTTAATGGACGTGTTATATCATTTGTCTTTGGGCGCGTATTCACGTTTGTATTATCTAATCGGTCATTATTACTATCACCTTTATCTCTTCTTTTATTGTTACCTTTTTTCATTCTATCGGTCGATGAACTCGTTTTCACGTCGTCTATCAAAGCACTAAAACGACTCATATTTACAACTATACTTCTTCTCTTCTACAATTCAACAATTATATGCCTGGCTATATACGTTATTATAAACAGAAACTATTAAGTTTGTTATATATAATAATTATTAGTTTTTTAATTTCTCTATAAAAGGATATAAACGCTTTCATATAATATATATTGGGAACGTGTATGGGGGTCGTATAGTAGGGACGACGTATGTGGAGGATGTACACGGTAAGGGGTTTGATAGTTACCCAACATAAAAATATCATTGTTTCCTAACAGCTAATTAAACGCTTAGTGTTTATTATTATATATTTATAAAAATTATATATACATTACAGGAAATAGCAAGTAATATGATTGTATAAAATGGGCTCGTGAAATGGGGTCACTTAGTAAGCTCATGAAATGGGGGGAGAAAAGTATGGTAGTGTATTTTAAATGAATTGGTATTTGATTGAATATAAAAATTGATTTGAAGTAATTCGTTTATAATATATTAAACTAATGTCATCTAATTTAAATTATATTCAAGACAGGACAATATGTCCATCCATTTGTATTCCACGTGTTTTCAAGCATATAACCGTTCCATTTATTATTGATATTTTTCAAGAAAAACTTAAGTTGGGCATTATCAAAAAGGTCGACGTTATTCCCAATAACAACGACAAACTATTTAAGAAAGTGTTTATACATTTTGCTAGTTGGTATGATAATGATCATATCAATACCATCAAAAATAAATTTATTCGAGGTATTGTTATTAAAATAGTATATGATGAACCATGGTTTTGGAAATGTTCTTTGAATAGAACACCTGCTTCGCACAATAAAAATAATACAAGTACAGATAATACAATTACAAATAATACAGAGAATACAATTACAGATAATACTTGATCTATATACAAAAATATGACTATTTATAACTATAAATATAAATATAACCATGAATATAATCATGAATAAACCAACCAACCCAAATAAAAAATACTATAAAAATATAGTATTTTTTTTATAATTATAGTATTTACACGTTTGAAGATTTAAATATTATATTCTTTGTTATATAATTATAATTATTTATAAATATGATCATTGGCTCAGTAGACATTATTCAAAAAAATAATTCTGTATATACTATTTGTAACATTGATACATATAAGCAATGTTCTCGTTTTTTATTATTATTTCAATCGTTCCTTCGTATCAATCCTAACATTAATCCTAACCTGAGCGATATTATTAATAATAATAATGATGATAATAATGATAATAATAATTTTAATAATAATAACGACAATGTTAAGAACCGAAATATTTATTCAATACAGAAATATCCATATCTATACTGTTCTAGTTTTATTACATCACTCGACGAATACATCTTGTCTAATCCATTTACTATAGATACGGCTACTTTATTATTACGGTCTCTATATGTTCAAGTTCAGTTTTTTTTTGAAAATAATATGGCCATTTCATTTATAGATTTAAATGATATTATGACCATAGATGGTACCCAGTTTTATTTTTGTAATGTTGATAAAATGTATTCTATGAAAAAAAATAAAACGATTACAATCACAAACTTTTATGATACAAATAATCACTTTATACCTCCGGAACTTAGAGATAATTCAATGATGCCATTTTCAACCTCTTATACTTCATCATTTTATAGTTTAGCTATTATTATTCTCTTTTGTTTACATTATTCACATAAGGTAGATACGGTAGATACGTCTATCATAACCGTATCAAATAGTACAATATTATCAGTCGTAACCAAACCAGTCGACTTGTCGGTCTATCAATACATATTAGATAAATATCAGCATTCAAAACTATACTATTCGTTAATGCTATGTCTTGTACCTGACCCAACCCAAAGAAAATTATTTATCATGTAACTGTCTTCATTTATAATGTTTTCGTTTATCGTGTTTTTATTTCTAATGTTAATTTATATGTCTATCGTTGTTCTTAAAAATAAATCACGAAGTAATCCAAGATTTGCTCCTATATCTGGACGAGGAAAGGACGGGTTTTCATTAAATGGAGGATATAGAAATATTGGCGCAGTTGGTCAGTTTAGAATGATTTCTAATACTACACGCACTCCGTTTAAAGGCACGCATCCTATGGGTAATGGCGGCAGTGGCGGTAAATATTATGACCATCCGCTGAATTCGGGTAGCTGTAGTACGAATGACAATCGAATCATTAAAAAATCATCCCTCAATACTGCTGGCATGATTGATACAAAGTACGCATGGACAAAGGGAACTTACCCCAATTACTGGGTTCAAGAAGATGATAATAGTTATGTGGTTACACGCGACCAAGCAACCTATATTCGCAATTTGACACAAAAATATGGCTCTATTGTATTTACTAATATTCAAAACAATGGCAAATGTGGCACGATATATGATCCTTCAGGGGCGTTTATATACTCATGTGCCGGTAATAAAGGGGCATGTTCTTATTATATTGGAACAAAAAAATATATTCGCATGCCTTATGCTAAGAATTTTAATCAACTCCCCAAGAGCCAAGGAGACTATATTGATAATGGCGGATTGTATAAGCGTGAATGTCTTCCCACCCCAGCAAACAAACAGCCATTCCCTATGAAGTTGAACCATAATTCGGAGACTAAAACAGTTGGTGTTAAATCTACCTCATCTATTGCGACAGGTTGTCAGACCAATTATTTAACATGGCAAGAAGCCATGAATAACGGCGCGTTGCCGGCTGACTGGACACCTGGTAATTAAGTTATGACGGTTGTAGTGTTCTTTCTAAGTACTCCAAGTATTTAGCTCCATGACTATTATAATTCGTTTCATAGTCACGAACACGACATTTTGTCAAGGTCCCATATTCGTTACTATATATTATATTTTTGATATTTAATGATTTCATAAATGTAGTACATCTGGCGCAAGGTGCCGAATCCTTGTATCTATCACCATAATGGTCACGACGCACTACATAAATACTTATTCGTCCTAAGAAACTAGCTCGTATATTTTTGTTTCTATTTGACGTGCGTAGTTGTCTTTTTAGTAGTATACGTTCTATTTTTCGCATTACATCCACTTCGGCGTGGCAACTACATACATCACTTAAATATTTATCATTCGGATGAGACCCGTATGAATTCCAGCCTCGAGCAATGACGGCCCCATTCGTTACAGCTACACATCCATGTTGATGATATTTCATGTTTGATTTTTTCGCTTCTGTCAAAGCGATAGAAGCATATTTTTCGTCACGTAATGTACACGTTCTTGTCGTTTCTATTTCTTGTACTCCTTGTACTCCTTGTATTTCAGGCGTGTTATATCTATGCCTATATGACATTATAATCTTATATTTTCGGTATATTTTATTTGTATTTGTCTACACCTATCATTCCGTCTTCAATTTTATATCATATTAAGCTACGATTAGTATAGTATACCCGTATTAGTCTGACATTACGCTAATTTGAATTGAATTGATTTGAATTGAATTGAATTGAATTGAATTGAATTGAACTGAATGAAATTACATGTGAGGTAAATAAAATAAAATTGAAAACATATAAACACTTTTATATAACAATAATCATAATCATATCCATAATCATGGTACAATCTACTGATATTACTCTAAAAATATTTGTTCCTGATGAGCATTCAACCCTTCGGGCGTTTTACAGACAACGTATTGATGAACATAATCACAAAGTATTCAATGATTTGTATGCGGATTCTGGTTTTGATTTAGGGCTTCCGTCTGATATCTGTATTAACAAGATATGTAGTAATAAGATTCCATTGGGCATTTACTGTTCCATGTATTCTTATACTGCGTATGAGAATCGGTCAGGGATTACGGACGTTAATTATGCGACTGTTAGTACGGTTGCTATACCACACGCATATTATCTTTATCCCAGGTCCAGTATCATTAAAACGCCGTTACGATTATCCAATTCGGTGGGTATTATTGATAGAGGATATCGCGGAGAAATTACGGCGGTCGTTGATAATATTGACCATACATCTAATTCATTTACGATTCGTGCCATGGAACGCTATTTTCAAATTTGTCACCCAAGTCTTTGTCCTTTTAAAGTAGTCATGGTAAATTCCAAAGAAGAACTCGGACAAACGGAACGTGGTAATGGAGGATTTGGTTCTACTGGTCGTTAGTCGTCTATCTATCACAGCTACTATCACATTCACTATTACATATCATAAATTAAAATAGTTATGATTCCATACAATAATTTAGCAAAACCATCGCAAAACAATCACAACCAAATAAAAAATAAAAAATAAAAAAACAACAAAACAATAGTATTATAGTATTATAGTATGAACTATAATAATATAAATGATATTGAAACAGGTAGTAATAATTTTTCTATTCATTTAACTACACCAAAATCTAAATCTAAGCACGCTTCCGCTTCTACATCCAACATGGGAAATGACTCTGACACCGAATCCGCATCCGTTACTGACACCACCAATGCTGAATCTACCTCTTATTCTAAAACAAAAAATGACGAGGCGGAATATAATAACATATATAATACAAATTACAAACTAGGCACACGCGTACATTTAAATGACATGAATGAAGAAGGTAATCCAGGCAATGAAGATAATGGAGACAATCAATATTTTACTAACAATATTGAAATCGAACGGATCAGTGATGCTGGTAGCACCCACTTGAACGAATATGAGATAAATTTAACTGGAAATTACAATTCAAATGTTAGTGACAACAAACTCAAGCTGAAATACCTATTTCCCACGTTGAGTTACAAAAAAATAAAAATGGACCAAATCATGAACATTATTGATGACCAATTTGAAAAAGATATTGTTACTATATTGTCCAACCATCTTGATATTATTGCGTCTTATCTCAGTTGTCAAAAAATTCTTTACATGGAAGCTAGTCACTATACATCCTCTTGGTTAAACCTATTAATGATACCTACCATTGTCATCACTTCTACCTGCTCTGTTTTGAGTGGTACCGACATGTATAATTATTCGCTGATGATATCTGGATTAACCGCGTTTAGTTCGTTGCTATTAGCTATTATTAGTTATTTAAAATTGGATGCTGCCACTGAAGCACATAAAACTTCGTCACATCAATACGATAAATTACAAAGTCAAACTGAATTTTTGTCTGGCAATACGTTGTTATTCAGTACATCGTCTTTTAATACTCATACAATTGCCAATCGAAAAAAACAGAATATAGCGAAAAACTTGTCCGTTGTCAGAGAAAAACAGCACAATTTGTTTGAGGAAATAGATACGGATCTGAAAACGAGAATGAATGATGACAACCTAAATATGATGGTTACGAAAAGATTAAATGAAATCCAACAAACGATTGTAAAAACGGATACGGCAAAAAACGGCATTCACATTGAATTACCTCCTAGGCGAATTATTGAGGAAGAAATAAAACGGGAGCTTTTAACTGAATCGCTGGCAAAAAAACACGAAATTACTGAGCGTTTGCGGATTGAATTGAAAAATGCGAATGCGGAATATGACTACTCTTATGCGGACGAGGAAATGAATAATCATAATGAAATCATCGTGAAAATTCGTAGCGAGATGGAAAATATAAAAAATAAAATCAAGGACATTAAAGAAACGAATCAGTTTGTTATTCCTCGCGAAATACGCTATCGTTTTCCCACTGTGTATAATACGAATGTGTTTACATGGATCAAGACGATTGAAGAATATAAAATGTATTTGGCAAATCAATTATTGGACATTAAAAATAACTTGAATTATTTGAATCGTTGTATTAACTTTTCAATTGAAAAATACCAGCAAAACCAAGTAAACAAATACACCGTGGCCGAAAATAAAGCTGCTGTTTCCTTTATCAACATTGAAAATATAAATAACGTATTACAAAAATTACGGAAAAAACGACGTTATTTTAAAGGTCTTAAACGAAGTGTCAATTCTAAACTCATTAATTTGGGAACGGCATTTAAAGATGTTGATAATATGTTTAAACAGGAAATATTAAATGCCGAAAATAAAATCAAGTTTCGTTTTCGGATATTTTTTATCAGTTTTTTTACCAATTTGTTGTATTTCTTTTTTGGTGGACTATGTTGCTTTATTAATATAGACATTGACAAGTTACCATCTATCTTATATCTTAAACGTTGTAAGCAAAAGTATATTAAAGATGGCATTGATACTGATAGTGTCTTGTATGAAATATTGAAAAGTCGTGACGGTGCGGAGGATGATATTGGTGGTGGTATTGGTGGTGGTATTAGTGGCAACAAACAAATTAAAACTGACATTAATAATACTATTCATGTAGAACTATCACATATGAAACGGGTGTTTGGATTATGTGGAACATGTGGACCAATCGGACTATGTGAACCAGGTAGACTAACTGAATTAAGTGCCACCAGTAACGTATATGATATAGGGAATGATTATTTATGTAAGCCCAATTACGACTCGGACGATTCTGACGCAAAACTCAGTGACTGGGATTGTTGATACAGACAAGAACAATGATACGAATAATTGAATAATAAAAGTGGTAATAAGAAGAAATGAATAATAATAAATTGTAACCATTTACTATTATTCTCGGTTGCCGGAATCGAACCAGCGACATTTCGATAACAACATACGTGTGTTAATATACACAAACTACTACAGTCAAATGCTCTGCCCCTGAGCTAAACCGAGATAACCAAACTATCACGATGAACCGGAAAGGAACAGACACTTTCCGATTATATAAATTATAATTATCTATTTAAGTATTTTATATTTTATATTTTATATTTTATATTTTATATAAAAAAAGTTTTTATAAATTACATAATAATAAAGGCATTAAGTGCTGGTACTGGTGTCATATCATATCATATACATAATGCTTTGTCTCCTATTTCTATCTTGTCTATCTGTACTGTTTCCGTGTATTGTTCAATGTTTATTGTTCTGCTATTCTCTTTATTAAAATGGTTCATTATGAAACGAAATACATGAACTTCTTTTTGCTGACCCAATCTATAACATCTGGCAATCGCTTGCTCCTCGATTTTCGGATTCCAATCAGGCGTGACAAAATATACTTCGTTATATTGTTGTAGATTCAATCCCTCATTACCTGTTTTTATTTGGAGGATCAGCACGTCTATCTTATTTGTTAATATTTCTTGACGCTTTTGCTTACTTGATACGCGTCCATCTATATATTCCACAAGTAAACCATTTGATATTAGCACCCTTTTAATATGGTCTATCTCATCCTTGAAATTTGTAAAGATGATTTTACGGTTTCCGTTTGTTTTTCTAGATATTATCGTATTCACTACACTGTCCATCTTGCTCGATTGTTTTAAACCGTCAAAATTCGCATCGGTTAGGTAGCCCATTTTTTTCAACTTATGAAGATATTTTGTTGCCATTTTTGGATACACGCATAACATTCGCGCACACAGCATGGTGGATAAACGTAACGTATGTTCCAATGGCTTTTGCTTCAGTAAACTAAAGCTTAATTTATCGTGTATGTCTTCTGCCAATTGTTGCTCCTTCTGATTCGTCCATTCTGTATCTATACGTGTTATACTGAGAGCGGGCAGTTGAATACCTACATCCGCTTTTGTGCGTCTCAATACTAGTGTGTTTATTATATTCTTTAGTTTGTCCACGTCAGTATATACTTTATTTGGAATTCTTAGTATGTCGAATAAGGAGAACAAATCATTGATATGATTTTGTATGGGTGTGCCAGTAATTAACCACATTATGTTTGTTTGGAGGCTGGTTGTGACCACTTTGGCTATCTTAGTGCGTCGGTTTCTTAAGTGATGCGCCTCGTCGCATATGATTCGGTTCCATTGAACCTGTTGAAGTTTTTTTTCTTTGTTTGCGTCTGCTAACACGGTACCATAGGTAGTCAGTATGATAGGTATGTTTTGAAGATATTCGGCGGTTATAATTTTTTTAACTTGACCATGATATATGAGAGGAGTATGTCCGGTTGTAAGTTGAAATTGTTCTTTCCATTGCTCTATTAGAACATTTGGAAGAACGATAAGTGTCGGCATTTTGAAATTACAAACAATGGTGGCAATCATCATGATTGTTTTGCCTAATCCCATCTCGTCGGCAATAATACCCCCACGAATCGTTGTCTCGGGGTTTGGTTGTTGTTCCCGCGATAGACACCAATCGACCCCTTCTTTTTGATAGACCTTGCTATCTAAATTACTATAACTGAGAAATTCTTGAAAGTCCATCTTGGAAAATTTATGAATGAATGTGAATAACTTATTATAAATCAATTCAAAATACTTCAATTTTTTCCTCTGCCTGTCGGCGACCCTTCTTTTTCCTCTGCCTGTCGGCGACCCTTCTTTTGCCTTTGCCTGTCGGCGACTTTTCTTTTGCCTTTGCCTGTCGGCGACCTTTCTTTTGCCGTTGCCTGTCGGCGACTTTAAATTGTTTCAATCATTTAAATACTTACGAAAAATACAATTTAAAGACGTCGCGCATAAGTATATTGTAATGAGAGGGTGTTGTTACCTACAGATAAATACAATAAATAAATAGTATCGTTTGAATGTGTTTTATTTTGCTCCTTTAGCTCAGTGGTAGAGCGCTACCCTTGTAAGGTAGTGGTCGCGAGTTCAATTCTCGTAGGGAGCTTAGTCTATTTTGTTAAAATAAACAAAATAAAAACTAATCACATACATTCTTAAAATTCTACACTTTTTGTTGTAAAATCTGTCTTATTTCCACATGTTAATTGAGGAACTTGTTCAAAACGTCTTGTTTGTAACATTGAACGAAGTTCCTCGATAAACACGTCCCATTGTATATTACTTGTACTTGTTGTACTGTATTTTGTTAATACATCGATAAAGGTTCGGGTCATTGCTCCTGTATATTCGTTGCTTATATACGCATCCATACTTACTTGGTCATCTCTACATCCTGATAAACATATAACTTCTCCTTTTGTTTCACGACATTTGGGATGAACAATTGGTTCTGCGGAAGATGGAGTTGATGTTTTAAAATACTGATATGGTAGATCCAATATGGTTCCGCTATGACAATTATCAAACAAAGCAAATAATTTTACGTTTGGTTTCAAGTATGCGTCTAGTATTTGTTTTAATTCGTCGTCGAATATTGCGTAATTATCTACGCTCACTAATAACTCGTCTTTTCCATCTATTTCCTCCCCACTTTTATCTATCGTGTAAGTTCCGTGGCCACTGTAACTAAAAAATAGGTTATCTCCTGCGTTTGCGTTTTTCAACAATGATGCGAATTCTTGTAATATTCTATTTCTGGTTGCTTCTTCATTTATAACCGTCGTTATATCCGTAGGTTTGTATTTATATTTTGTTTCCAACATTTTTTTCAAATTCATCACGTCGTTTACACACCCTTGTAATTCGTTTTCGGTGTTGGTATAATTTATTCCTATTAGACATGCCTTTTTATTGGTGTCTGCCGACGGCTTGGTATTAGTATTAGTATTAGTATTGTCTGCCGACGGCTTATTTAGAGCATTATATTTATCTTGTATTATTTGTAAGTATTTATTGTATTGTTCTTGTAGTTGCTGTTTGTTTTTTACATACCAATTGTCGATTTGTTGTAAATAATACGCCTTAATTCTACGTTGAATAAACATATTATTTACCTTGGCTATTAACTGCCTTTTATACAACTCTAACGAATCGTGTTGTTTTTTTAAATTCAAATTTAAGATGCGTATTTCTTCCTCCATTTTTATATTAAGTAAATATAAAATAAAACAAAACAAAAAACAAACAACCTCCATAAAATTGTATATTCTTTAGGAAAAATAAAATAAGCTACAAGTTACCGATTTGATTGGTTTGGTTTGGCTTGGTTGTATTAAATCATGCTCTTATAGTGTAGCGGTTATCACTCAGGACTTTGAATCCTGAAACCCGAGTTCGAATCTCGGTAGGAGCTTTTTTTGGAATGGGTTTGCCGTATAAAGTTACCCAATTGCTTCTATAGCTCAGTAGGTAGAGCATACGACTGTTAATCGTGAGGTCAGAGGTTCGATCCCTCTTGGAAGCGTTTTATAGTGTGGGAGGTGGGGTTCCGCCCCCATACGACGGATTAATTGGGATGTGTGTATTGTTATGTTTTAATTGTGTTTTGTAGTAATTATTACAGTTACTGTTTCGCCCAACTGGCTCAATTGGATAGAGCATCAGACTTCTAATCTGGGGGTTGCAGGTTCAAGTCCTGCGTTGGGTGTTTTTGTTGTTTGTTTTCATGGGAGTGTAGCTCAGATGGTAGAGCGCTCGCTTAGCATGCGAGAGGCACTGGGATCGATGCCCAGCTCTTCCAATTTTATACCATCGTTTATTATATTGGTATTTATTTGTTTAATTATAATGCTTTACTTATTATGTCAGCATTATAATTAATAAAAACATTTAAAGTGATTTGTTGACTTTACTATAGTATATTGTAACCATGAACTGTCTCGTTGTCAATACCTCTGATTATGCCTGTTCTGGCGAACATATCGTTTATAATAACAGCATTAATAACGATAACGATAATAAGATCAGTTCTAAGTATATTCTTGAACCATTTCGTCAATTACTACACGATCTTATTAAGCATAATGGCTGGCAATTTGTTACTGTAAATGAGAACACTATTATTATGAATAGACGATTTTATGAATTAGATGAAATTTCTATTCAGTATAAAAATTCGCAATATCATTTTTCTCTGCCTATTCCTAATTCGGTGTATTCTTATTATAAAAAATTTACTCATGGTAATAATGACACTAATACGGAGATTGCTTTACATTTTTTAAAATCGTACACTAATACGCTGACTTCCTATTTATATTGATACTTTTATTTTATATTATTCTAATTGATATTATTCTAATTGATATTTATTGTATTTGTTTACATAATTCTTCATACTCGCGCTCTTGTTGATCCATTATACGCGCTAAGTTATCTCTTCTTTTTTTCTTTCGCTCTCTTGCTTTTAGGTAATCAGCTTCTTTTGCTGCTAATGCTTGTTGCTCGGCTAATGCTTGTGCTTGTTGCTCGGCTAATGCTTGTGCTTGTTGCTCCGCTAATGCTTGTGCTTGTTGCTCGGCTAATGCTTGTGCTTGTTGCTCGGCTAATGCTTGTGCTTGTTGCTCGGCTAATGCTTGTGCTTGTTGCTC
>Ga0102883_1000143_pt1 | contig 28582 bp, 29 predicted proteins | sample Colrivmet1549B02_FD_94877 | JGI IMG/M metagenome (GOLD analysis project Ga0102883, IMG submission 94877) | Estuarine microbial communities from the Columbia River estuary - metaG 1549B-02 | ecosystem: Environmental > Aquatic > Marine > Intertidal zone > Estuary | place: USA: Columbia River... | reverse complement strand
TAAATGTTTCTGTGGCGGCTTCATTGATGTTGTATGAGGCGAAACGACAAAGGGCCAAAAAATAATCATTCGATGAAGCAAATTGGAATACTGGGAGCGGGTAGAAGTGCGGGGTATTTGGTGGAATATTTGGGTGAGTATTGCGCTCGGGTGGGTAGAGAACTCTATGTCTATGATTTGGATTTCCATCGATTACAGCATTCGTTTACAGTGAACGAGAAAACGCATCTTGTGGTTGCCGATTTGTCGGATACCCAAGTAGTGTCGGATATTTTAAAGAATTTGGACGTGGTGGTGAGTGTTCTGCCTCCCCCAATGCACTTGCCTGTCGCCAATTTGTGTTTGGAGCATGGATGTCATCTTTTTACCGCCAGTTATACCTCGGAAGGGATGTTGGCACTGGATGCGCAAGCCAAGGAAAAGGGTTTGCTATTCATGAATGAGTTGGGTTTAGATCCCGGAATTGATCATTTGTCGGCCAGTAAGTTGTTTGATCACGCCAAATCGTTGGGTTTGGAGGTCGTTACGTTTGAAAGTCATTGCGGCGGTCTAGTTGATGAGGCTTGCTGTGAAAATAATCCTTGGAAATACAAGTTTACATGGAATCCCACCAACGTAGTTTTGGCAGGACAAGGCGGTTCTAGCATTTGGAAAGAGGAGGGCGAAGTGATGCAGTTGGATGGTCATTTCATTTTTGCCAATGCTAGAGAAATAACGGTGCCGGGGATTGGGGTGTTTGATGTTTATGCGAATCGAAATAGCTTGACCTATGAAAAATTATACGGGTTAACCAAGGCTAGGACATTGTTGCGCGGGACATTGCGACGTAGATATTTTTGCGCAGCGTGGGATATTTTGGTATTGCAAGGATTTACAGATTCAAAAAATGTTTTGTTTGATGAAATTGATTTGGGAAATGCTGAGGATTCGGATGCTGCGACTCGAGTGAATGAGACAGATAAATCACCCATGATAACGGCTGATATGTGGTTTTTCAAAGTCACAGGTTGTTTGAATACGGATTTGTGGATTGAATCACTTTTGAGTTCAGGGGTTGATTTGGTAAATATCGAAGGACATTTGCGTTTTTTGCAATTGGAATTGGGCTGCGAGAATTTGGTTGTTGTGGGTAAAACATCAGCGCAAATTTTGGAGCAAATTTTATTGGATCGATGGGCCTTGGAAGCCAACCACCGCGATGAAGTTGTAATGGTTCATAAGTTGGGTGTGATGGATTCATTGGGTGATGAAAAGCATTGGTATTCTGTGTTGAAAGTGATGGGTGAGGGCGGTGATAGAACGGCCATGGCGAAAACGGTGGGATTGCCATTGGCGATGGGTGTGGAAACATTTTTGGAAGAGGAATACGCCGATCGTGGAGTGTGTTTGCCATTCGATAAATCATGGTATGCGCTGATTTTAGAAAAGCTTGAGCGTCAAGGAATTGTCTTTGATGAACACTTGATTTAAAGCAATTATCCACAACCGCAGTTTGGGGGGTATTTTGGCTTTAGTTTTGGTAGTCAAATCATATGAATATGTCACAGCGCCCTAAATCTTCATTTGTACAATTTAAGTCATTGATATTGGTCGTTTTGTTTGCAGTCGCAACGATTGCATCAAACGGGATATCTGCCCAAGCCACGGATACGGTATTTTCTGTGCAAGAAAAGTTGATGGGACATACATCTTCGACCGAATCGTTAGTGATTTCGCCTGATGGCAAATGGGTGGCTACGGGCGGTTGGGATCGTAAAATATTGCTGTATTCTATCGATACGCTGGGGATGTTTAAATTGGTAAAAACGTTTACGGGTCATAATGGGGCCGTTACCTGCCTAACATTTGATGCAGCGAGTACTTTATTGGCGTCAGGTTCCAAAGATTTCTCTCTGCGTGTGGTGAATGTTTTGGATGGGTCTTTGGTGTTTCAAACAATGGATCACCTCGATGCAATTACTGCGGTTGAATTTGAAGCGACAGGTAAATTTGTAATGTCGGCCTCCATGGATGGAACAATCAGATTGTTCGATATCGTAAATCCTACAAACAATCAAAAGCCACGTCTTTATACCTATGGAAAGCCGGTGAATGATTTGATTACAGCGCCAAATGGTAAGACATTTTTTGTCGCAAATAATGGTAATAACAACGTAGAATCGATTGATTTTACGGGTAAAGTATATCAAACATTTGCCGGGGTTCATACGATGCCGGTGAACTGTTTGGGCTTATCGAACAACAAGCGGATGATGGTTACGGGCGGGAACGACAAATCTGTGGTGGTTTGGGATATCGCAACGGAAAAGCCCTTGAAAACGTTGTTGGGACATACTTGGAAGGTGAATTCTGTGGCTTTTACCAAGAACGATCAATATTTGGTTTCTACGGGTAATGATGGAGAGATTCGGGTTTGGGATGTGAATACCGGTGTTTGTGTTTCGGTACAGAAGAACCTGATAAGCACTGCCAAAGAAGCCAGATTTACACCCAATAATAAATTGATGGTGGTTGCCGGTAAAATGTCGGCTCAGGGTGCCACATTTGGAGCGATTGTATATCGTACACCTCCAATTTGGACCGAGGCTAAGCCTGCGCCGGTGAAGCCTGCGCCGGTAAAATCGGCAACTCCTGCACGTCCGCGGAAGTGAGGTGTCCAACGGAATGACAGTTTTATAGATGTTGAAATTTGGATTCGTGAAGATCCAATTGTGCGCTTTACATTTGTTTTATGTCTGATCAAAGTATCAATAGCGGAAAAGCGCCGGAGCCAGTGGGCTTGTATCCTCATGCCAAGAGGGTAGGTAATTTATTGTTTTTGAGTGGTGTGGGTCCGAGAGAGCGTGGGACCAAGCAAATTCCCGGGGTGATGTTAAACGAGGCGGGTGAGATTGAGAGTTATAATATCGAGGCACAATGCAGAAGTGTATTTCAGAACGTGCGTTGGATTTTAGAGGATGCGGGAAGTTCTTGGGATAATATTGTGGATGTGACAGTCTTTTTGACCAATATGAAGGATGATTTCCCTACTTACAACCGATTGTGGGCCGAATATTTTGGTCAGAATCCGCCATGTAGAACCACATTGGAAATCAATTGTTTGCCAACTCCGATAGGGATCGAGTTGAAGGTGCTAGCCACCATTGATTAATTTCAATCCTGAATCATGGGCGTCGCTTTTGAATCGTTGCGTAATCAATTTTTGGATTACATCGCAAAGACAAAGCGTATGTCGGTTCATACAGTATCGGCCTACACGGGCGATTTAAAGCAATTTGAAGATTTTTTGGAGACTCAGTATGTGAGTTCGTTGGCTGATTGCAAGGCCATCCATATTCGAGGGTTTATGTCGATGTTGCTGGGTGCCGGCTTGACATCTAGAAGCGTGCATCGCAAAGTGTCTAGTGTGCGGGGGTGGTTTAAGTATTTGCGCAAGCAGGGTTTGATGGTTGGCGATCCGATGAGTAAGATTATTCTGCCGAAGATGCCGAAGATGCTGGTGAAGGACATTCCTGCGTTGGACTTACACAATATGTTTGCGAATTTTCCTTGGAATGAGGTGGAGCATGGGGAGCGGGATCGACTGCTTTTGTTGCTGTTTTACACCACTGGGATGCGTTTGAGTGAGTTGATAGGATTGAAGGCCGGTGATATCGATTTTCATCGGGGGAGTTTACGGGTTTTGGGAAAGCGGAACAAGGAAAGGATTATACCGATGCATCCTGAGGTGGTAGATTGGTTGATAGAGTACATGGGCAGCCACGGCGGTCTTTATTTGTTTGAGACGGAGAAGGGAGAGCCATTTTATCCTATGTTGGTTTATCGGATGGTGAATCGGTATTTGAAATTATTTTCACATGCGGCCAAAACGAGTCCGCACGTGTTGCGACATAGTTTTGCGACGCATATGTTGAATAATGGGGCGAATTTATTGGCGATAAAGGATATTTTGGGCCACGCAAATTTGTCGGCCACCCAAGTGTATACAAAGAATTCATTTGAGAAGTTAAAGCAGGTTCATGCTTTGCATCCACGGAAGTGATTGGTATCCGGGAAACGAAAAAAGCCACCCGCAGGGTGGCTTTTTTAAAAGTCTATAGTTTATACAATTGGACTTGCCAATGCTAAATCGATCGCAGCTTATGCTTCTACGTCGGCCATTTGCATTTTCTGCTTGTAGGCGGCGCGAATTTTCTGCATACGCTTGGTAATACAGGGCTTTTCGAATGCCTGACGAGCACGAAGTGCTTTCACAACACCAGTTTTTTCAAACTTCTTCTTGAACTTCTTCAGTGCCTTCTCCAGCGAATCGTTTTCTTTTACGTTAATTATAAGCATGTTAAATTTTTATTTGGGTCACAAAAATAGATGTTTTTATCGATAAAGGCAAGTTCTTTTAATCTTTCAAAATGTTTCTTGAGATGACGAGTTTTTGAATCTCGCTTGTGCCTTCTCCGATGGTGCAAAGTTTACAATCTCTGTAGAATTTTTCTACGGGGAAATCTTTCGTATATCCATAACCACCAAATATTTGCACGGCTTCGTTTGCGCAATATACACTCACTTCTGATGCATAGTATTTTGCCATCGCACCTTCTTTTGTCATATTGAGTCCTTTGTTTTTTCTATCGGCCGCCTCTTGTGTCAACAATTCTGCCGCCTCAATTCTTGTCGCCATGTCCGCCAATTTGAACGCAATCGCTTGGAAACTTGAAATGGGCTGACCAAACTGTTCTCTTTCTTTGGAGTATTTCAAAGCGGCTTCATAGGCTCCTTTTGCTATACCCAACGACAATGCGGCGATTGAAATTCTACCGCCATCAAGGATTTTCATGGCTTGAATAAATCCATCGCCGATATTTCCAAGGATATTAGTTTCTGGAACTCTGCAATCTTCGAAAATCATTTCGGCCGTTTCGCTGGCGCGCATACCCAATTTATTTTCTTTTTTACCACCTCTGAACCCGGGAGTGCCTCTTTCTATAACAAATGCAGTAATACCTCTGGAGTCGAGTAGTTCGCCAGTTCTAGCCAAAACTACAGCAACATCGCCGGTGATGCCATGGGTGATCCAATTCTTTGAGCCGTTCAGTACCCAGTGGTCTCCATCTTTTTTGGCAACGCATTGCATTCGCAAAGCATCTGAACCTGTGTTGGCTTCTGTTAATCCCCATGCGCCGATCCATTCCGCCGTAGCCAATTTGGGTAGCCATCTTTGTTTTTGTTCCTCGTTCGCAAAAGCCAAAATATGACCGGTACAAAGACTATTGTGGGCGGCCATAGATAAGCCAACGCTACCACAAACTTTTGCCAATTCTTCAATGGCAGCAGCATATTCAAAATAACTCAATCCGGAACCGTTATATTTTTCGGGTACCAAAACACCCATCAAACCCAATTCGCCGAGGGCTTTAAAAATGTGAATGGGGAAGGTTTGAGACTCATCCCAATCCATCAAGTGTGGACGTATGTTTTTGTCTGCAAAATCGCGCACGGTTTGTCTAACCATTAAAACGCTTTCACTTTCTTGGAAATTCATCATATTTAGTGATTGCAAAGATATTAAACGTGGGCCTTACCTGTTAATCGCATTGTCTAATTCTTTCAAGAAATTTGTGGGTTGTTCGATGTGTTACATGGAGGGATAATAGTCTTATTCGATAAATCGTAAATATGGCTCTATTTTCGATTTTTCCTCCATGCTAAGACCCTGCATATCAAGCCAAATGCGTTTTGTTAGTTGTGGATGCTGCGTGAAAAAAGGGCCTAGGATTTTGGCTTTGCTGGGGCCTACATAAGGATGCTTGTAAAGTTGTTTGAAATCTACTTTTTCGTTGAGCGGAATGAGTTTGGATTTGTCTATGGTGATTCTGGCCGACATTACCTCCGCGAGTGTTGTGTCGATTTTGGGAATTTCGATCAATTGTGAAGCCGAATAAAATCCACCAAGTTTTTCTCTGAATTTTAGTATTCTGCGTACTGTTGATGGTCCAATTCCAGGGAGTTCATCGAGGCTTGCGCTGTCAATGTTATTTATATTGATGTTGGCGGGAAATGGATTTTTACGATCAAGGATTTTAGTGAGTTCAGGTTGTAAATATTGCAAATGATTTTTTCCTTCTTGCGATTTTCGCAATTCCATCAGCAGGGCGAAGGCCATTTTATTTGATAAAGGTTTCGGATGTTTTGAATTTTTTGTCCAGTACTCGGATCTATATTTTCCTGGTTGAGAATTCCACCGACCGCTATGTTTAGGTCTATCATATTTACTTCGATAATCCTTAGATAATTCCGGAAGTCCCTTTGGAGCATGGAGTTCAGTTAAAGTCTTTGTCCTTTGAGCCTGGGAATGACATCGAACAATGCCCATAATAGAAAGGGTCGTTATGGCGAACCAGAACGACCCTTGAGTAATATTTTTCCGTAATCCTAACACCGCTAACCTGTCCAAAAGACAGTAGCGAAATTAGGCGAAGACAGCCAAATTTTCTTTGCGATAATCGCCAGAGTCCAATTTGTTTTTGATAGATTTAAAAGCGTCGATTGTTTCTTGAACATCCTCTAGAGAGTGAACAGCGGTAGGAATCAAGCGCAAAATAATCATACCTTTTGGCACAACCGGATATACCACGATACTACAGAAAATATTAAAATTTTCGCGCAAATCTTGGATGAGGTGTGTTGCTTCTGGAATCGTTCCATTCAATACAACTGGGGTTACTGGCGTTGTAGTGATTCCAATGTTGAAACCAGCCTCTTTTAGGCCGTTTTGTAAGGCATTGGTGATGGTCCACAATTTCTCCCTTAACTCGGGTTGTGTGCGAATCATTTCTAAACGTTTGATTGATCCTATTACCAGTGGCATCGGCAATGCCTTTGCATAGATTTGAGAACGCATATTATATCGTAAGAATTTAATGACATGGGGTTCAGAGGCGATAAATGCCCCAATACCAGCCATCGATTTGGCAAACGTAGAGAAGTAAATGTCCACGCCTTCGATGCAGTCTTGCTCTTCGGTAGTTCCAGCACCCGTTTTGCCCATCGTTCCGAAGCCATGGGCATCGTCTACCAATAGGCGGAAATTGAATTTGCTTTTTAGCTCAACGATTTCCTTCAATTTTCCTTGAGATCCTGTCATTCCGAAAACACCTTCGGTAATAACCAATATCGCACCACCGGTGGCTTCAACCACTTTGGTAGCACGTCTCAGTTGTTGCTCTAAACTTTCAATGTTGTTGTGGTTGTATACAAACCGTTTACCCATGTGAAGGCGAACACCATCAATGATACAAGCATGTGCTTCTGCATCGTAAACAATCACATCATGGCGGTCAACCAAAGCGTCAATTGCACTCAAAACACCTTGATATCCATAATTCAGAAGGATACAATCGGATTTTTGAACAAAATTAGCGAGGTCGCGTTCCAACTGCTCATGGTAATTGCTGTTTCCACTCATCATTCGGGCTCCCATGGGGTAGGCCATTCCAAATTGTGCGGCGGCATCGGTATCTGCTTTCATCACGTCGGGGTGATTTGCCAATCCCAAATAATTATTTAAACTCCAGTTGAGGCGTTCTTTTCCGCGGAAAATCATGCGTGGGCCTATAGGGCCTTCCAATTTGGGGAAAGCGAAATAACCGTGTGCATCGTCGGCATATTGGCCCAAAGGACCCATGCGCTCATGCAGTTTGTCGAATATGTCTCTCATGTTAATTGACTACAAATAGATAAATACAAAGGTAACAGTGTAATTATAATAATCGTTTAGAAGTTGTTCTCTGTTTGTGAATAAGGTGGAAATATTGATTTGATGGATATATTCAGAGTATTGGATGAATTATCTACCCACAATAAACACGCAAGGGCTTTTGCCTAGGGTTTCCACCTTTCGTTTCCAAGCGCTGATGGGCTGCGTTAGGATATGTTCCGCTGGTCCCTGCAAGTCTTTGGCAATGCAAAGCAGCATGTCTTGGGGAAGATTTTTGCAGAAAAATTGTAGCAACCTGTCTGTGCGATACGGGGTCTCGATAAACAAATGACTGTGTTTGTCGGTAGCCTTGTTGTTTAATAAAACTGTGAGTTGTTTGAGTTCATTTTCGTTGATGGGCGGATAGCCGTGAAAGGTGAAGGTCTGACCGCTGAGTCCACTTCCTGCCAAGGCGAGCATCACACTATTGGGTCCCATGATCGGTTTTATATCCCATCCGCGTTGATGTCCGATTTTCACCAACATCGCCCCAGGATCGGCAATACATGGCATGCCTGCTTCGGAAGCCATCCCAATCAATTTGGTATTTTGGATGTCTTTTAGAAACGCTTCCAATTCCTTCTGAGGTGTTCTGGTGTTGAGTTCAAAAATATCGAGATCGTTCAAAGGGATACCCACTTTTAGGCTGGAAAGGAATCGACGTAAAGTTCTTGCATCTTCAGCAACCCAATGTATGATCGGGGTGATTGAATCAATGTATTGCGGCGTATTCATCCAAAGCCAACTATTTTCGCCAATGGGCAGCGGCACTAAAATAAGTTGTGTGTTATTGCTTTCTGCGTTCCCCTCGGCGTATTCCTGCTGCAGTGGAGTTAATTCAGAGTTCTCAAGATTTGAATCGTTGATGTTTATTTCATCCATTGCTGCAAATTTCAACTTTATCGTTGGAAGTCCGCAATTTATCTTTTGCCCATGGAAAATTGTCATTTAAAGGTAAGCATAATTTATTCACTCGGGTTTATCAAGTAACTTTGCGGCGTGAGTTTTATAAATCGACTTAAAACACGTTGGAACGTGCAGAAATCATGGATGGTTTGGGTGATCTTGTTGGTATTTGCCTTAACGGGATTCACGGTGATGTATTTAAAGAAGTTCGTTAAGCCCTATTTGGGTGAAGATTGGTGGGTTGATATGGTTTACTACGTATTGATATTGCCTTTTTATAATCTTTTGTTGTTGTTTTACGGGTTCATTTTTGGACAGTTCAAATACTTTTGGGCGTTTGAGCAGCGATTTTTTAAACGCATGTTTGGCAAAGGAAAATGATTACGCGCGAATCGGTTCTCAAAGCCCTGTCTCATGTAGACGATCCGGATCTCAAAAAAGATTTGGTGACCTTGGGTATGATTGAGGATTTGGTGATTGGCGATAAAATTTCTTTTACGATCGTTTTAACCACCCCCGCTTGTCCGATGAAAGACATGATGGTGAATGCTTGTAAAACCGCTATTCGGATGATGGTTGATTCGGAAATCATGGTGGATGTGTCAACTACGAGCCGGGTTAGAGGCAGTATTCCCATGTCGGATACATTACCCGGAGTTAAGCATGTGATTGCGGTGGCCTCAGGAAAAGGCGGTGTGGGAAAGAGTACGTTATCGGCTAGTTTAGCCTTGGCCCTCAGCGGTATGGGTGCAAAAGTGGGATTGTTGGATGCGGATATTTATGGACCGAGTGTTCCTACGATGTTTGGTGTTTCGGCATCGCCCGAAATGTACATGAAGGGCGACAAGCAGATCATGATTCCGGTGGAAGCGAAGGGTGTGAAATTGATGAGTATTGGTCTGATGACAGCCCGCGGACAAGCAATTGTTTGGCGAGGACCGATGGTTTCTTCGGCCTTTAAGCAGTTTGTGCAGGATACAGATTGGGGGGATTTGGATTATTTGATCATCGATTTGCCGCCAGGAACAGGGGATGTTCAGCTCAGTTTGGTGCAGAATGTTCCGCTCACAGGTGTGGTGATTGTGACAACGCCTCAAGAGATGGCTTTGACCGATGCGCGCCGGGCGATGGGTATGTTTTCGATGGAAGCGGTTAACAAGAAAATCCTTGGTGTGGTGGAGAATATGAGTTATTTCACCCCGGATGATGCTCCAGATAAGAAATACAGACTATTTGGTGAGGGAGGCGGAAAGGCCCTAAGTGAAGAGTATAACGTTCCATTTTTGGGAGAATTGCCATTGAATCCTGCGTTGATGAAATTGATTGATGAAGGCAATTTGACCTCGGATGCCATCGAATTAAAACCCTACGATCAAGTGGCGGGTGCGTTGGCTCAGCAAGTGAGTATGTTGCAAATCACAAAATAATATTACTTTTGCTCACCATGAGTGAAATCAATCAGCAAGTAGAACAGGTTTTGGAAACCATGCGTCCGTATTTGCATGCTGATGGTGGCGATGTGGAATTGGTGGAAGTGAGTGAGGAGTTAGACATTGTTCTGAGATTAACTGGTGCTTGTAGCACTTGCAGCATGAGCGAAATGACAATGACAGCGGGGATTGAAGAGAGTTTGAGGCGAGCCATTCCCAATATTGGAAAAATTACTGCATTAAAAAATTAGTCATGTTAACCCGTCTCTGGATTGCCTTAAAAAATTGGGGTGCATCGGAGGGGAAACCGTTTTTGGGCATACAGGCCTTGGGAATTCCGGTTGTGGCTTTGGTTTTTTTGACGATTCGCGCGCAGTTTGGAAACGATACTCGTTTAAATTCTCTGTTATCCGCAACGCCCCCGAATTGGGATTGGATAGTTTCTTGTTTGATTTTAATCGTTTATTCCGCCGATTTTATCTCTGATGCGATTGCTTGGGATAGAATCGGTGTGAAATTCGCTACTTGGCAGTTGGTCTTGGCCGTGGGGTGGATTTTATTTGGCAGTTTTATCCTTTTGATGCTGACGGTTGTCTTGCCTTTGTTGGGTTTTGGCATGCGAGAAATGGCTCTCCTCGATTTGCTATTGAGTCTTCGCTATTTGGTTTTAGGAGGATTGGTGTACAGCTATTTCAAATGGAGAGGCGGTTCTGTTCTTGCTTTTTTTGGCCCAGTTTTGATAGCTTTCGTCTTTGCTGCGGCCGTCTTCGGTGGGTTGCCATCGGCCGGTTTTATATCGTTCTGGTTTCAAGGATTTTGCATCTTCCTGTTGAATATTTTGTTGATGCAATACTTCGAAAAAGACAAAGATGCGGTATCCCAAACACCCAATTTATGGCTTTTGAAGTGGCGCAGAATCATGCCGATGGTCGCCGGTTTGCTGATTCTTCTGATCACCGTTGGGTGGGTTTTCAATGATTTTAATGGGAATAATTTCGATGGCAATAATTTCGGAATAATTTTGTTGTTAGCGATTTATGGGTTGATGTTCATTTTCCCAACGGCGTTTAGATTTGCCCGTTGGTATCGAGTGTTGATTGATAGCGCCTTGATTTTGTGGCTAATTTAAGCAGCGCGATGTTTCGCTTTTGCAGCCAAGTGTAGCAAAAGGAATCCCAGTACTGCGGCGGTTGTGCTGCCAATCAAAATGCTGATTTTTCCCAAATCGATTTGCTGGGTATTGGTAAAGGCTAGGTTGTCGACGAACATCGCCATCGTAAAGCCAATTCCACCTAAAATACCTGCGCCAAAGATCATCGTTTTGTTGATGCTTGATGATAAACTCGCTATTCCCAATCGAATTGCCAGCAGACTGAAAAGGAAAATGCCAACGGGTTTGCCGACCAGTAAGCCAAAGAAGATGCCAAGACTTTCGGGGGATAAGAGAGCGCCGGTCATCTCGGAATTGATTGTAATTGCAGTGTTAGAAAGTGCAAATAATGGCAATATGATATAGGTGACAGGCCATTGGATTTTATGTTCTATGCGATAGGAAAGGGTGGCGGGGGTTCCCGATTTGAAGGGCAGTGCAAAGGCAAGGATTACGCCGGCCAAGGTTGCATGGATACCGCTGTGGAGCATGCAAAACCAGAGAGATAATCCCAATATGAAGTATATCCAAAAGTTCTCATTCCCCTTGCGATTTAAGAAATATAGGGCGGCGCAAATGAATGCAGTGAGTATCAAATACAATCCCGAAAATCCATTGCCGTAAAATATTCCAATCACCACAATAGCGCCTAGATCGTCGATGATGGCTAATGCGGTTAAGAATACTTTTAACGCTGGCGGGACTTTATCGCCTAACAAACCCATGATTGCAATGGCAAAAGCTATGTCGGTTGCGGTTGGAATTCCAATTCCTGAAATAGATTCTGGGTGATTGAAATTGAATAGGAGGTAGACGAGTGCTGGGAAAATCATTCCGCCTAGGGCTGCCATTACGGGGAGCATTGCACGTTTACGACTGCTGAGTTCGCCAATGTATAGTTCTCTCTCTATTTCTAGACCAACCAAGAGGAAGAAGATGGTCATCAAGGCCTCGTTGATCCAACCGGTGAGGCTGTGTTTGAGGTGGAATCCACTCCAGTTGCTGCCGATTTCAGTTTTCCAGAACGATGTGTATTCTTCGGCGATGGCAGAATTGGCAAGTAGTAAAGAAGTAATGGTGGCAAAAACCAATAGTATTCCCGCCGATTGTTGACTTTGGAAGAATTCTCTAAATAAAGCGGTTAATCGAAAGGTGTTATTCGGTTTTTGAGGGTGATTCATTGGTTGATTTTTCTGATTACTGAGAAATGGGTTCGATACGATCTTTCATTCCTTCTAGCCAGTGTGCTTCGCATCGCGCTTCATAGATATCGGTATGTCCAACCAAGAGTAGATCGTCGTTTCCGGGTTTGCGGAATGTGAAATTGGCATTGCCGTTACAAACATGACATTTTGCTTTGACATCGATTTTTTGGGTGGCCAATTTTTTGAGCGACGCCATGGGTCCAAAATCACGTGCCATATAGTCTTTGTCGAGCCCGGCCGCCACCACCTTAATCTGATTCATCATCAATTCGCCGATCACTTCAATAATGAATGGTCCAAAAAATTGGACCTCGTCTATGTAGACTTCCTTGGTCATTTCATTGATTAACGGATAGATTTCTTCAGCTTTTGATATGCGATGGGCAAGCATTTGAATTCCGCTGTGGGTGTTGATAGTAGTGGCATTGTATCGTTTGTCGAGTAGGGGTTTTACAGCCAATTTTTCCTCGGTAGAACACATGCTTTCGTTGTATAAACCAATCAACTGAGTGGTTTTCCCTGCAAACATGCAACCGTGGATAAGTGTAAATTCTCTCATGACAAAATTTCAAAGGCTGTTGTAACTTGCCGCTATCAATGGAAGCAAATAAAACTCCCCTGTTAGAAGTGCTAAATAACTTAGCAAGTATACATCATGAAGTGCGAAACGACCAAACCCAATTGTTAGATATTGAGACGTTGGGAAAATTGAAATTATTGGCGGCTCAGTTGTACATGGAAGTGGATATTGAGTTGCTTTCGATGGAGTTTCCTGAGTTGCAAGAAACGGATTCTGAATTGACCTCCGATACTTCAAGTGATACAATTGTTGAGTCTACTTCGGACCTTTTAATTGATCTGTTTGTTCCTGAGGTTGAAATCGCAAATATCGAATTGCCTTTTGCGGAAATCGCAACAGAGGTCGATGTTATCGATGAAACTTTAGCCTCTCCGGAAGCTGTGATGGCAGAAATTGAGATTTTTGAGGAAATTGCCGCGGTTCAGGAAACTGTTGTTTTGGAGGTCGTTGAAGAAGTTCAAATCGCTTTGCCTGATCCAATACCAGTGCCCGTTATTGAGCCTAACGATAGGGGTTCGAGTGCGCAAACTTTAGCCGGAATTATTGGTCAATTTCCGCTGAGTAGGAGGTTTGAATTCTCAAACATCCTTTTTGGGGGTGACATGGATAATATGGGTTTGTTCGTCCAAGAAATTATAGATGCGCCCAATGCGGCGGCGAGGGGGGATGTTTACGATCGTTGGTATGAACAAAAACAATGGCGTAGAAGGGATGAATCTGCGAGTGATATGTGGCGGATGATTAAGCGAATCTTTACCCAATAAGCCAATTGCATTCGGCGACTTTGGTGGTCAGCAATGCAGAAGTTTATTCGATCCAATCCTTTTTTTATTCCCCTGTTGGGGTTTTTTGCCGGCTATATATGGAACCGATTGGGGTTTTTTAATCCTCAATTGTCTGTTTTTGGAGCGCAATGCTATCCGCTATCGCTGATGGATCTGTGTCTTGGTGGACTACTTTACTTTTGGATGTATAAGCCCAAATACCGAAAGTGGAATCCTACCATTCGCATGATTTCTCTATTTTGGTTGCATTGTGGGGTGGCATTATGGTTATTCTCAGGGGTTAATTCAGTAGATGCTTTGCCATGGGAATCTCAGAAAGTTAAGGGTTGGGCGTTAATTGAAGTCAGGGATAGTATACTGCCGACAAAAAAAGGTGCTGGAATCGTTTGTTGTGTCGGTTGGAAAGGTCAGAATGGTCGTGTTTACGATGCATCGCTGGCCTTGCGATGTATTTTGTATCGAAAAGATTCTTCAGAAACGATAAGTGTTCCGCAAGCGTTAAGAAAGTATTGGGTCCCTACGGATTTGATACATTCTTATTCGGAGCCTGAAGTTCCATTCGATCCCAATTGGCGCAGAATTATGCGAACGCTGGGCATTCATGGGCATGTGAGATGGGACGCGGATGTGATTTTGTTAGAGAATGAGCCTATCAGTGATTGGTTCGCGCCAGTGTATCGTTGTAAAAATCAGTTGTTGTCTTGGATTCGTAGAGTACTTTATTCTCAATTGAATGAGACTAATGCAGGTTTGACCTATGCGATGCTGGTGGGTGATAAATCCGGACTTGATGTTGTGATAGAAAAGCAATTTGGGATTGGTGGGTTATTGCATGTTCTGGCTGTGTCGGGGATGCATGTATCACTGATTATGGGGGCATTACTTTGGTTGGTCACGGGGTTTGGATATCAGGGGCGGCCAACAATAAAAACCTTGTTTTTATTGTTGGCCGCCGGGTGGTTTTATGCCTTTTTAAGCGGTAGCTCCGCATCTGTAATTCGAGCAATGATTGGCGCTTCTTGGGTTTGGTTGGGGAAATTTGCAGTGCATCGCCGACAAAAACTGACGCATGTTTTGTGCGGTTCAGCCTATTTACAATGGATTTCAGATCCCTATATCGTGGAGCAATTGGGGTTTCAACTCAGTTATTTGGCAGTGTTGGGTATAGCGACATTGCATTCTCGTTGGATGGATCTTTATGAGCAGCCATCCTCAGTCCTGAATGCGGTGATTTCTAGCTTAAGCCTTACCCTTAGTGCAACGCTGTTTACTTTGCCCTTGATTTTATTTCAGTTTGGGGCCTTTCCGACATGGTTTTTATTAGGGAACTTGTTTTTATTGCCCCTATTTTCATTGATGGTTTATCTGTCTTTGATTTGCCTTTTGTTGGTTTGGGTACCCTTTTTATCCGATTTTCTTTTTGGATTCCTTGATCTGTTGATTCACTGGGTTTTGCAGTTGTTAGGGTTGTTCGAACGTCTCCCATTGCCACAGTTGCAAACGCTGCAGTTGGGATTTGGCTCCCTGATTTGTCTGATGGTTGTCGTTTTTTTTATTGATCGATATTTCATGACGCTCACCCAAATCGACAATCGCTCCGAAGCGGGGTTGAAGCGAAAGATGGGTGCTGCAATGATGGGAATTGGGTTTGGATTGATGTCGTTTTTGCTGGTTCATGAACTGGAAATTCAATCGAATTACAATCGTGCGGAATCCTTTGTCGTAAGTCATTATCAAGAATTGTTTACCATTGAAAAATTGGGCCAAACATTGGTCGTACAGGGCGAGATTTATCATGAAAAAACGCAACGGCGAATCATGGAGAAACTAAAAAATTACATACATCAAATGGGAATTGAAAAAATAGAATGGAGGCATCGTGGTCGTGACTCGCTTTGAAGTGAATTGGGGCGCTCTAGAATCAAAAAGTGAGGATTCATTGCTTGTGATGTAACTTTGTAAAATGAGTTCATTATTGCTCACCCAAGTGGAAGGTCGTATTGCGACATTAATTCTCAATCGTCCGGAGAAGAGAAATGCCTTAAGTCCGGAATTGGTTTCGGAGATGACGGCCGCAATGGTCTCTGTAAACGCGAATGATGAGATAAGGGTTGTTGTGATTCGCTCGGCCGACAAGCCTTTTTGTGCTGGGGCCGATTTGTCGTATTTGGCAAAATTGCGCGATTTCTCTTTGGAAGAAAATGAAGCCGATTCTCAGTCGTTAAGAAGATTGTTCGATTTGATTTATTTATCGCCCAAGATTGTGATATCTCAGGTAGAAGGTCCTGCGCTGGCTGGTGGTTGTGGTTTGGCGACATTGGCTGATTTGTGCGTTGCGACCCCTGATGCCACATTTGGATATACGGAAGTGAAGATTGGTTTTATCCCAGCGTTGGTGATGGTGTATTTGCGTGAAAAAATTGGTGGCGGCATTTTGAGGGATTTGATGTTAACGGGCCGAGTGCTAAAGGCGGAAGAGGCGTTTAATTTGGGTCTGGTGCAGCGATTGGTTTCTTCTGATGCCATCGATAATGTTGTGAATCAGATGGCCAAGGAACTTTGCCAAAACACATCGCAGCAGGCTATTGCTTCGGTAAAGGGGATGTTGCAAACCATTCCGGGCATGACTCGCGATGAGGCTCTGGATTATGCCGCCAAACAAAATGCGGTTGCCCGAGGTAGTGTTGACTGTAGGAAAGGCATCGATGCGTTTTTGCAAAAGCAACCTTTGAAATGGTGATTGATTTAGAGAGATGAGAATCGTAGATACCCACTGTCATTTGTACAGTAAAGATTTTGATGAGGATCGAGCTGAGGTGATTGCTCGTTCCATTCGAATGGGCGTTGATAGGATATTACTGCCCAATGTGGATCTAGATACGGTGGATGGAATGCATGATTTGATGCGAGATTACCCGGAAGTTTGTTATGGAATGATTGGGTTGCATCCCTGCGATGTTGGAGAGGACTGGGATCGAGAATTGTCAGTGTTATTAAACCTTGCCGATACGCATACATACTGCGCGGTAGGTGAAATTGGCATTGATTTGTATTGGGATAAAACAACCCAGGGCATTCAAGAGTTGGCATTTATCCGCCAGGTAGAATTCGCATTGTCCAAAGGTTTGCCCATCGCAATTCATTCTCGAAATGCTACGCATCGTATCATAGAACTATTAAAGTCGTACAAAGGAAAAGGATTGCGTGGGGTGTTTCATTGCTTTTCGGAGAGTTACGAATTGGCGCAAGAAATAATCAAATTAGACGGTTTTTTGTTGGGGATTGGCGGTGTTTTGACATTTAAGAATTCAGGTTTGGGTGAGGTGCTCGCGAAGATTGATATGGAACATATTATTTTAGAAACGGACAGTCCGTATTTGTCGCCGATGCCACATCGCGGGAAGCGAAACGAGCCGTCATATACTCGTCTCGTTGCGGAGAAATTGGCAGATGTAAAGGGTGTTTCATTGTTTGAAGTGGCGGAAGTAACCACTAAGAATGCGGAAAGGTTGTTTGGAATTTGAATCTTTTGTTGTTAGATAGATAATGAAAATCATTGTCTGTAATAGATGTTTGGCGTAATTTTATAACTTCAAATCGTAACGCATTGGAAAAGAAAGAAACCGATACCACTAAGCTTCAGAAGCAAGTAAAAGTGCTGATTTGGAGCGTTTCTGTGATTTTGGTGGTTGTGATAATGATTTCTGTTTTTTGGTTTGTTGGACAGGACATGGCGGCGGAAGATTTGGATCAAAGTAGTGGGTTGAATCAAGATTTGTATCAGGATAGTGCTGCGCCTGTTGACTTTCCGCCTTTGGATACCGCCTCGGATTTATGGACAGCCCAAGATTTGAGTTTGGTGCCCGGTGCTAAGAAAGATATGGTTGAATATGGTAGAGAATTGATTGCCAATACATCCCAATATTTGGGTCCAAAAGGAAGCGTTGCTCAAATTAGCAATGGGATGAATTGTCAAAACTGCCATTTGCAAGCTGGGAATCAACCCTATGGAATCAATTTTGGTTCTGTATGGAGTACCTATCCGAAATTTCGTCCTCACCGACCTCGCGGCGAAAGTTCGGAGGACTTATTTATGAGAGTTTCGAGTTGTTTTGAGCGATCTTTGAATGGCACTTCGCCAGCAAAAGGGAGTAAAGAAATGCAGTCCATTCTGGCTTATATCAATTATGTGGGTGGTAATGTCCCCAAAGGTCAGAAGGCCAAAGGTTCAGGTATTTACGAGATGCCTTTATTGTCGAGGGCGGCTGACCCAGTTAGAGGGAAAATGATTTATGCCAAAAAATGTGTTAGCTGTCATTTAGAAAATGGTGAAGGCCAGTTGGCTGCAGATGGGAAATCTTATCAGTATCCACCGCTTTGGGGTTCACATTCATATAATTCAGCGGCTGGTCTATTTCTATTGTCTAAATTTGCTGGCTATGTGAAAGCGAACATGCCTCAGGGTGCAACGTATAGGGGTCCACTATTGAGCGACGAAGATTGTTGGGATTTGGCGGCTTATGTCAATTCGCAACCCCGTCCGTCCAAAGACCTAGGCAAAGAATCGCCCCTATTGGAAGAGAAATTATTTGATTATCCATTTGGACCGTATGCCGATGGGTTTTCTGAAAAACAACATAAATACGGACCTTTTAAACCCATCAAAGAAAAAAGTAAACTATGAAAATAGAACAAATTTATACCGGTTGCTTGGCACAAGGTGCTTATTATATTCACAGTGGTGGAGAGGCGATTATTATTGATCCACTTCGCGAAGTACAGCCCTATCTAGATCGTTTGGAAAAGGACGGCGTTGTATTGAAATACATTTTTGAGACGCACTTTCATGCGGATTTTGTAAGTGGTCATTTAGATTTGAGCAAGAAGACAGGCGCTCCCATCGTCTTTGGACCAACGGCATCGCCATCGTTTGAATGTTTGATAGCTGAAGACGGTCAAGTATTTGCCCTAGGTGATGTGAAAATTAAAGTGTTGCATACACCCGGACATACGATGGAAAGTACTTGTTACTTGTTGTTGGATGCGGATGGTACGCCTCACAGTTTGTTTAGTGGTGATACTCTGTTTCTTGGCGATGTTGGTCGCCCTGATTTGTCCCAAAAAGCAGCAACCATCACCCAAGAAGAATTGGCTGGAATGTTATATGATTCTTTGATGAACAAAATCATGCCTTTGCCAAATGAGGCGATGGTGTACCCTGCACATGGCGCGGGTAGTGCATGCGGTAAAAATATGATGAAGGAGACGATGGACTCTTTGGGGCATCAAAAAGAAATGAATTATGCGTTGAATCAGCCATCGAAAGAAGCTTTTATTGAAGCGGTATTGGATGGATTGTTGCCTCCGCCAGCGTATTTCCCTATGAATGTTGCAATGAATAAAACGGGCTATGAGTCGGTGGATGTGGTGATGGGCAATGGGATGCGAAAATTAGAGGTAGATGCGTTTGAAGTGGCAGCGGAATCCATGGGTGCGGTGATTTTGGATACGCGCGCTCCTGGAGAATTTGCCAAGGGATTTGTACCTAGAAGTATCAATATTGGAATTGACGGTCAGTTTGCGCCATGGGTGGGTTCTGTGATTGGGGACGTGAAAACTCCGATTTTGTTAATTACTGCGCCCGGACGTGAAGAAGAAACTGCGATGCGATTGACGCGTGTTGGGTTTGATCATTTGTTGGGGCATTTAAGTGGGGGTTTTGAAACTTGGGCAGCGTCTGGAAGAGAAGTGGATACGGTAAATCGTATTTCACCACAGACTTTTGAGGCAGAATGGAATAAGGAAACCTATGTTTTGGATGTTCGAAAAGAGACGGAATATGCGGCGGAACATGTAGACGAAGCCTACAATAAGCCCTTGGATTGCATTAATAGCTGGTTCATGGAAATGGACGATTCAAAGCCATTTTACCTACATTGTGCTGGCGGTTACAGGAGTATGATTGCTGCTTCTATATTAAAATCTCGCGGGGTTCATAATTTCAAAGAAGTGGATGGCGGTTTTGCCGCCATTGCAAAAACTCAGTTACCTAAAACAGATTTTATGTGCCAGAGTAAATTGCAGAAATTGTCTTGATTTCCGCGACTTGGTTGTTGTGGCGCTATCAGAAACGCCGAATGATAATTAGGGTTTATCAAACTCCCGTTTCACGATTCCCGTAAGGAATGGGAGTTTGAACCTGCTTGGTAATACCCATAAGATCAATTCGCTGATGGGATTGAATCGGTGAGGTCGCTTCTTCTGGAATAACTTATTCAAACTTTTGCGAGCCACATCCTGCGGTAATAATTGGGTGATTCTACCCAACCATCCCTGTTTTAAAATACGGTCTACAACTGCATCATTCGTTGGCATTGCCCCCGGATTGATTACACTGAAAAATACATTTGAATCCTTGTATTCCGCACTCATTCCCTTGGTGAATGAATCTACAAACGCCTTTGATGCTGGGTATACCAATTTATAACCCACCGGATTAAAGGCGGCCAAACTAGATATGTTTAACACAAAACTCTGGGTTTGACTCGTGAGGTTGGGTATCAATTGTCGCGTGAGAACAGCGACTGCCATTATATTCAATTGCATGATCTTGTTGACCAAGTTCACCGGGGCGTCTCCGAATTTCATCGTACCACCAATCCCCGCGTTATTTATTAAAAGGAAAATGGAATACATTTCGTTAATTGATTTGGAAAATGAGATCACATCGTCGTAATCAGACAAATCCACTTCAAAAAAAACCGATGATGTTTTATATGTGCTAATGATTTCCTCATTTAATAAATGAATATCTTCACCTGGAAGGCTCACAAGAATGGTGTTGATACCTCTCGAGCCCAATTCAAGTGCGAAGGCTCTGCCAAGTCCTTTGCTTGCGCCTGTTACAATTGCGAATCTTTTCATTTACCTATTGCTCATCCAAGAAGCCAATCTCTTCCCCCGATTACACAGGCGAACACTGAGAAATTCCAATGCACTTGAAATGCGACGCAAATTAACACTAGTAAATCTAATCAAGTTGCGATAATCCGTAATTTTAATATTCGGGATTTGCGATAATTAATAATTACTTAAGCAGCGAGTATTTCCACAGTCCCCATCGATGTAGTCGGTATCGAATAGAGACCCCCAAACATCCCAATCCATAAATGGCGCTGTTCCGCAGATTGATCGAACTTGCTTCTTCAAAATACTTGGTTGGACAGCTTACTTCGCCAATCTTGAATCCAGCATCTACGCATTGTGCCATGATCTGATTGTCGAAAATAAAGTCGTCCGAATTCAAATCCCAACGAATGGACTCTAAAACGTCTCTCGAAAATGCGCGGTAACCCGTATGGTATTCAGAAAGTTTTTGGTTGATTAATATGTTTTGAATTAATGTAAGGATCCTGTTGGCTATGTATTTAACCATTGGCATTCCCCCCTCTAAAGCGCCTTTGCCCAAAATGCGAGATCCCAATACCACCGGGTAAATATCCGTGGCCACCAGATGAGCCATGGCGGGGATTAGCTTTGGAGTATACTGATAATCTGGATGTAGCATGATGATGATATCCGCCCCCAAATCCAACGCCTTGCGATAACAGGTTTTTTGATTGCCCCCGTAGCCTAGGTTTTTCTCGTGTTGAATTAAATGTTTGATGCCTAAGCTCGCCCCAACCGACAAGGTATCGTCGCCCCCCGCATCGTCTACCAATACAACCTCATCTACAATGTCGAACGGGATTTCACGATACGTTTGCTCCAACGTCAGCGCCGCATTGTACGCCGGAAGAACAACCACAACTTTTTTACCGTGAATCATACTACGAAAATAAGGGATTGCTATTAATGCCCCTCAAATTCCATGCGATATTCCATATAGACTCCCGCCGTCCATCCAAAAAAATCGGGCATCGGATATTCATTCACTACTTGCAAGGTGCCATAATCGATGTTGTATTTCTCCCAAAATTTTTGGGTGATCGCAAATTGGACTTCCACCGATTCCATGAACGATAAAATAAGTTGGTTTCGTTTTATGTTGAGCATGAGGTTTGTCAATCTCCCCTTCCCCTGGCCGTTGGAATAATTTTCGATGGCCTGCGCTGCAAAATGCGTCAACGGTGGCCAAGCATTTGGACTGTCCCATTGGGTTTTCCAAAGCACCCGATTTGCTTCAATCCCAGAAGAATCTTTCGACAATGGCAAGCAAGGATAAACGCCAAATTTGCCGATGTAAGTATTCGATAATCGTACTAAGGCCGTTTTATTTCCAGAATTATGCTTTGCCAATCCAACAAAATAGGGCATGAATTGGGCCGCGTTGTGATTGAAGTTGATTTCACGTTTTGCCGAGTCGTAATCCCAATACCATCCAGTATGTTTGTCGTAAAATAGCTTGTTTATCAATGCTTTGCGTATTGATGCGCGCTTTTCCCAGATCCTTGATTTTTTGTGCTCATGTAGGACTTTATAGCCATTGCTGAGGGTTTTTTCGCTCAAATAAAGCAAGCAGTTAAGATCCAATGGGGCGATGCTCATGCACCGCGCGTTAAATCTTGTGGTGAAATCCCATCCGCTCTCCGCCTCCGCCAAAAGGTGGTTAGAAAGTTGAATTCCACGACCCTGTTTTTTGCCTTCCGGGCTCCGAATGCTGTCGTTGTTTAGTTTGGAATACATCGAATCAAACCCCGAGCCCAAACGACCTCTCAGAAACTGCGCAAATCGAAGTAAAAAAGCATCGTTCGCGTTGTTGCCATAGTGATTCAAACGCAAGGCCGTGGGATTTTTTTGTGCGCCGTCAATGCCTTGATATTCTTGGGGCAATAACCCTAGTGAACGATTTTCCATCCACCAGTGATGCTCCTTTTCTAACGCTTTTAGTGCAACGCGTAACCAAGCCGTATCGGCGGTGACTTCGAAAATGTCGTTGATCATCGCGCCAAGCAAAGGTGGTTGACTTCGATTTGTCATCGAAAAACGATTTGCATTGGGGACAAACCCGAATTTGTTTACCAAGTATATTAAGTTGTTGCAATTGTTAATGGCTTGCTGTATGGCAAACTTCTCGTCGGCAGTAGATTCGCCGTCACGTTGGGGATGACTCCCATAAGCAAGCAATCCGCAATTGATGAAGTAGCTGTCCCAATAATACATTTCGCGGAACATCTGATTGCCCGCCAGGGTTGGGGTAGAATAAGGGTAAGGCAGTCCGATGAAATCGGCCGAATCATGGGTTAATGTTCGAACGCTTTTCTTCCAATTTGCAATGTAATGTTGCTGCGCTTCTGCGATATAGGGCTCAACCGGGATTGCTTTCTGTGCGCTCAATGGTTTGAATAACAAAAACGAAACAAGCCAGAGAATACTGCTGAAATGAATCGAAATAGTAGGAAATCGCCCGCATCGCATCCCTCAAAAATAAGGGTATCGAAGCGCTTTCGGAAAGTTTGGTTAAATCAACGACGCAATTCCATCCCACAATGCAATCCTAGCAGTTAATGCTTCCTGCGCGGTTGTTATGGCCTCGGACCACTTCTGAGCATCTTCGCCGCAAACATGGGAAAGCATCAACGCAGAGAGCCCCGCATGATGGTCGCCATCCAATTCGATGTGCCTTTCCAAATAATAAATCAGCGTGTTAAAATTCTGACCGTTGGCATTGAGCTCTTTTACCATCGCCAAGAACATGTCTGGAATCAAATCTTCCCGACCAAATGCGAACGCCGCAGCCACTTCGTGTAGGTTGTCTCTGTCGATGATATCAAAAGTGGTCGCGATGAATTTCGCGGCTGAACTCGGAACGCTACTTAGCTCAATCGCCTGTCGCAGTTCTGTCCCTTCTGCAACGCGATTTACCAATTCGTCGATGCCTTCGAACGATGCGCCCGCCTCTGACATCGCACGTTTGTATAACTCAAAATGACTGATATGTCCGCCATTTGGATCTTCATCGCTCTCTTCGCCCAACACGATTTCATTGATAAAAAAACGCAATTCGGCTGTGCTTTTCGGTGTCCATGGAGCCTGGGTGCAAGTGAGGTTGTTTTGTAAATATTTCAGCAACGACATAAAATCCCATACCGCATATACATGGTGTTGCATGAAAGTCTGAAGCTTTTCACGCGAGTTGATTTTGTTGTAAAGGGGGTGATGTGCAAGCTTCGTTCTAAGGGGCTCGATGCTTGTTTGTAGCTGATGTAAATATTGATTTTGTGATGCTGCTTCCGACATGGTGCAAATTTAACAATGCATCGGTTTTAAGGTTTTCGGAAACTCGGAATTATTGTCATTTTTATGTCAGTCGCGAATTAGAATAGGAGAACTATCCCTGTCACTGCTATGGAGCTCCCTTTGCGATTCGTTTCTCTGGGACGTTCTTTGTCATTTACCTTTTGATATGATATAGTATTAAAGGCCCAATTCAAATACCTAAGCAGCTTAACCTAAGTTTTTCTTGGTGGATTTACCGGCGGCGGCATCAATCTGATTCATCGCCATCATCTCCTTCAGGGTTTTGTTCATCCCGTCCGTTGATCCATCAAGGAAAATTACGTTGCCTTTGCCGTCTGCTGCGAAGTTTTTGATCGCTTCCGTCCACATGCTAAACAACAAGAAAGATGAGTCTAAATCGGCTTCCTTCATTTCGATGGCAGCGTCGCTCATACCCTTGGCAACCTCTTTACGGAACAATGCGATACCTTCACCCCTCATCTGCGCCGCGATTTTCTCGGCTTCAGCAGATATTTTGATGGCGTTACCTTCCGCTTCCGCAGCTTTGGTTTTGGTAATCAATAAGGCCTGACCTTCATTCTCAGCGGCCGCTTTCAAATTAGACGATGCCACTACTTGCGCCATACTCTTGGTAATAACTTCATCAAAAGTGATATCGTTCAACTGCAAATCGATCAAATGGTAGCCCCATGCCTCTAAAACAGCATCAATCCCTTCCTTTACCGATTCTACGATTTCTTTGCGAAGGGCTAGGATTTCGGCTTGTCTTTTGGTAGCAACAAATCCGCGAATCGAACCTTCAATCGTTCTGATCAACGCTGTCATAAAATCACGGTCGTTAACAAACTTAAAGGCCACATTTTTCAACGTTTCCTCACGATTATCGAATACTGAATAAAGCAACATCGCCTTAAAATAAACGTTTGCCTGGTCCTGTGTAATCGCTTGGAAATCCAACTCTATACTCCTGTTTTGGATCGATATTTTACGATAAATCACCTCAAGAAAAGGAATCTTTAAATTCAGTCCTGGATATAGAATTCTACGGTATTTACCGAACATGGTAATGATTGCGATACTTCCTTGTTGAACGGTTTGGATAGATGCCAGCAAAACAAGAGCTGCAACGCCTAAATAGATGTAAGTGGTTGTCATGGTATCTCAAAGATACATGTACTGCAATCAAAAAATGCGTACTAAAAATTTCAAAAATTCGATCCGTAATTCTCCAAAAATCCTGTTAAACTGAGCCATCCATTTCCGATAACCGAGTTTCGTAGGTCACGATTTTGTTTTGACGTCCGTTTTTGTGCTGAGGAATAAGCTCTTTATTGAGGCTACGTTTAATGGGAATTCTAAGATGATATGCAACATGCTTAGCACGTAAATGGCTACTAGTCCGATGCGATAATTGAAGTAAAACATCAAACAGCAGGCAATCCACAAAGAAAGTGTGATGTACATTTTGCGTTTATCGACCTTATGCCATTGGATGACAGATGTTTTGGAAAACCAGTTGAGGTAGTGATAGGTATAAGCGAAGGCGATAAAGGTCTGAACTTTCCAAACGATGGGGAGTTGCAGGTTCCAGTTGCTACCATCGGAATGACCAAGCATGCGTGTTAAAGCGTAGTTGACCTGGTGGAAGTTGGTCGCGATGAAGGTTTCGAAAGTAGATTTTGCTGTTTCAGAGGGGAGGGCTAGCGTTTCTTTTGATGCGATGACAAGTAAAACGAAGAACATCGAAACAACATTTACATAGCCCCAGGTAGATTTGCTTTTTTTTGCACCCGACCACATGAACAGTATCGTAAAGAGAAATACATGGATGATTGTTGGCAGGAGTATGCCAAAACAAACGGCAAAAAAGGTGAATTTATATAGGAAGACGGTGGCAAGTGCACAGATTCCAATGATGAGCATCCGATTGGTGGTCTGTTGGGTAGATTGGAAAACCACGGCGAAAATGAATACCACGAACAAGGCTGAAAAGCTCCATTGGGTATAGGTGCTGAGCGGTTTTGAGAAATCGGATTTTAAGATTGATTCGTGCAGGGGTTTGGTTAGCTCCCATTTTCCAATTTCAAAAAAGGCGAATGTGATTGTGAGTAAAAGCAAGCCAATAAATACCGCTTTGAGGTAATTTCGCTTATCGTTTTGGTCCGATAGGAAATAGTTTTTCTTTTCCAACCAATTGATTTCTGTAAGGTAGTGGAGTGGCCCCAAAACCGCATAAGAGAAGAGAAAGAGCTGGAATGGGAATTGGAATGCTAAAAACAGAGTAACCCAAATCAATAGAAAATTGGTGATTTCGATTTTTTTTGCCTCGCCCATGAATGAATCGGGAAAATAGGGTATTTTAACCATAAAAAACCCCAAATTCGCTTGAATTCGGGGAAAAAGAGGGTATAAACTGGGTTTTTTGTAGAGAGGAAGGGATTCGAACCCTCGAAACGCTTTTGGCGTTTACACACTTTCCAGGCGTGCTCCTTCGACCACTCGGACACCTCTCTAGGAGGGATCAAAGATAGTGAATGAGCCCCGTAATTATTTCAGAGGAATCCAATTTCCTCCGATAAAGGCAAACCCGAAAATTTCCATGACTTCGGCTCCGTTTACGATTGTAGTGTTAAGCATGTTGTTGGTTTGTTATATTTTCATGCAATCTTAGTTTACATTGTTATCAATGTGTTATCCAATAGTTAGTTAAATAAAAAATACCCGTGAAGTTGTTCACAGGCGTTCCACAATTTCATGGTTGTTGTGTTTGAATCAACTGGTGACCTCTTCCAAAGCCTTCACCATCGAGGGCCAACTGAATTGCTTCTTGAGTTCCTTGAGCGAAGTTCTAACGTGCTCAATTCTTCCTGGTTCATACATCGAGACAACAGCTTCTGCCAAAGATTCTGCCGTAGGTTCGCATACCCATCCTGCCTCGCCGTGAGGAACCAATTCTGATAGTCCGCCCACATTGGTGATGATCATTGGCGTTTCAAAATGATACGCTATCTGTGAAACCCCACTTTGGGTAGCATTGCGATAGGGCTGGGCAACGATGTCGGCCGCGGAAAAGTATAGCCGTACATCATCGTTGGGAATGAATTTGGTGTGCAGTTCTATCCGATTTTCTAATTGCTTTCGTGCGATAATCTCGTCGTAGGGGGCACTGTCCTCGTAATATTCTCCAGCGACCAATAAGTTGACATCCTGCAAGGATTCAGGTAACAATGCCATGGCATCAAGCAAGAGATCGAGGCCTTTGTAGTTGCGGATGAATCCAAAAAATAAAATATATCGTTTGTTTACATCCAATCCCAAAACTTTACATGCCTCAGATTTCGAAACGAAATGACCAAAATTGTCGTATAGTGGATGCGCATGATATCCAGTTTTAGCAACCGGTTTGCTGAGTGGGAAATCTTGTAAATCCTTCAATACCTTACGACTCATGGCAACGGCGCCATCTAAAACAGGTAAGAAATACTTCGAAAAAGGGGTGTCGAAAAAGCGTTTTTCGTGGGGGATAATATTGTCTGTAATCGCAATGACTTGAGTGTGATAATTGCTTTTTACGATGCGAGCAAATGTGCCAAAACAAGGCCCAAAAAAGGGCATCCAATATCGAAAAATGATAATGTCCGGCTTGATTTTTTTGTATTTACGTCCTACCGAAATCCAATTCATTGGATTAACCGAATTTAGGGCAATGTCAATCGTTAAATCCTCAGGTTTTGGGTCGCTACTGAATTGGGATTGACCCGGAAATAGAAAATGGGGGTATTGAAGGCTGAAGGTAAGCAGTGTGACCTGATTTTTTTGCATCAACTCTCTGGCCAAACGTTCATTGTAGGTTGCCAGGCCACCGCGAAGAGGATGGGCAGGTCCAACGATGACAATGTGTTTGCCCTCGAATTGCATTAGTCGGTTGTTTCTTTGATGTTGTAATTGTTCCTCTCGGGATTAGAACGACTCACCAATTCACCAATAAATCCGGCTAGGAATAGCTGTGTGCCGATGATCATTGCAACCAATCCGATGTAAAAAATGGGACTGTCAGTGACCAATGGGGCGCGTTTGTCCTGGATGACGCATATCAATTTTTCTACTATAATCCAGCAGGCCATGAAAAGTCCGATGAGGAAATTGAGTACTCCAAGAAGTCCGAAAAAGTGCATGGGTTTTTTGCCAAATTTGCTCATAAAGAACAAGCTGATCAGGTCGAGGAATCCATTCACGAATCGGTTCATGCCAAACTTAGTACTTCCGTATTTACGGGCTTGGTGAACAACAACTTTTTCGCCTACTTTAGGGAATCCAGCCCACTTGGCAATCACAGGAATATAGCGATGCATTTCGCCGTAAACCTCTATGTTTTTTACCACTTCGTTGTTATATGCCTTGAGTCCGCAATGAAAAGCGTGCAGTTCAAGGTCGCTTATTTTGCGGGTGGCCCAATTGAATAATTTTGTTGGGATGGTCTTGCTTAGGGGGTCGTAGCGCTTCTTTTTCCATCCACTAACGACATCGTAGCCTT
>Ga0102883_1000136_pt1 | contig 29282 bp, 15 predicted proteins | sample Colrivmet1549B02_FD_94877 | JGI IMG/M metagenome (GOLD analysis project Ga0102883, IMG submission 94877) | Estuarine microbial communities from the Columbia River estuary - metaG 1549B-02 | ecosystem: Environmental > Aquatic > Marine > Intertidal zone > Estuary | place: USA: Columbia River... | reverse complement strand
TAGAATCGATAGTCTTTAAATAAAATTTCTTTAAATTTGGCCAATCCAAAAAATAATCAATTTGGATAGCTAATTTTAATACAATTCCTTCTTTTTTATGCACAATAAGCCAGTTTATATACTCGCAATTGAAAGTTCGTGTGACGATACTGCTGCAGCTATTTTACAAAACGATAGAGTTTTATCTAATATTGTAGCCAATCAACTCATTCACAATCAGTACGGTGGCGTGGTTCCTGAATTGGCTTCAAGAGCACACCAGCAAAACATTGTTCCTGTAATTGATGCCGCACTTCGCAAAGCGAATATACAAAAAGAACAGTTAACAGCAATAGCTTTTACACAAGGACCTGGATTAATGGGTTCTTTATTAGTTGGCGGATCGTTTGCTAAATCATTATCATTGGCATTAAATATCCCATTAATAGCTGTAAATCATATGCAAGCGCACATTTTAGCGCATTTTATTGACGAGGAAGGCTATCCAAAACCTACGTTTCCATTTTTAGCATTAACCATTTCTGGTGGTCACACCCAAATCGTAAAAGTGAATGATTATTTTGACATGGAAATTATTGGCGAAACTACCGACGATGCCGTTGGAGAAGCTTTCGATAAAAGTGCAAAAATAGTAGGTTTGCCTTATCCTGGAGGCCCATTAGTAGACAAAAATGCCCAGTTAGGAAATCCAAAAGCGTTTACTTTCACTAAACCAAAAGTTCCAGGATTGGATTTTAGTTTTTCAGGATTGAAGACCGCTATATTGTATTTTATTCAAAAAAATGTTGCTGAAAACCCTAATTTTATAGAAGAGAATTTAAATGATATTTGTGCCTCAATTCAATACACTATTATTGAAATTTTAATGGATAAAATGAAATTGGCAGTAAATGAAACTGGAATCAATAGAATTGCAATTGGCGGTGGAGTTTCAGCGAATTCAGGCATTAGAAACGCTATGAAAGAAGCCCAAACGAATTACGGTTGGCAAACTTATATTCCTAAATTTGAATACACTACAGATAATGCTGCAATGATTGGAATTGTAGGTTATCAAAAATATTTACAGGAAAATTTCGAAACTTCAGAGGTGGTTTCCAAAGCAAGAATTCAATTTTAATTATTATGCAATTATTTTATAATCCTAACATAAACGAAGCCACAGATAACTTTACTTTTGATAAAGAAGAAAGCAAACATATTATTAAAGTTTTAAGAAAGAAAGGTGGCGATAATTTATTTGTTACCAATGGATTAGGATATTTATTTAAAACTGAAATCGTAGTTGGTTCAGATAGTAAATGTACGGTTAAAATAATCAGTTTTGAAATAGCTGAAACACCTAAATACCATTTGCATTTAGCGGTTGCTCCAACCAAAATGATCGATAGATACGAATGGTTTTTAGAAAAAGCTACAGAAATTGGAATATCAGAAATCACTCCGATTATTTGCGATCACTCCGAAAGAAAATTTGTAAAAACCGACCGTTTTGAAAAAATAGTACAATCGGCGATGAAACAATCGTTGCATTATTATTTGCCTAAGCTCAACGAACCTATTTCATTTAAAGATTTTATCAAACAAAAAAATGAGGGGTTATTATTAATCGCTCATTGTGAAGAAACTGATAAAAAAGCGTTGAAATCAGTTGTAAAAGCCAATAAAAACATCACTTTGTTGATTGGTCCAGAAGGTGATTTTTCGAATAAAGAAATTACATTAGCGTTGGATAACAATTATACGCCTGTAACATTAGGTTCCACCAGATTACGAACAGAAACAGCAGCAATTGTTGCTTGTCACAGCATCGTTTTTATTAATGATTAAATACCAATTTTGAAGAAATTAATTGTATTATTTTTATTTATCTCAGCTACTACATTTTCACAAGAAATTGCTTTGTTGAAATACAATGGCGGTGGAGACTGGTATGCCAATCCAACTTCTTTACCCAACTTAATTAAATTTTGCAATCAAACTATTGGAACTAAAATAAAAACTAAAAATGCGGTGGTAACTCCTAGCAGCCCTGATATTTTTTCTTATCCTTACGTTCATGCAACTGGGCATGGAAATGTAGTTTTTAATCCATCAGAAATTGAAAATCTTAGAAACTACTTGACTTCTGGCGGGTTTCTTCACATTGATGATAATTACGGGATGAACGAATACATACAAAAAGAAATAACAAAACTTTTTCCCAATAATGCATTAGTTGAAATTCCTGCTAATCATCCTATATTTCAAAAACCCAATTCTTTTCCAGCTGGAATACCAAAAATTCACGAACACGATGGTAAAAGACCTCAGGCTTTTGGAGTATTTATTGAAAATAGATTGGTTTTACTTTACACATACGAGACCGACTTAGGTGACGGTTGGGAAGATGCCGACGTACACAATGACCCAATTGAAGTTCGGGAAAAAGCACTAAAAATGGGAGCCAATATCCTAAATTATATTTTTAACAACTAGATTAATTTATGGATGCTTCATTATTAAACCCTGAAATTCAAAAATATATTAATTCACAATTAGGGGTTGATGTTGCCAAATTGGCTTTACAAAAAAATCCTTTTCCAGACACCAATTGGATTTCAATTTTGAACCAAATAGCAGCTAAAACAAAGGTTAAAGACAAACTTCCAACCTATTTTTCACATGAAAATATCATTTACCCCAATAAAGTTTATGTAGAGCAAACCTCTTCAGAAAAAACCGCCTTGTACAAATCTAAAATTGTTTTTGGCGATACTTTAATTGACTTAACCGGTGGATTTGGAGTCGATTGTTTTTATTATTCGATGAGAATAAAAAAGGTAATTCATTGTGAAATTGATACTGAATTATCGGCAATTGTAAGTCATAATTTTAAACAGTTCGGAATTGAAAATGTAAAATGTATTGCTGGTAATAGTTTTGAAATTCTAAGTAATTTTAATGAAAAGTTAGATTGGATTTACATTGATCCCTCAAGGCGAAACGATCAAAAAGGCAAAGTTTTTATGCTAAAAGATTGTTTGCCTAATGTGCCGGAATTGCTTTCTTTTTACTTTTCAAAAGCAGATAATATTTTGATTAAAACTGCGCCAATTCTAGATATTTCAGCTGGTTTAACTGAATTGAAAAATGTAAAATGCATTCATATTATAGCTGTAGATAACGAAGTTAAAGAGTTGCTTTGGGAGCTAAGTGCGAATTTTATTGGTAATCCTGAAATTAAAACCATCAATATTGTTAATGAAAAATTAGAAACTTTTAATTTTGATTTGAATTCAACTGTAGAATTACCCTTTTACGAACTTCCAAAAAAATATTTATACGAACCCAATAGTGCCATTATGAAATCGGGTGGTTTTGACGAAATCGCAATACAATATTCTTTGGGTAAACTCCACTTCCATTCTCATTTATATACTTCTCAAAACTATATTGATTTTCCGGGAAGAATATTCGAAATTAAAAGGGTTTTTCCTTATTCTAAACAAGAAATGAAAACCAATTTAGAAAATACAAAAGCGAATATTACCACCAGAAATTTCCCTGATAGCGTGGAAGAAATTCGAAAAAAATGGAAAATAAATGACGGGGGTTCAACCTATTGTTTTTTTACAACCGACTTGAATAATGACAAAATAGTTTTACTTTGCAGCAAAATATAATAACATGAAAAACCTCTTTTTAATCGTAATTTTTCTTTTTAGCCTAAATATAATTGCACAAAAACCATGTGAATACAGTGTGAATGTAAAAGACAGTATTGGAATTTACAAAGAAACCAAGAGTGCAATTGTTCATGAATTTATTTTTGGAAACACCTCAAAATATGTTTTTTTCGCTTTGGCCTTAACCGATGAAATGCCATCCTTAACGGTTCAAATTCTTCAAAAAAGCAAAGATTTCCTAAAAGTAAATTGCTTCAATAAAAATTCAAGGATTTTCTTACAATTAGAAAATAACAAAGTCGTTACCTTAATAGCCTCAGATCAAGAAAATTGTGGTGCTCCTGTAAATGACGATTTAGGTTTTAATAACAGGATTTTATCAGGAACTTTTTTATTTTTAAACGGAACTATTGCCGATTTAAAAACATCGCCTGTGTCAACCATGAGAATTAAATTCAGTACTGAAACACAAGATTATATCTTTAAGAAAGTGTTGGTTTCAGAAATGGATCAGAAAACGTATTCCCCAGGCAATTATTTCATTGATTACTTGCCTTGTATAATTAATTAGTTGAATCGGTTATTTGTTGATTCGGTTATTCGGTTATTTGTTTAATCGTTTAATTGTTAATTCGGTTATTTGGTTATTTGGTTATTTGGTTAAACGTTTAATCGGTTAATCTGTACCCAAAACCTACAACTCCTTTCGACTTTATGACTTATTTCATTAACCGCAAAGAGCGCAAAGTTTTACGCAAAGTTCGCAAAAAATAAAAGCCACGAATTACTCGAATTAGCACCAATTATTTATGTCTCTTCGTCTATTATCTAACTGTCTATTATCTATTTTTAACCGCAAAGAGCGCAAAGTTTTACGCAAAGTGCGCTAGGAAAAAGAATTATGAGTTATGAATTGTGAGTCAATCGTTAACATTTCTGCTTAAAGCTTAAAGCTAACAGCTAATAGCTAATAGCTAATTGCTAATTACCTACTCACACCTCCATTTAAAATTAGATAAAGGATCTAATTTTGCATTTTTCAAGTTGTAATGCCACCACTCCGAGTCGAAGGATTCGAATTTAGAATTGGTCATTATTCTTTTAAAAAGAGCTCTGTTTTCTAAAATCTCTTTAGAAAAAAGGTTGTAATCGTGACTTGCTTCAGGTCCAAAGAAATCAAATGGTGTTCCCATGTCCAGTTCCTTTCCGTTATTGTCAACCAACGAAATATCAACTGCTCCTCCTCTATTGTGAATGGAACCTTTGCTGGGATTGGCAACATAACTAGGATTAGAAACTATAGCCCACATTCTTTTTTGGATATCCAATGGGCGGTAGCAATCGTAGAGTTTGATTTTGTAACCCAATTTCATGAATTTAGAATTGGCTTTAATCAATGCTTTTGCTGTTTTTAAACGCAGGTAACATTCGGCACAATCGTAAACCTTGGCTTTTAAAAAATTATCTTCGGTAGCATATTTCATATCGTAAACAAAATCATTGCTATATTCTTTCAAATTTACAAACGTGGTATCGTTTACTATTTTTTTACTCTCCAAAACCACCGCTTTTTTAATACTTGAATTTAAAGTTGAATTGGCAATAATTATTGATTTATCATACTGTTTTGTTTTACATGAAAACAAAACAGCTATTTCTAAAACGACCATTATTTTTAAGATTATTCTCATTATACTAAATTAAATACGTTGCAAAGTAACGTAATTATTGACAATTATTCCAGATTTCATTTATTTGATTTTGATAATAATTATAAACTAAAAAAACACTTTGTATAATTTTATTCCCATTTTTGTAAGATTACTCATTACTATTTATGTTAATTTGTATTTAGAATTTAAATATTGTGCGCGAACACAACCAATTTTGATTGTAGTTTAATTTTTTTATTCACAAAATATTTTTTTATTATTTAAAATTTATATATTAGCGAATTATAACAATTAAGTTTACGTTAAATAATCATTAAAAACAATAATTTATTACCATTTATTTCTAAAAAATACCTAACAAATAAACCATAATTCCCTCGTTATGAAACCAACTTTACCAACCTTTTTATCTGCTCTTGGAAGCAAATTGACTTCGTTTAAAAATTTAAGTGCTCTTGTGGTACTGCTGCTGTTTAGTGGTAATTTAAATGCCCAACTTGCCGGTACCACAGTAACTATGAGTGGAACAGCTATTAGTGGTTCACCGTTCTCAAGTTTAGCGGGCGCAATAACAGCTGTTAACGCTTTAACTGTTACTGGTCCTGTTGTAGTTACTTGTGTCTCAGGGAGTGAAACTGCTCCTTCTGGGGGGTATTCTATCACTAAAACTGGGACTTCTGTAAACACAATTACCATACAAGGTAATGGAGCTGCAAATTCAATAATAACTGCGCCTCTTTGGACAGCAGGTGGACTAACCGATTGTATTATTAGAATTATTGGAGGAGATTATATCACTATAGATGGTTTTAAATTTCAGGAAAATTCAGCTAATACAGTTACAACTACTGGAGCAACAAATACAATGACTGAATCAGGTATTGGTATATTTGCTTCTTCTACATCTGATGGAGCTCAATATAATACAATTAAAAATTGTACAATTACACTTAATAATACTTATGTAAATAATGTTGGTATTTTCTCTACTTCTAATCAATCATCAACAAATGCTACTCAAGCAGCAATTTCAAGCGCAGGCACCAATTCTTTTACTAAAATATATAGTAATACTATTTCTAATTCAACCTATGGAATTTATATTGTATCTCCAGTTAATACAAGTGCAATATTTGAAACGGGTATTGATATTGGAGGTTCATCAGCAGCAACAGGTAATACAATTACCTTTGGTAATGCAACAACAGCAGCATTTGGTTGGACTAGTGGATTAAGTCACACAATTTGCGCAGGTGTTGTAATAAGAAACGGGGCAGGAAATAGTGTTAAATACAATACTATAACATCAAATAATTTGAACTATGCACAATCTGGTGGTGTAGCTGGTGTAAATTTTTCTCAAGGCACAGTAATTTCTGGACAAACCTATACTTCCACTGTTTCTAATAATGTGATTACCCTAAATAATACAGGGATATATACTAATACTGGTGTAACTTTTGGTTTTGGTATTGCTACTGGTACAATTGTAGCTAATAACAACACAATTACTATTAATGCAACTCCAACTATTTCTTCTTCAACTACATCAGCTAAAAATTGGGGTATTAATGCTGCTTATGTTTCTGCTACTAGTACTGCAAATAATAATACTATCATCATAAACCAAACGTTTAGTCCAACCGCTGCATCACAAGTACTTGATGGAAATTCTAAAGGCATTGACTTTGCCGCAGCAACTGGGGCTACTTCAGTTACATGTAATTCAAATAGTATTACTTATAATCAAACAAATAGTCCAGTTGGTGCAGTTACTTCAACAATGCAAGGGGCATTAATTGGAATTGATGTTAGTGTAGTAAATGCAAATATCAGTGTTTTAGGAAATACAGTGATAGCAAATAGAAGCACTAGCATGTCAAATAGTGGGGCAACAGCTGTTACATCTGGCTACTTTTATGCTATAATGGATACCGCTGTAAGCACAACTACAACTACACCTCTTCCTACTGCAACAATTGGTTCTTCCGGTAATGGAAATACCGTTACAGTAAAAGAAACTGCTTCGGCAACCGGTACAACAACATTTTCTAGTAACACAAGATTTATTAATGTAGCTACTTCAACTAGTACTGCTGTTGTGTCGATAGCATATAATACTTTAAACACAACTGGTGGAACAATAAGATCAACTGGAAGTACATTTGGTATCCACAACGAAGGAACCTTTTCGAACGGAATAACGGTTACTCAAAACACTATTAATATAGATAGAGTTGGCGCATCAGGAGGGTGTTATGGAACTTATGAAACCGGAACACCTTCTACTGTTGGGCATACAATTACCAACAATACAATAACATTTACTAATTTGGCTGGTACTTCTACTGCTTTTGGTATATATTCTTTGGGAGGACTAACCGCTGCTACCAATACTAAAACAATCAATACCAATACTATTAATATGTCAGGAACAAACTCTGGCCAATCTATTGGAATTATTATTGGTTATGGAAATGGGACTATTAACAATAATAGTATTACAATAAATAATGCCTCTACAGACCCTAATGGAATTTGGGCCAATCAAACTGGAGCTGCTGCTTTTACAATAACTGGAAATACTCTTTCTTTAACTTCTAATGCTACAGCACCAACAAGCATGATTGGAATATCTGGAGGAGCTATAGGTCCTTTTCAAATTTATTCCAACACTTTTTCTGCCCTTAATTTCACTGGTATAATTACCACATCTCCAACCGTTTCAGGTATTTCGGTTTCTGTAGGAACCGGTAATAATATTTACAGTAATGCGATTAATAATATTTCTATTGGTGCTGCTACCAGTTCCGGTAGTCCGGTAATTCGAGCTATAAACATTTCGGGCGGTGTTTCAACGAATGCTTATAAAAATAAAATATACGGATTAACAACTGCCGCAACTGGAGCCTCTACATTAGTTAGTGGTGTAACCATTTCTGGAGGGGGAACAACTACTCCGTTTAATGCAGTGTATAATAACTTCATAGGTGATTTAAGAGCTTCTGCAGCCACTAATACAGATGCTATAAGAGGAATAAATATCACTTCAACTACTACACTAACTACGAATAATATTTATTACAATACTGTTTATATTACAGGTGGTGGAGGTACTAATTTTGGTGCAACAGGAATTTTCCATACAGCAAGTGCTACAACTACTACTGCAACATTAAATTTGCGTAATAATATAATTGTTAATAGCTGTACTCCAAATGGCACTGGTTTAGCTGTTGCCTATCGCCGTAGTACAGGTGCCGTAAGTGAACTTGCTAACTATGCATCTACCTCTAACAATAACTTGTTTTACGCTGGAACACCTGGAGTAAGTAATTTAATTTACAGCGATGGAACTAGTACAGCACAAACTATTGCAGCATACAAAACCGGTGTATTTACTGCTGGCACTATTGCAACAAGAGAAACTAATTCAATTACCGAAAACCCAACATTTACGAGTACTACAGGAAGTAATTTGGGCTTTTTACACATTGATCCAGCGGTTTATTCATCTACTAATAATAGTGCAGGTACGGGTACTGGAGTAACTGATGATTTTGACGCAGAAGCCCGAAGTGGTTCTACACCTGATATTGGTGCAGATGAATTTACAGGTAGTTGCTCACCAACGCAACCTTCAAGTTTAGTGTTAACCCCTACTGGTGCTAATATAAATGGCTCATTTTCTGCTGCAACAACAGGTGCTGGCGGATATTTGGTAGTGCGTACAGATACCAATACTCAGCCCTCACCAGCTAATGGAACCACCTATACTGTTGGCTCTACAGACATGGGTGCAGGTACTTATGTTGTAGCTTCGGGTACTTCAACAACCTTTACTAGTTCTAGCTTAACGGGTGGTAACACTTATTATTACTGGGTATTTTCTTTTAGCACCAATTGTGCTACTACACCTACTTACAATACTACAAGTGCTTTAAACAATAGTGCAGTTGCGCCAACCCCATGTTCCACGCCAACTGCACAACCAACGACTTTGGTATTAACAGCAACAAGCGGAAGTACTGTTAGTGGTTCTTTTACTGCAGCATCCCCTGCTGCATCGGCTTATTTAGTGGTGCGTTCAACATCAAATACAGAAGTATCGCCTGTAAATGGTACAACCTATACGGTAGGCTCAACAACATTTGGTGCTGGAACTTATGTAGAAGTTGCAGGTACTAGTTTAACGTTTAGTTCAACAGGTTTAGTTGGAGGTACACCGTACTACTATTTTGTGTACAGTTACGCCACAGGTTGTACTGGAGAGCCGTATTATGTAAGTGCTACTTCTACACCTGCAATAGCTGCATTAACCAATAGTGTTACAACGATGAGTTGTCCGGCACCCGGTACTTATACTGTAGGACCAACAGGTACTTATAGTAGTATTACACAAGTAATAAATACTTTAGCTGGGTGTTCAGTGAGTGGAGCAGTACTATTTGAACTACAAGCTGCATACAACTCTAATGTAGAAACTTTCCCAATTACTTTTCCTGTAATAGCAGGTAGCAGTGGTACCAATACCGTTACTTTTAGACCAGAAACCGGAGCAACTGATTTAAGTATCACTTCGAGTAATGCAACGGGTACTTTAAATTTTAATGCTGGTAGCAATATTGTTTTTGATGGAAGACCTGGTGGAACAGGAACTACCAAAGAACTTACCATTGAAAATACCAATGTCGGAACTTCATACGCAGTTCAATTTATTAATGATGCTAGTTCTAATACTATTAAATATTGTAAAGTAAGAAGTGCCAACACAAGTACCACAAGTGGAACAATTGTATTTAGTACAACTACAGCAACCACAGGTAACGATAATAATACCATTGACAATAACGCTATTTATGATGCTACTACCGGTACACCAACAAATGGTGTTTTTGCGTTAGGAAGTACTATAAGTCCTGCAGATAATAGCGGGAATACAATAAGTAATAACAATATTTATAATTTTTATAATTCGACAAACACAAATGGAGGGACAGGTATAAATGTTACTTCAGGTAATACAACTTGGTCAATAACTGGGAATAGTATTTATCAAACTGCAACCAGAACAATATTTGGTGCTGCAGCTGTTGTTAATGGTATAAGTGTAAATGATGTTCTTGGAAATGGGTTTGCAATAAATAGCAACTTTGTTGGGGGAACCGATGCACAATGTTCAGGTACAGCATATACAATTAATTCTACTGCAACGGTTACATTTTCGGGAATAATTTTAAGTGCAGGTATTGTATCATCTTCAACAGTTCAAAGTAATACCATTCAAAATATTTCTATTAGTACAGCAACAGGTTCAGCTGCAAATGGCGGGATAAGAATGTTTAATGGAGCAGGAACAATTAATAATAATACAATTGGAAGTCAAAGTACAACAGGTAGTATTACTTTTTCCTCTAGTGGTTCGGCAGGGTTCCGTGGAATACAAGTTGGAACAGGAGCTACTGGACAAGGTTTAATTTCTATAACCAACAACACTATTGGTGGTATAACTGCATCAGCAACAGGTTCGGGAAAAGTAAATTTAGTTGGAATCAATTTTCAATCAACTACAATTATACCCTCAACGCAATATACCGTTACAGGAAATACCATTGGAAGTAATACAACAGCAAATAGTTTGCAAAATTCAACTAATGATTACACTTATGGAATTAATGCTTTAGCAGCCCAAACTACAAGTACTAACTCAATTTCAAATAATACTATTGCAAATATTATCTCTACCAATACATCAACAGGTAATATCATTATAGGTATAAACACACCAGGTAGTACAGGAGGTATTTTCAGTACCATGAACAATACAATATTCAATTTGAGTACGGCGACAACTGCAACTGGTGTCAGCAGTGCTGCTTCTATAATTGGTATAAATGCAACTGCAGCAACTAATGCAGGGCAAACAGTATCTGGAAACACTATTTATAATTTAAGTAATACCCAGACAGGGGCATCAATTTCAGGTATAGTTGGTATTTATTACAGTGGACCTACAACTGGTACCAATGTGGTAGCAAAAAACTTTGTGCATAGTATCTCTCTTTCCAGCTCTTTAGTAACTTCGATAATAACTGGTATTTACTCCGCTGCTGGCTTAACAACCTATCAAAACAACATGATACGGCTAGGTAACAATACAACTGCAGTAGGTTATATTATCAGAGGTATCAATGATGTGGCGGGTACTGCTGGTTATGCGTATTATTTCAACAGCGTGTACATTGGAGGTACAGGAGTAGCCACGGGTGGTTCTAATACATTTGCATTTACCACTACACCAACTACAGCCAGAACTATCAAGAATAATATTTTCTTTAATGCAAGGTCTAATGCTGCTGGTACAGCAAAACATTATGCGATATCTGTGACTAGTGGAACTGGTTTAACCAGCAACAATAATGATTTTTATGTTAATGGAACCGGAGGCGTTTTGGGTTCTTTCGCTGCAGCTGATGTTACAAACCTTGTAGCTTGGAGAACAGCATCAGTACAGGATACAAACAGTAAAAGTTGGGATCCTCAATTTATAACGCCGGAGGGTTCATCTACTACAGTTAATTTACACATCAATGCCTCTAACCCAACACCAATAGAAGGAACTGGTATAGCTATTAGTGGAATATTAGATGATATAGATGGTGATGTAAGAGCCAACTTTACCGAAACAGATATGGGTGCCGATGCAGGTAACTTTACAGCTCCTGTTGCTAATGATATTGCAGCTGTATCATTTATTAGCCCATTAAATGGAGGAACACAAGTTCAAAATATTGCTTTTACACCACAAGCTTCATTTATTAATAATGGTACATCCACACAAACATCGGTTACGGTGCGTTATAAAATAATTGATAGCGGGAGTAACGAGGTTTATAACCAAACAGCGACAATAAGTTCATTGGCCGCTGATATTTCATCAACTGTTTCGTTCCCATCTGCAACAATTACTAGCACAGGTCTATATACTATTCAAGCTATTGCAGAATTAGCAGGCGACCAAACTAATTCTAACGACCAAATAAATGGAAGTATAACACTTGATTCACAATTGGCAGGAGATTATTTAGTGGGTTCTGCGCAGTCGGCTCCTTATAATACCATTACCAATGCAATAGCAAAATTGAATGCAGTAGGGGTTTCTGCTGCAGTACGATTCCTATTAACGGATGCAACTTATCCTTCAGAAACTTTCCCATTAACCATCAATGCCATAAGTGGCGCAAGTGGTACCAATACGTTTACACTAAAGCCAAATACAAGTGTAACGGCTGCTATTAGTGGTTCAGCAACTTCCGCATTAATAAAAATAGCTTCAAAATACGTAACAATTGATGGGTCAAATTCAGTTAATGGTACTTCTAGAGATTTGACAATTACAAATACGAGTACAACTACTCCAATTGTTATACTCATTGGTAATTCGGGGACTTCTACAGCAACCGCATTAACTGATGTTACACTTAAAAACACAATTTTAATTAATGGTATAAACACGGGTTATTCAGTAATTATTGCTAATAACTTAGCTGCTGCGGGTTATTTTAACAACATTACCATTCAAAACAATAGTGTTCAAAAAGCGTATATGGGTATTTATGCTTTGGCTACTACAGCTACAGGAAATGGTAGCGGTTTATTGATTACGGGTAACGATCTAAATACCTCAGGAGCCAATGCAATAAGTTACACCGGAATTTATGTTCAAGGAGTTGATGGTGCCACGGTTTCTAATAATAATATTGGTAATATTATTACTTCTTCAACTATAAGTCCAACTGGTATTTGGTTTGCAACCGCTACAAATGGTGGTAGTATTTCTGGAAATACAATTTCTACATTGTCCTACACGGGAACATCAGCATATGCTCCCTCAGGAATCGTTATATCATCAGGGACAACTACTACTGCTATTTCTGTTAGTAACAATACAATATCTGGCTTAACTAGTTCTGGAACTGGCATGACTAGTGGAATTTACAGTAATAGTGTTAACCATACTATTTTTAATAATAAAATATCAAACATAAAAAATACTAATTCTGGAGGATACTTAGCAAATGGTATTTTTCTTGGATCTACATCAACAACTGCTAATATAACTTTGTATAATAATTTTATATTTGATATTGCAGGGTATGGATATACAACTACAGTCACAGATAATGGTTACGGTATAGTATTATATTCAGGTGGAGGATACAATTTGTATAATAATACTATTAATATGAATACGAATCAAACAACAGGATATTCATCAGCTATTTACATATATAGTTCTTTGGTAACTGCTGGTTCAGTTAATATCAGAAATAATATATTTGCCAATACCCAAACAGGAGGTGCCACTGCAGCTAATCGTTATGCAATATATAGTGCTGCTGCGAATACAATATTTGGAACAATCAACCATAATAATTATTATTCAGCAGCAACAAACTTGGGTTACCTTGGAAGTGCTAGAACAAACTTAGCAGGTATTGTTACAGGTTTTGGTGGAAATGCTAATTCTATCAGTGCAATACCTACCTTCACCTCTGCGACTGATTTACATTTAACAGCTGTAGCTTCCGCTTCAGGTAATGCGGCTCTAAAAGCAGGAACATATATCTCTTCCGTTTTAACAGATTATGATGGAGATACTAGAAATACGGTAACCCCAGCAATAGGCGCAGATGAAATTTTTATCAACGGATTTTGGTCCGGGGCAACATCAACCGTTTGGGACGCATCAGTAACAGGAAACTGGGATGACGGAACGCTACCGGCAAGTGGTGCAGATATTGTAGTGCCAGCAGGAGTATCTAACAGCCCTGTATTAACAAGTGTTTCTCCAACTATAGGTAAACTTGATTTAGGTACTGGAAAAACACTAACGCTTGGGGCTAACACACTTACAATAAATGGTGCAGTTTCAGGCTCAGGAACAATTACTGGTAGTTCAACCTCAAACTTAACAATCGGAGGTACTGCTGGAACTTTAAACTTTACAACCGGCAGCCGTTCATTAAATAATCTAAGTCTTGGCGCAAGTGGCGTTGCTACATTAGGCACTGGATTAGATATATATGGTGTGCTTGGCTTTACAACTGGTGGTAGTTTAAATATGAATGATAAATCAGTTACTTTGAAATCATCAGCTTCAGCTACTGCAAGAGTTAGCGATTTAACTGGAAGTACTTTAACAGGTGCTACCAACGTAACTGTAGAACGTTTCATCCCAGGAAAACGTGCTTGGAGAGCTTTAACTGCTCCAGTTATTGGAAGTACTAACAATAGTATTTTCTACAATTGGCAAAATAATGGTACCGTTACAGCTGGAGTTGGAGTTGAACTTTGGAGCTCAATTGGTGGCAACGGTATGGGAACGGGTCCAAGTAATTCCATTTTAAAATACAATAATTCAGGAACTACAGGAGCATGGGACGCTATTACCAACACGAATTCAAACTATTTATTTGATGCTAATATCAATAATGCATTCATGGTTTTTGTAACTGGCCCTTATGCAACTACAAGTACAAATCTTTCAAGTGGTTTTGCTAACACAACATTAAAAGCTAAAGGACAATTAATTACTGGTACCAAAACGTACTTAAATTTACCTAGTGGTGTTCATACATTAATAGGTAACCCCTATGCGAGTCCTCTAAGTCCTTCTTCATTATTAAATGATAATTCATCTAGTTTTGGAAACAATCTATGGGTTTGGGATGCTAGTGCGGCAGGTAATTATTCTGCAGGTGCTTATAATATTTATGAAAAGTTAGCCAATACCTATACCAATATTACTAATTCAGATCCATTTGGAACTTCTCCAGACATTCAAAGTGGTCAAGCATTTTTTGTTAAAGCTTCTTCAGGAACAGCAACATTTACAATTTCTGAATCTAACAAAGGTTCCGCTATCAGTAATTCCTTTTTAAGAACTGCTGCGCCTGAGTTATTCCGAGTAGGATTGTACAAACAAGAAAACAATCAATGGTCCGGTCGCGATGGAGCGATTACAGTAATTTTTTCAGAGGCGAATGCCAATCAAGATCCTAACAAAATGGCCAATGGAACAGAGAACATCGCGTTTACTAAAAACGGTGCTTTATATGCAAGTAATTACCACTTACCTTTAGTTTCAAGTGATGTATTAAATATTCGTGTATGGAAAACAACTGCTGGTGCAAATTATAAATTAAAAATTAATACCGAGCAATTTACAGCTACCAATTTAGACGCTACATTGGAAGATTTGTTTACCAATTCTAGAACGCCACTTGCCCTTGACGGTACTGCGGTTGAATATCCATTTACAGTTACAACCGATGCGTTAAGTACTGGTGATCGTTTCAGAATTGTATTCCAAACATCAGCCTTAGGAACAACTATTCCAACAGCAACTGGTTTCAGTATTGTTCCTAACCCTGTAACTGGCGATTCGTTCCAAGTGAATTTAGGAACCTTAGCAACTGGATCTTACTCCTACTCTATTTGTAACGCAATAGGTCAGGAAGTAGAAAAAGGAAGTATCAATACTACTACCCAAAATACCAATTACACTGTGAAATTTAGAGAAACAGCTGCAACAGGTATTTACATTATGAAAATTAAAGGAAGTGATAACTCGGTGTTTACCGCTAAACTAATTAAAAAATAAGAAACATGAAGACATCTATAAAATCAATCGTATTAACGTTTTTGTTATTTAGCAGTTCCTTAATTTTTGCGGAAGATCCTAACCCACTAGACCCGGGAACGGATCCAGGTATAGCACCTATAAACGATTACATTATCCCAATGATCGTTTTGGGAATTGTATTGAGTTTCTTCCTACTTAAAAAGAAAAAGACAGCTTAATCAATATATTTTAAATTAAAAAACCATGCGTATTGCGTGGTTTTTTTTGTTTCACAAAGATACTCAAAGGTTATTTGGTTATTCGGTTATTCGGTTAATCGGTTATTTGTTGATTCGGTTATTCGGCTATTTAAAAATCGGTTAATCGGTTATTTGTTGATTCGGTTAATCGGTTAAACGGTTATTCGTTAATCTGTGTTAATCCGTGCAATCTGTGTCAAACAACCAACAACTAACAAACATCAACTTTCTTAACCGCAAAGAGCGCAAAGTTTTACGCAAAGTTCGCAAAGAATTACGAACTATAAGTTTTGAAATTGATATTGTTATTGTTATTGATATTGATATTGTTATTGATATTGAAATTGATATTGATATTGTTATTGATATTGAATTTGTTATTGATATTGAAATTGTTATTGTTATTGTTATTGATATTGAATTTGCGTTATTTCAGTTTTGTCAATCTGAATTTATTTCAGATTCTGTTTTAATTGAGATACTGAAACAAGTTCAGCATGACAATGTCACGAGGGGATTAATTGGTGTGAAGAGAAGCAATCTTTTTCATACTACGAAATAGTTTAATTGATATTGATATTGTTATTGATATTGTTATTGATATTGAAATTGAAATGATATTGAATTTGCGTTATTTACATCCGTTTCATCGGTGGTATTTTTGGCTATAAAAAAACCACGCTCCAAGCGTGGTTTTTTATAATAAATTAAAAATTGGTAATCTTAGTTATCTCTAATTACGTGAGCAACACCTGTAATTGAGTGTGAACCTGTTGTATTAGTATAGGTACCATTAAAAGTAATGTCGATATATTGGCCAATTGCTCCTACAGTACTTAAATTAAAAGAAATGGTATTAACAGTTTGTACATTTATTTGCCCAATATCTGCGGCTTCTGAAATTGAGAACATTGAAGTAGTATAAATACCAGGAATAGCAGTATTTCCGGATAAATAAAATCCATTACTTATATTTGGTGTTACAATATTATAAGCAGAAATATAAATTCCTGAAGAATTAGTTCCTGAGGTTGTTCCTCTTCCAGATGCAGTAATATTAGCAACAATGTATCTCACAGGATTTTGATCAATTTGATAAGAAATAAACTCCGAAATGGTATTACAAGCAGTAATATTACCCACATTAGTTATAGGACTTGTAAATGTGAAATTAATAGAATTGGTAGTTTGTAAGTTCTGATAATCGAAACCTTGTAAACTAAATCCAGTATTAGTTGCACTACAAACTAACATAGTAAAACTAAAAGCACCATTGGTAACTGTAGTAAGCAAGTTTTGATTGCCATAACGCATCAAAACATACCCATTTGTAGCATTAGTTCCATCACATTTCAATAGGTTTCCTTGAACTAAGGTAGTTTGAATGGATGAATTCGAAATTACTAAATTTGGTAAAATTGTATCTGCCGAGAATGGTCCAATGGTTGTAGTACTTACCGTATTTCCACAAGAATCATAAACAACCATGGTTAAGGTTTCATTTTTAGGTACTAGTCCACTAACTTGCCCTTGACTGTTTGTAATTCCACTTACTGTAAAAGAATTAGTAGCTCTTTTGATACCAACTCTCACATTTGCCAAAGGCGTACCATTTGAATTCACAACGGTAACCGATAATCTCACTGTTGGAAATTGAGCATCGCAGTTCCACCATGAAAAGTGAGAAACGGTTCCCACATATTTAGTTCCTTGCTTGGTTGCAGAACCTTCTTCTTTCCAATATCCTGCTGTTTCATCAAAATGCCAAAGTGGAATTGTAGTTGGTGAAGCCGCTAATTGTGAAGACGAAATAGGCATTTCAATTTGAGCCGTATTAGAAAGTTGCAATTTTTGTGAAGCAGCACCTCTCAACTCAATATTCATCATACCATAAGATTCTAATACTCGCTCCTCCCCGTTTGAGTTTTGAGCCAATAACATACCCGGCATTTTATCAACAGTTGTTGCATCAGAAGGATCTAAATGTTTCATGATTACACTTACCACACCTGAATAGGCTTGACCAGTTTCTGTTTTGAAGTTGCCATCGAAAGTCACTTTTGCACCATTTGCTAAAGATATACTTCCCGTAGCACCTGAATTTACAGTACCTACAATAGTTCCTGATAAAAGAGTTATTTTAACATTATTCATGCCGCTTGTAGGAACTAAAGAACGAGATCCGTCTAAATATCCTGCTTTTTTTGCGGTTACAAATGCAAATTTTTCGCGGACTGTAGCATTATTAATTATGAAAACACCATTTACGTCAGTGGTTGCCGTTTTATTGGCAACAGTTATGGCAACATTGGCAACAGGATTGTTGTTTTCATCAATAATTTGCCCAGTAAAGTTTTTCGATACTTCGCTACCAAAATTTAAAGAAGTAGCAGAAGAATTTTCATCAATTCCTGAATCATTACTACAATTGTTGAATAAAAAAGGAAATAATAAAACCAAAATTAAGAGTTTTTTTGAAGTCATAATTTTTTTGATTTTGAGGTTAATACCTATCAAATGTATAAATAATAAAATTAATTAGTTGCTTTTTCACTTAATATTTTACTTAATACCGCGTTTTCATCCTTTCCTAAATTAGGAAGTAGTTGTTCTAAATAGGTGCGAATATTTGGGTTTTTTAATAATAATCGTATTTTATCTTTACCAAATTTAGAAAACTGCCATCTGTAACTAGTTGTTGAATTTACTAGGTTAGAAAGTACATTCTTATCTTTATCATTAATGAAAAGTAAATTTTCTAAGGCATTTTGCCGAATCGAAGTTTCAAATTCAGGATTACAATAACTCAATAATTCATCATAAAATTTTGCTTTGTCCTCCATTTGATACTCTTTCGTTCCAAGCGCTAATGTTAACCATAATATTCTGAGATTTTTATCATTAAAACCTATCCAATCTTTTGAAATAGTAAGAACACGCTGTTGTTCTTCAGGAAATTGCGACCAATAAGTACTTAATACAATCTCTTTTGTAATGTAAGAATTATCATTTATTAGGGTTTCAAAATCCAATTTAAAATCTGGTGAAACTTTGGGAGTAGTATTGGCAATCGCTTGTCGAAGTTTAATTTCATTGGTAGCTAAAGCCGATTTTAAAAGTTGCTGCTTTTCTTCAAATGGAACTTTTTCACACTGGTATATTATTTCTTCTTTGATTGGGAAATAAACCTCGGAAACCATTATTTTTTCAAATAAATCCCGTTTTTCATTATAGGGAATTGATTTCATTGGTTTAATATCCAAAAGTGTTTTAACCGACTTATTTTTGGATACTAATTGGATGGCATAATCGTAATCAAAACCAGGATTTTCAAGCCATTTTTTTCTAAAAGCTTCACAATCGTATTTTGATATTTTCTTAATTTCGTTCAAAAAGTCGTCGGTAGTTACATTTTTAAATGAATATTTATTAAGATAGTTTTTTACCGCTTGTTGGAAAATCTTCGATCCTAATTCTTCTCTTAAAACAAATAAAACCCAAGCTCCCTTTTGATAATAAGATAACGTACTTGCCCTTTCACTTAAAATTGGAATAGAATCGGTTTTTGATGCATTTCTTAACTGCAAGGAAGTATCATAAAGTTTTTTGTAAAAATAATCATCACCAAAAACAGCTTTTTCCGCTAATAAGGCATAATAAGTTGCAAAACCCTCTTGAAGCCAATGGTGTTCCCCAGACTTTGCCGTAATTAAATCGCCAAACCATTGGTGTGCCAACTCATGCGCATTTACATTAACATAATTCTTATCGTTAATACCAATAGAATCAACAACAAAATCCCTTGAAAATACTGTTGCCGATGTGTTTTCCATTCCTGCATATAAAAAATCTCGAACAGGAACTTGCTTGTAAGCTTCCCAAGGATATTTTATGCCAATTTCCTTTTCAAAAAAATCAAATATGGTTTTAGAATAACGGTAAGTGGGTTCTAATTTTGAAAAATCTTCTTTTTCGATATAATAAAATAGGGACTTTCCGCTTTCAGACTTTTCTTGTTTTATTTCGAATTTTCCAATTGCCAACATCAAAAGATAACTGCTCATTGGCTTTTTCATTCGGTAGTTCCAAATGGTATTGTCTTGACTTATAATTTTGTTATCTAATTTTCCATTGGAGACAACCTGAAACTGATTATTGAATTTTATATCCAAATTGAAAATCAATTTTTCATTAGGATCATCAAAACTTGGAAACCAATTACTAGTATATTTTCCCTGCCCTTGCGTCCAAATTTGTAGCTGCTCCCCTTTTCCTACAAAATATAGTGCTTGTTTTGGTCGCGCCAAATAATTGAAAGTCAGTTGGTTTTTTCCTAATTTATATCCTTCAAAAAGTAAGATTTGCTTTTTATTATTGCTATATTTTACTTCGATATTGTTGACTTTCAAATTGGTAAAATCAATATTTTGAGCATCTATTTTGATAGTGTCAATTGGTTTAATCAAATCAAAAGTATAAGTAACTTCTCCATAAACCGATTTGTCTAAAGCGTTAATTTCAATTTTACCCAATACCGAAGTGAAATCAACCCATTTTGTTTGTTGGGAAAATGAAAATACGGAAACAAATAAAAGTAAGTATCTCATAACTTATTGCTCTTCATACATTTTTAATAATTGAGTAACCGTATTCCAATTTCTAATTGTTGCTGTAAGATTAAGTTTTTTCTCAATGTATTTTTGATCCAATCTCGTTTTTCCAGCTCCAATGTGGTATTTAATGAATATTCTTGTAGTATCAATTTGAACTTCATCAGGCTTGAATTGGCTCATTTTTAAATCATTAATATTCTCCGCTTTAAGTTCTTTGGAAACAAAGGCAACGTATAGCTTTTTGGTATCAACTTCTTTGTCTTTTAGAAAATTACAATTGGTAAAACAAGCTTGTAAATCGGCTTTTGAAATTACAATTATTGGTACATCATAACCAAAAACCTTATAAATTTCTTGCTTAATGATAAAAGCAATTTTAGTAGGACTTTCTTCATCAGAATCTAAAAAAACATTCCCGGATTGAATGTACGTTTGCACCTTTTGAAAACCGATTTTTTCAAGGGTACTTTTCAAAACATCCATTTTGATCATATTATGACCGGAAACATTAATTCCACGGAGCAACGCCAAATGTGTGTGCATTTAAATTTATTTAAGTGTCAAAGATATTGCCTTTGATTTATATATCACAACTTTCGTGAAATAAGTTCTGGATTGCTATTTTCAAATTTGCAAACAAAAAGCTATCTTCGCTGTAAATAGTTCTAAGACTAAAAAAATGTCTCAATTACTTCAAACTCCCATTGAATACCTTAAAGGCGTTGGCCCCCAACGTGGAGATTTGTTGCGCAAAGAATTAGGCATTCATAAATACCTTGATTTAATTAATCTATATCCGTACCGTTACATTGATAGAACTCGTTATTACAAAATCAACGAATTAGACAATAATAGCATTGAAGTTCAATTGATTGGTAAAATAATTCATATTAAAACAGTTGAGCCAGCGAAGGGTAAAAAAAGATTAGTTGCCACTTTTATTGATGATACGGGCCAAATGGAACTAGTTTGGTTTCAGGGTCATAAATGGATTCGGGAGAGTTTGGAATTAAATGTTCCGATTGTAATTTTTGGAAAATGTACTTCCTTTGGAAATGTATACAACATGGCACATCCTGAAATTGAACTGTTTTCGGAACATGAAAAAAGTTTAAGATCTGCTATGCAACCCGTTTATCCATCTACCGAAACACTAACAAATAGAGGGATTACGAATAAAGTTGTGAATAAATTAATGCAGCAGTTGTTTCTAGAAACACATAATTTATTTTCAGAAACACTTCCTGATTATTTAAGATCTGAACTTAATTTAATCTCAAAAAAGGAAGCTCTTTTCAATATTCACTTTCCAAAAAGCGGAGAAACATTGGCGAAAGCCCAATTCCGATTAAAATTTGAAGAGCTATTTTATATTCAATTGCACTTAATTACTAAGAATTTAGTTCGTAAACACAAAATTAAAGGCCATGCTTTTAATAAAGTAGGGAATTTATTCAGTGATTTCTATGAAAACCACTTGCCATTTGAATTGACAAATGCGCAAAAAAGAGTGCTCAAAGAAATTAGAAATGACATGGGAAATCCTGCTCAAATGAACCGATTGTTACAAGGAGATGTGGGTTCAGGAAAGACAATTGTGGCGTTTATGAGTATGCTTTTAGCCTTGGATAATGGATTCCAAGCGTGCTTAATGGCACCAACTGAAATACTAGCCAATCAACATTTCATTGGTTTATCTGAATTGGCTAAAACAATGAATATCAATATTAAAAAGCTAACTGGTTCGTCTAAAGCTTCAGATAGAAAAATTATTCATGAAGAATTGGAGAATGGGGATTTACAAATTTTAATTGGCACCCATGCTCTTTTAGAAGAAAAGGTAAAATTTCAAAATTTAGGATTGGCGATTATAGACGAGCAACACCGATTTGGTGTAGAACAGCGATCGAAATTATGGAAGAAAAATGATATTCCCCCTCACGTATTAGTTATGACCGCCACCCCTATTCCAAGAACTTTAGCCATGAGTTTGTATGGGGATTTAGATATTTCATTGATTGACGAATTACCACCTGGAAGAAAACCGATTAAAACAGTGCATCGATACGATAATAATCGTTTGAATGTCATGGCCTTTGTTACGGAGCAAATTGAGTTAGGACGACAAATATATGTGGTTTATCCTTTAATACAAGAATCTGAAAAGATGGATTTTAAAGATTTAATGGACGGTTACGACACGATTTCTAGAGAATTTCCATTACCTAAATATGCCGTTTCTATCCTTCATGGGAAAATGAAAGCTGCCGAAAAAGACTTCGAAATGCAACGATTTTCAGAAGGAAAAACCAATATTATGGTAGCTACAACTGTAATTGAAGTGGGAGTTAATATTCCTAATGCAAGTGTTATGATTGTAGAAAGTGCGGAACGATTTGGCCTTTCACAATTGCATCAATTGCGAGGACGTGTGGGTCGAGGTGCTGATCAAAGTTATTGCGTATTGATGACTTCCAATAAGTTGTCCAACAATAGTAAAACCAGAATGGAAACAATGGTTAGAACCAATGATGGTTTTGAAATTGCCGAGGTAGATCTAAAACTTCGAGGTCCTGGAGACTTAATGGGAACACAACAAAGCGGAGTTTTAAACCTTCAAATTGCTGATTTAGTTAAAGACAGAGACATTCTAAACCTAGCTAGAAATTATGCAGTTAAAATACTTAAAGAAGACGCTCCGTTAGAAAAACCAGTAAATTCTATACTTCGGGAAGTTTTTATGGAAATATCCAAACGAAAAAATATTTGGAATTACATTAGTTAAAATATAATATTATAGTGTTTATTTACAATAAAACACTTAAATTTACTTTTCAATTAAAACGCCGGTATGGATTTATTTTTAAATAAATTATCTAGAATATTAACCAATTTAGCTTTTTTGTGTACGTTAACCTTATCGGCACAAAACGATTGCGTTGATGCAATTTTAATTTGTGGAAATGCCAATTTATCTGGTTTAACCGCAAGTGGAATTGGAGTTCAAGAAATATCACCCGGAAACGCCTGTGGTTTAGGAGAAAATAACAGTTTGTGGTTAAAAATAAAAATTAATACTGGGGGCACTTTAGGATTTACATTAACTCCTCAAAGCCCAAACTTAATAGAAGATTTAGATTTTTGGATCTTTGGACCAAATGCAACTTGTAGTAATTTAGGAACAGCTATCCGATGCTCAACTACCAACCCAATTAATGCAAATTCTACCAACAATTTAACTGGAATAAATAGTTCTGAAGTTGATGTTAGCGAAGGACCAGGTCCAGACGGAAATAGTTTTGTAAAATGGCTTGATGTTTTAGATAATGAGACCTATTATATCGCAATAGATAGACCTGTAGGCGCGAGTGCTTTTTCAATTAGTTGGTCAGGAACAGCTACCTTTTATCAAGCACCAACAACCATTTCGAAAATTGACCTTCGAAAATGCAGTTTACCCGGTTTACCTGGAAAAGCAAATTTTGATTTGACTCCAAATAGCACATTAGCAATTGGCTCACAAACTAATTTAGTTGCTAGTTATTACACCAATTATAATGACGCTGTAACTAATGCCAATGCAATTTCAACACCGAATAACTTCAGAAATACATCAAATCCTCAGCAGATTTTCATTAGATTAAATAATACTTTTACGGGTTGTTTTGCTATCACCGATTTTAAACTCTCAGTTGAACTGCCTACGGTGAGTTCATTTACCTACAATTCACCCATTTGTATAAACGATATAAACCCAATTGTAATTCCTGACGCTGGATTTGCTACTGGTGGAGTTTTTAGTTCAAGAGCTGGATTAAATATTAATTCCTCTACCGGAGAAATTGACCTTACCAATAGTTTACCTGGCACCTATCAAGTCAACTATACAATAACTGCAAATCCTGCTATATGTCAAACTGCATCCTCTTCTAATTTTTCAATTACAATTAACCCGTTACCAAGTATAACATTAAACAATTCCATTCCAACTTTATGTTTAAATGCTGTAATATCCCCTATTTCATTTAATATTGGCGGGCTTGCAACCAATGCTACCATTACTTCAGGTAGTTTACCAGCTGGATTATCAGGGAATTTTAATAATAGTGTTTTCACAATTATTGGTACGCCAACAATTACTGGAACATTTAATTTTACATTAACTACTCAAGGTGGTTGTTCACCAGCGGCAATTTACAATGGGACTTTAATTGTAAATAGTTTACCAATTGTAACTTTACCTCAAGATGGTTTTCTTTGTTTGGACGATATTGGAAATCCTTTTGGGTTTTATACCTTAAATACCAATATAAGTTCAGCAACACATTCATTTACATGGTCAAATAGTACTGGATTAATTGCCGGCCAAACAAGAAACAATTATCGAGCCACGCAACCCGGAGCTTATTCTGTTAATGTAACAAACTCCACTACTGGATGTTCAGCTATTGCAAATGCAACTATTGGAGTCCATTTGCCTCCCGGAATAGTAACAGCTATTGTATCCAATTATTTCTCGGAAATACAAACCGTTACCGTTAATGTAACTCCAATTGGAAATTACGAATACAAATTAGATAATTCTACTTACCAAGAAAGCAACGTATTTACTGATTTATCGATGGGTGTTCATGAAATTGTAGTTAGAGACAAATTTTTCTGTGGGGTTAAAAAAATTGTAGTTCAGATTATTAATTATCCAACTTATTTTACACCAAACGGGGATTCAATTCACGATACCTGGAATATTAATGAATTGAAAAATCAAGACAATTCCTACATTGACATATTTGATAGATATGGTAAATTAATTAAGCAAATCAAACCTTCAGGACTTGGATGGGATGGAAATTATAATGGAAACCCTCTACCAGCAACAGATTATTGGTTTACAGTTTATTATAATGAGCAAAATACAAATCAGCGATTTAGTTCCCATTTTTCATTGTTAAGATAGTTAATAATTGTTGTTAAAAAAGCAATAAAAATCTTTCTTACTACAATTAGCAATCCTTATATTTGCATCATTATATAGAAAAAAATGAAAATATCATACAACTGGTTAAAACAATTTATCAATATCGATTTGAAATCGGAAGATACTGCTGAAGTATTGACTGATCTGGGATTAGAAGTTGAAGGTGTAGAAAAATTTGAGAGTTTAAAAGGTGGATTAGAAGGAGTCGTAATTGGTCATGTACTTACTTGCATCCAACATTCAAATGCCGATAAATTGAAAGTTACAACTGTTGATATTGGCACTGGAACTCCTATTCAAATTGTGTGCGGCGCTTCAAATGTTGCTGTTGGCCAAAAAGTACCTGTTGCAACAATAGGAACAAAATTATACGATAAAGAAGGAGAATCATTTGAAATAAAAAAAGGAAAAATTAGAGGGGAAGAAAGCCACGGAATGATATGCGCCGAAGATGAATTAGGACTTGGTGATAGTCACGAAGGAATTATGATTCTAGATTCTAGTTTGGTTCCTGGAACTCCAGCTGCGAAGGTTTTTAAAATTGAAACCGACGAAGTTTTTGAAATTGGATTAACTCCAAATCGTGCTGATGCAATGAGTCATTGGGGTGTTGCTAGAGATTTACGTGCAGGTTTAATTCAAAGAGACGGTAAGCAATACGAATTAATTACACCTTCTGTAAATAAATTTAAAGTTGATAAAAGGACATTCAAAATTGATGTTAAAGTAAATAATCCTAAATTAACTCCTAGATATTGTGGAATAACCATTTCAGGAATAACGGTTAAGTCTTCACCTGAATGGCTAAAAAACAAATTAAAAGCTATTGGATTAACTCCAAAAAACAATATTGTTGACGTTACTAATTATGTTTTACATGAATTAGGACAACCGCTTCACGCGTTTGATACTTCAAAAATAAATGGAAATATTATTGTTGATACTGTTAAATCAGGAACAAAATTTACCACATTAGATGGAGTTGAAAGAAGTTTGAATGAAGAAGACATCATGATTTGCGACAACCAAGGGCCACTTTGTATTGCTGGGGTTTTTGGTGGAATGGATTCTGGTGTATCTGAAAACACTAATTCTATATTTTTAGAAAGTGCCTATTTTAATCCAGTTTCTGTTCGAAAAACAGCAAAAAGACATGGTTTAAGTACCGACGCCTCTTTTCGATTTGAAAGAGGAATTGATCCAGCCATTACCGATTATGCTTTAAAAAGAGCTGCCACTTTAATTTTAGAAGTTGCAGGTGGTGAAATTACTTCCGATCTTATAGATGTAAATAATACTAAAGATGGAGATTTTCCAGTAGTTCTAAATTTCGAAAATGTTACTAAAATAATTGGTCAAGCACTACCTAAAGAGACAATTAAAAAAATATTAGTTTCATTAGACATCAAAGTTACAAGTGTTTCCGATTCAAGTTTAGGACTTATTATTCCAGCTTATAGAGTTGATGTTCAAAGAGAAATTGATGTAATTGAAGAGCTACTTCGAGTTTACGGTTATAATAACATCAATTTTACCAATAAAGTTAATGCTACCGTTTTCAATTCTGGAAGAACAGAAGATTATAAAGTGCAAAACCTTATTGGAAATCAATTGACTTCTTTGGGATTCCATGAAATGATGGCCAATTCATTGACAACTCCCGATTATGTAAAATTATCTGAAAATTTAAAAGAAGATTTTAATGTGTTAATTCTAAACCCATTAAGTAATGATTTGTCGGCAATGAGACAATCCCTGTTATTTTCTGGCTTGGAGGCTGTTTCTTTTAATATCAATCGTAGAAATACCGATTTGAAGTTATTTGAATTTGGAAAAACCTACCATAAATTACCATCTGGATATGATGAACCAAAACATTTGTCATTATTCACCACCGGAAATAGATTGGATGAAAGTTGGACAAACACTCAAAAACCATCTGACTTTTTCCTATTTAAGGGATATGTAAATAGCATTTTGTCAAGATTAGGAATTAATAATTGCCATACAAAACCAATCTCAACAGATGTATTTGCAGAGGGAATAGCTTTTGCAAATGGGAATACTGTTTTGGTTGAATTTGGAACTGTAAAAAAATCGATTTTAAAACATTTTGATATAAAACAAGAAGTTTTTTATGCTGATTTTGATTGGAATGCAATTTTAAAATCAATTTCAAACAAAATTAAATTTGTTGAAATTCCGAAATATCCTGAAGTTCGCAGAGATTTGGCTTTGCTTTTGGATGAATCTGTTGCATTTGAAGAAATCTACAGCATCGCTAAGCAAACAGAAAAATTACTATTGAAAGAAATTACTTTATTCGACGTTTATGTAGGTAAAAATTTGCCTGAAGGTAAAAAATCATACGCAGTAAGTTTTACTATTCAGGATGAATCTAAAACACTTACGGATACTCAAATTGAAAAAATTATGAGCAAACTTCAAAATAATTTTCAAACACAATTAGGAGCGCAATTAAGATAACTAAAGTTTATACTATTTTATTTTTAATATTTAATTATATATGAAAAAAATAACCTTTTTATTAGTAGTCTTGTTTTCAATTAATTCTATCAACGCTCAAAATAGTTATGATATTAAAATTAATTTAAAACATTGCAAGGACACTATCGCCTATTTAACTTTTTATCAATTTGATAAAAACATGATTGTGGATACCTGTACCAACATTAAAAATGGTAAAATTGTATTCAATGGTAAGAAAAAATTATACAAAGGAATTTATTCACTTGTAGGCCAAGGAAAGTCAATCTATTTTGATTTTATAGTTGATGATGACAACCAAAATTTAGACATTTCTAGTGAATCTGTTTCCAATTATAAAGAGTTATTACAATGTAGTAATTCGAAAATTCAAAATGATTTCTTCAATTATATAAAATATTTTGAAGTACAAAGAGTTGAATTTGAATCTTATTTACCCAAAACGAAAGGGCTAAGTAAAAAAGATTCGACTGATTTTATGTCAAGCAAGCAAAAAATAATTAATGAAAATATTGAAAGTTACGAAAAGTCTTTCATCACTAAAAACAAAGGAAGTTTCATTAGTGATGCATTGAACTTAAAAATTGAAAAATATCTTAAAGACATCCCAAAAGCTTCAAATGGACGTCCTGACAGCATTTTAGTTTATAACTATTATAAAAAACACTATTGGGATGGTGTAGACTTTAAAGACGATGGATTAGCAAGAACGCCTTTTTTCCATGGTCGATTAACTCGTTACTTTGAATCGGTAGTTTTAAGAGATCCAGACTCTGTTTCTATAGAAATTGACCGAATTATGAATCAAGCCGTTGCAGGTTCAATTATGTATAAATTGTTATTGGCAAACTTTGTAAATAAATATGAAACTTCAAAAGTTATGGGTTTTGATAAAGTCTTTGTAACTATTGTAGATAAATATTTTAAAACCGGAAAGGCAAAAGATATTTATAAC
>Ga0102883_1000107_pt1 | contig 33284 bp, 28 predicted proteins | sample Colrivmet1549B02_FD_94877 | JGI IMG/M metagenome (GOLD analysis project Ga0102883, IMG submission 94877) | Estuarine microbial communities from the Columbia River estuary - metaG 1549B-02 | ecosystem: Environmental > Aquatic > Marine > Intertidal zone > Estuary | place: USA: Columbia River... | reverse complement strand
CACGATATTTCCTGTATTCAATGAAACAAAAAAACGGTCAACCGAATACAATGATGATCATTATTTAAAATCAGTAAAATTACAACAGTTTATAACAAACTATTTATTTACACAGGAACAATCAGATATTATATCAACTAAATATCTGCCAATTGTAAATAGTATAGTTTATACTACGAATAGCATATCAACAAATATTGTAACTGATGTAACTGATGTAACTGATGTAACTGATGTAACTGATGTAACTGATATAAGTGATGATGATATGTCAATCGGTGAAACAAATGAATCAACCGACACTGATGAAACAATTGAAACAACCAACGTAGTTGAAACAACCGAGACAATTGAAACAACCAATGTAATCGAAGCAACCGAGACAATTGAAACAACCAACGTAGTTGAAACAACCGTGACAAACGATACAGATGATACAATTGAAACCGACGATATTAATTATAATGGTGATGTTCGCGTAGACAATGAAAACATAAATATGGAATGTAAACACATAATAAAACACATTTTGGATTTATTAGATGACGAATAGTATAGATATTTCACACAGTTGAATAATGAATGTTCATTACAAATGAGAATATTTTGTAATGAAAATTATACATTGTTATAATACAAGGTTATATTATACGTTGTCAACCAGTGTAAATTTACCAATTTTACTAGCCAGTTTGGGTTTTTTAGTGGTTGGTTTGTCAGGAAGAACTGATATATTAGGCTTTTCAATACTTCCTATTCTTTCTACCGCTTGTTTATTTTTTACATTGGAATCAGTAGAAACGGTATAGGTATTATCGTATTTTTGAGAGATATTTGGTTCAGTATTATCGTACGAATTAAACGAAATATATTTGTTTGTAATATCTGGAATCAAGTCATCAAAATAATCGCTTGTCAGTAATGAATGTAATAAAATTATTTCGTCGCTATTTAAATTATATTTCAAATCCGTAAACGACAAAAACATATTTGGCTTGAACATGAATTGTTTTATGCGGTTATAACGTATTAATTCGTCTGCCAGCTTACTATAGTAGATTTCTTCATTTTCTAATCCACTAAGTAGATTATTTTGGGGAACTAACATGATATCACCTTCTTTCATGTTTTTTTCAATATGTTTTAAGGACTGATTTGTAACAGGAATAAACTCGACGTGAGTTTTCATAAGTTTTTTCAATAGTAGGATTAATCGTTCCAATTGTAAAAAATACACCATTTGAACAGAATTGGATACATTTTCAATTTCATCGCGTGCACTCTTATTTTTAAAATTATTTAATAACATTCTCAGCTTGTTTCTAAACGCGTTATATAATTCGGTTTCTAATTTTATTTTTATTACATATTCATCTCTTGTTTTATCCGTCTTCTTACTTGTTTGAACTATTTTATTTACTTGAAGAAAATTTTCATCATCTACTGTATGTTTAATGCTTTGGTCAGTATCCAATTCTGGTTCTATTAATGGAATAAATTGGTTCGTTTCAGTTAATAAACCAACAAGTAATTTATCTTCTAATATTTTTACAACTGGTTTACACATAATTTCTCCCTTTGTTTCATTAATAACCATTCTTAAAAATTGTAGTGTTTCTTCCATGTTTTTGTATTGTTCTTCGTCGTCCAAATCTACCAAATCATAAGAAGATATTATACCAGATGGAAAACAAGGAATAAATCCAGACATGCCGTTTTTCCTAATATTTAATCCAGTTACCTTATTATCGTAATTGACAACTAAACTATCGATCATAAACTCAAACTTCATTAATATTTCTATTGATTTGTCAAGAGTAATATTCCGTTTGAATTTAATTTCTTTGTATCTATAAGATTGTGGCATACTTAGTAGAGGTTTACACATTGAAGCATATATTTCTTGAATTGTAGTTGATAATCGTTTTAATTCGGGAACTCTTTTCATTATATCAGGCGTATATGTTTTTGTAGTGGCAATATTTGTTACATTTTTGGTTGATTTATCCATTACTATATAAATCGGTTCAAAATAGTCATATTTCTGAATAATAAGTGCGGTATCTCTATCGGGGTTGTATTTTGTTGTGGAATAATAATTAGTAGGACAGATTATATTTATATTCGACGTGACGTCGTCTTGTGGCAAGTTCATAATCACCAAGTTTATACCATTTGGAAATAAAAGTTCATTCGGCTGACATATTAAATCCCACATGTACGTGTAGTCTATTTTAGAAGAGGGTGATTTTAGATATTCACTAAAATTGTATAGAGCACTTGCTATTTTTTTTAGTTGGATTGGATTAGAGGCTTTTAACTTTGAATAAATAACAGAGTCTTTAATGTCTTCTATGTTAATACTGTCTAAATTCGAACTTTGAAATTCGGCAACTAAGGAACCATTTTGAAGCATAACAAAAATATCAGGTGTCAACATCTTGAGTAATTTATCCTGAATAAAGGTTTCAACTGTAAACACTGTAGTACTCTTTTCTGAATAAATATCTGCTATACATGCCAAAAACGATTTATTTTTACTATTTTCCATCCCCTTTCTTAAATAACATGATTGTAGTTTTTTCAAATTTTTATTTGTAGCACTAACTTGGCATTCTTTATTATCTGTATTTATAAATGTTTGAACTATAAATGGCAAATATCCAAACCTACCTTCCTCTAATGGGAATTTTTCAGGTCCTTTAATATAGTCGTCCATATCTTGTTTTATAGTGGGTTTAATAGACGTGTCTTTACTTGTATCATCGATTACTGATTGACTACACTCCTCACGACGCTTTTTTTGAACCGGTTTATCCCATGAACTAAAACAGCATGGAACACACTTCCCATCAGGATGAACATCTTTCTTTAAAAATCCAGGATAATGTTGAACATATTTTCCATCTTTTCCGACATGTGTTCGGGGAACGGCGCCTTCGGCATCACTGAATTCCCAAATATTTTTTCCACGTGGAACAGTTTTGGCATCTTGAGGAATAATACCGCCATACTTTCCACTTTTTACTTCTTCTTCCGTAAGGCTGGTATTATTTTTTAAATCCCAAAATCTAGGACAAATATACCAGAATTGCTTATTTGGGTCAGAACCATATTTGATAGCATGTTCATATGAACCAGGGTGTTCTTTATCTATTTTATCTTTTTCTTCATCGGTTAGTATCACTGGTTGTTTTCTTTTATTCCACGGACATACACGCGAATAGGCATTATATTTTCCATCAGATACTGTTAAAAATAAGGTTGGGTCCTTTTCATGCATTGCTTTAAAAAATGGGTTGGGGTCTGCGATTCTCATACCAGTAATATCTTTTTCTAATTTTTCACCATCCTGTATCGTTAATCTAATTGGCTTCTTCGTCGGCTGACGGCCTAACTTCGGTTTGTCTTTGTCTTTGTCTTTGTCTTTGTCTTTGTCTGCCGACGGCTTTGTCTGCTGACGGCTAACTTCCTTGTCCGTCGTCTGCTTTTGGGTTGTGTTGTCGTTGTCTACGTCATCTAAGTCTATATCAATACCGTCTTCTTCGTCACCTTCGTCATCTAAATCTATATCAATGCCTTCATCACTGTCTGAAAGGTTTGGATTATTTATACCACCTATTAATTCGTCATCGTCTAATTCGACATCGATGCCTTCATCATCATCCTCATCATCGTCATCGTCATCATCCTCATCCTCATCATCATCGTCATATAAAAAATCTAGTACGTTGATAGATTTATCTTTTGATTTTAGAGCCATTTCTCCAAACACTAAATTCTCAGCAACGACCGCAACTGGCACATTATCAACAATTCCCTTTTCAGCAGGAGCAATAATTTCGTCTAACTCGTACATGTTACCAAACTCCTTTGTTTTGCACAGTCCATCGATTGTAGACACATCTATATTTGATGTTTCTGGCGCTTGTGTAATACGAATAAGAGAATCAATATACATAGGAATAACGTTCATATAAAAAATATCATTGATATTTTCCATTTCAATCATTATATTTTGTTTAAAGGGGTCTTGTGTAATCTTAGTTAAAAATCCTGGATTGTTTTTTATTTTTAATTTACGGCGTTTATTCAAGGTTTGAACTAATTGTAAACTATTTAATATATCCGCAATTTTCATCTGTGCGTCTGATTCTTTTAATTGAAAATTGTCCATTAATAACTTCACGATATCCTCGTCTTCGTTTGCACGATTTAATAATTCCACTATAAATGCCTCTTGACTATCCATCTCATTAAAATTAGAAACACGTTTATATCTCATTACAATGCCATTTTTTAATTCACCCACAATAACATTAAATACACTTGAAACACACCCTAATAAATTGTTCAAGTTTATATTTTTATCGATTGATATGTAGGCGGAATATTTTATATTTGTTATCTCGGTATGTTTATCATACAAGTTATTGAATAACTGTATAGAATATCCACTCGTGATTACATAGTTACGAACAATTTCAATAAGAGGATTTACATTTGTTTTAATAAGAGATTCAATGTCTGCTATTGATTTTGTCTCTCGGAATTCGGCTTTAACGTAAATATTAGCCACACTATCAAATTCTACTATTATTGGTATTGTTTGTTTATTTTCATTTATTTCCAAATAACATGACACGCGTTTTGACATACCCATCGTTTTCGCTAATTTAAAAATAACATTTTTTGACAGATATGGAATTTTTCTACCATTCTTAGCTATCTTATCACAATATATTCGATATATATTCTCTTGTCTTTTGGAAGAATTCAGTTTTATGAATGGAACAGTCTTCGTACTATGTATGAGCTTAAAAATGGTTTCAAGTGGCATATTAAACTCAACATCTTGAGACAATATAAATTCAATCTTTTGAATACCATTTTCAATGTAGTTTAACTGCGTCTTTTTCGTATTATATACTTGATGAAACATATCAATATTTTCAACATACTTTATAAAGTTGGTATTGATTAATGTATTATTTTCTTCTAATAGCTCATACTTTTTTTCCTTCAACTCTTTCAAGTCGAATATTTGTTTTTCTCGTAAAAATGGATAATATATCTTTGTAATGGTCGTCTCGGATAGATTTTTAGAAATAGCATATTTTAATACATCTTCTGTAAGACACAAATACAGTGTATTTTCAAATAAAAATCCACTTGACAACAATAATTCTTTGTTTGTAGTAGTTATAATATTATCCACGTTTTTTTCTAATATTTTATCAAATGTACCCGCCTGAAATGGATTGATTGTAAAACTATACTTATCCTCACCGATGATAAATCGCTGTCCGACGGAAATGTTCACTATTTGTGGTTTATCTGCTAAATTTAAATCTATAATATCGTTATACGTATATATACTTTTACTCTGAAACTGGTCTAAGTTTACATTATTTACGTTGGAGAGAAAATGAGCCATAATATCATTTGTCAAAGAGACCTTTCCATTTTGAGTAAGACCGTCGTAAATCTGCGCGTTATTAAGTGTTTGAATTTGTTTCGAAAATAAATATATTTCGTCAAATGATATTGGCGTAGACAATTCGTCGACGAATACAGTTATTATTTTTTTTTTAATCGTTTCTATGGTATCGTCTATATAAATCATTTGTTTTGAAAAATGAACCTTTAGTTCTTGTGAAATAATCATGTCGACTTGGTGTTTACTAAATACTTCTTTAAACAAGGAATTATTTGCATTATCGCCAGTGTTATTTATATTATTATCATTATAGTTATCCTCACCAAAAAATACAATCACATTCTTAATATTATCTCGGTCTAAATATATCAATTTAATTGTTTCATTCATCTATATCTATATATAAAATCAAAATATTATTTTATATACAAAATACACTTGTGATAATTATACCATATTTTTATAATTACTTAAGTTACCAGTCGTTCAAATTTCAGCCACACATTGCCGGTTATGAATATGATTTGTAACCACTTGGTTTTCTAGATTGGATTCATTATTTTGCTCGTATCCACAGTCAACACATACATATATATAGGCTAAAAACAATATTACTAGAATAGAGAAACATGCAATCATTACTACCGTAACCATATTTGTATACTATATAGACAATATACTATTATACTTCCATAAAACAGCGTATTCTATTCTATTATCAATTTATTTATTTATTCATTTATTTATCAATTTATTAATTTATTAATTTATTAATTTATTAATTATCATCTACACGATGAGTGATAATACAATCTATAAGTCGTAATATGGGTTATCTGTAATATTCATACCGCAATATCCTTCTGGTTCTTTTTTATAATCTACCGGGGTATACAATTTCAACTCCACCGCGTTTTCCAAAAGAAATTTAAAATTGTTCCAAAATTCCTCTGTATGCCCGATACTCGTCGTCATAATATGCGCAATTTCATGTACTGCGACAAACATAAGTGTATTTGAATCAATTAAATTATCATTGTTATTCTTTTTCTTATTTAAACAGAATGCCAATTTCTCTCCCTTATTTTCGCTATATGCCGTATATTCACTTGTAGGCAATGTTTCTTTAATCGTTGTTGGGTTGAAATTCTTTACTAATTGTTTCACGTTATCACGGTCTGGATATCGTTGCCCTACGTTTTCAACCAGATATGCTAACTTTTCACTGGTTCTTGCCAATAAATTGGATGCGTTTTGTATTTGCGATCTTTCTCTCACACAATATTTCTTACCATCTACCGTCGAAACAATACATGTTAAATTAAATTCATCTCTGTCTGTATATATTTTAAGGGCAACAAGAATGATAAATAATATTACAATAAACCCATACATGTTAATACGTATCTTCATCTATAATAAATTAGTATAATATAAATTACAATAATTTATTGATTTTCAAAGTTCGTCCTAGAACACCCTACCCTTTTATTCATTCACTATTTATTGAGACCCTTGTCCAATCTCTAAAGGAACACGCATTGTATCGGGAGAGATGGTGGTATTGTTCCATGGTCCTACATTTAATTGAGGATTGGCTGGCTCTGAACGAAGCTGTAAATTAGCGTTTCTTAAGGTGTTGCCTACCGTGTCAATACCCATGTGATACCCAGAACGAAGAAGGTTTACATTTGCTAGGTCACCTGAACCACTTGGATTTAATTGAGCCCATTGACTATTGGTGTCCTTGGGTAAAAGCTCGGAAGGATCAGCAATAGGAGATCTTGAGCAAGAAGGAGGAAGACCTTGTGTAGAAGTAGACATACCTGTAGCAGACGCGTAGGTTTCATTTTGTCCTAAAGGTTGAGATGGTTGAACTTCACCGGCAGATTGAGAAGCAGGCATCTGGTTGCTATACATCTCTTGTGTTCTGCGAGAGCTCATTTGCTCAGAATTCATACTCTTATTTCTACTGTAAGAATAGATTAGATAACCTATAAATACAACACCGATTAAAAACAAAATGTGGTGTTCTGCTCTAAGCTTTTTTAAGTTCTTCATGAAGTCCATTATATAAAATAAGGGATAAAATATTTTTTCGTAAATAAAAACATTTTATTAATTTAAATCGTTTTAGTTTTAAAAGTTACTAAACTACTGTTGAAACTACTAAATTAAATTGAATGATCCAATAATCCAATTCGTCAGTTCAATTCTTCTACCATTTTATTTATTTGCGTTTTTATTCTATCGGCCTCGTCCTGATTATTATGCTTAATATTATCATAATTATCGTCATCTTGTTCTTCGTCATCGTGGTCATCATCATCTACCTCCTCGTCGTCGTCGTCCTCACTATTATCTAAATCATTCAATAGATATGTATTTTTGATTTTTTTTGCTTCTAAATAATGTGTTATAGCTGCCTTCTTATGTTGTCTTGCTTTGTTCTTTGCTATTTTATATATCTCGTAATAAACTTCGTTCGGTCGTCTTAGTGTAATATTTTGTTTGTCGTTAATAATTAAATCATTTGTAATATCTTCTAAATCATTTGTGTTTTTATCCATTTGGTTCTCAAGGTTTTTTTCCAAATAAGTTGAAATAGGAGGAGTTGACGTGTATGTTTCATTGTTTGTATTGCTTTCGGGGGTGTCGTCTTCGCAGGTATCGTTATTATGGGTATTGTTGTCTGATTTATCATCATCCTCATCATCGCTACTACTATCAACTAAAGTATCTATGATATTTCTATGTAATCCTTTAATCGTCGTTGGGTCATTTTCTTGGGAGGTATACGTGGGTTTATTTTCTATTTCGGTTATTCCTAAACTATTCTCGATTATTTCTTGTTTTTCTTGTTTTTCTTGTTTTTCTTGTTTTACGTTATTTATTGTATCCATCGGTTTGCTGATGACATTTTTTTCAGTGTCAGTGAGGACGGTATTTATATTATGCGTTACCTCTCTTTTAATGACACACGAATTAAATATAGGTTTGTTATTTAATAACATGATTTGTTTTCCTATCAAGTCTACTTGAAAATTTCTTGCCGAAAACTTGATTCCTTGAACTTCTAAGCATGGTATAATAGAATGTGTATCGTTCAATTCCTGAATAGGGATAATGTTTTCGTTTTCATCATATACGTTACAAAAATATTGGGAACTGATTGTCTTATTTTTAGGAATGTTTATGCGCACCAAATGATATTTTCCACCCTTAAATGCTCTACACACCGGGTTAAAAAAATTTTCAATGTCCTCTTTATCCATTTCATTTTGAAACCATAGTTCTCGTTTTTCGTATATTAATTCTGTCAGGCGTTGTTCTAAATGTTCAAACCATTCAATTACTTCCTCGTCCTCATTTGTAAACATTAAATCCATATATGCCTTTTTATTGGTCTCGCTTAAACCTTGTCTTGTATAGCATTTTGTAGGTTGAATGTAAAGAGGCGCGTTATTGACCTTTATTTTTGTAAAATAAGCACCCCCTTGAATAGATATAGGCTGAGAAACAGATAATTGGGAAAAATCAAAGTCTTTATTCGTAAAATAAATCTCTTGTTCCATTATAAAAAATTAAAGATAAAATATACTAAAATATAACACGCTAAACATTTTTATTTTTTTTATAAGTTAAAATCATGAAGGACCAAATTATTGAACAATGCTTATTGTTTTTAGCAAGAGATGACGTAAAAAAAGAATTAAAAGAATTATTTAAGCCGTTAGTCAGTTTAATAGTTCAGGAAATCTATCCATATATATACTTATCACTGATTTTTGTTATTATCAGCTTTTTATTGATTTTAGGCATATTTTATTTATTATTGCGTAGTAACATAAAAAACTGGTATTTGAAATAATATTTTCTAACCATTTAGTATAATATGGCAGGAACTTCCATGCGTACAGCAGAACCTAATAATACAAAACCCGAGGCTAGTCCTCCCCATTCTATGGCATCCGCTGTAAGCAGTATGACCGGTGGAAAGAAAAGACGTACAAAAAAGGCTAAAATGTCTAAAGCTAGACGATTAAGCCGTTCTAAATCTATGCGTCGTTCTAAATCTATGCGTCGCGGATTAGCAAAGCGTGGTGGCATGGGTGCTGGATTTGGCGCTGTTTTAAAAGAGGCCATTGTTCCTTTTGGACTTTTTGCTTGGCAAAAGAGAAGCCAAAGAAGACGTGATCGTAAATGAACGTTTAGCAATTCTAACAGTTACAAAACGCACTAATTGAATTGATTATTGTTTATTTACCGGTTTAATGAGTAATAGTAGTAGTAATAAGTAGAGGTATTCGACATCGTCAAATATTATATAAATAAGTCATTCTCATTTTCTATATAATATTTTATATACATTAAATATATAATGAGTAATACACCTGGTTGTGCTTATACTGATGGTCCTCAATACGTAGGATGTCAAGTTGCTGAAAAAGGTTGGCCTATGCCTCAGGCTGGTGGAAGAAAAACGCGCGTTAATAGAAAATGCCCTCAATGTGGAAAGAGACATCAAAATGGATGTGCTAAAAAATCTATGCGAAATAAAAAAAATAAAAAGGGCGGGTTTTTAGGACGTGCTATTGTCCCTTTTGGAATTTTTGCTTTACAAAAACGTAGTCAACGTAGACACAGACATAAGCATTCTAATAAAAATAGACGCTATAGAAAAACGCAAAGGCGTTAGAGCATAATATGATATGATGCTAACACGGTAGGACTATTGATAATATGCTAATAATAAATATTAGTATATTATATACAGATATATAGAAGATGCCTAGATCACCGCTACGTATTATTCCTCCATCGAATGATTATGATGGCACTACGGATAGTGAAAGTGCATCAAACACTCCTGTAATTATTCCAGAACATCTTAAGCAATTATATTCGTCTATGAATAATTATACCATGATGACTGATGGTAATTTTGGACGTAAATTTACAGACGACAAAACAAAACGTCAATTCACACAAAAAGTAGAAAAAAGTTCTACATTAGGTGTGAGGCTTATGTATTTTACAAACAAATCTGAAAATACATTTACAAAGTTATTTATTTATAGCAAAGATCCTTACCTGGAACCAAACAGTGTACTAATAAAAATACTATCTGAAGTATATTATCACAAAGAATTTAGCAAATTACAGGATAGTTGCGGTTTTAAAGTACCGATGTTATTAGAATACGGATTTATACAACATAATAATGATGAGAATTTAAATATAAATCCAAGCGAATTTATGTTTTACATCAAAATGGAAGATGTATCTGCCGTGCCGGTAACTAAACTGAATGAATTGTATACTAATAGCGGATTATATGATAAGTGTGTTTCTATTGAACAAGAAGTAAATAGAATAGATGCTTGTTTACAAAAATATAATCTTCATCATAATGATTTACATACAGATAATGTTATGATTGATACAAATGGAAATATCATAATAATAGACTTTGGTGAATCGTCCAACTTATTACAAAAACCATTTTACGCTTTTGATTTTTGCGGAAAATTTAAAAAAGGCGGTATGGGTAAGTATAAAAAACAAACCAAAAGACAAAAACGTTTTACAAAAGTAAGAAAAAATAAGTCTTACCGAAAATGAAAACCCCATACAAACAGACGCCGACAGGCATAAAATAGTCGCCGACAGGCATGCATAAAATATTAACTTATTAGTTTTAGAATATAAATATTTTCCTTGTAACAATATATTATTATGGAAGGCTTTCAACAAAACATAAAACAGTGGGTATCGTTAGATACACAACTGAAATCACTAAACGAGAAAACAAAGGAAATCCGGAATAAACGAAACGAATTAACGGATAACATAATCGAATTTGTTGATAATAACAACCTAACATCCTCTACTATTAAAATTAGTGATGGTAAGTTAAAGTTTGCCCAAAATAAACAAACAGCTCCAATTACGTTGGGATTTTTAGAGAATTGTTTAAATGATATAATTGGAAACGAAGAAAAAGTCACACAAATTATGGATTATATCAAAGAAAACCGTGAAGTGAAAGTAATTCCAGATATTAAGCGGTATTATAATAATTAATTTATGTCCGTATTATGTATATACATGGATTTTAATTTTGATATAAAGAATGATTTAGTATTTACAACGGATAAAAACGGAAATTTAAAAGGCGGTGGCTTTGTAATTAATTCAGACTTATTGAAGGATACTATAAATAATAATACTAGAAGTGATACAAATAATCATATAACTAGTGAGCAAATTGGTGGCAACATCATTAGTAATGTAGTGAGTCAAAATGTTTCAAACATCTTCAAAGATTTGGCAGTTCCAGCTGGATTATTTTTTACTCAAAAACAAATACAAAAAAATAACACTGTACGCTATGAACATAAAGAAGATGTAATGAACGAAGGAATATACGACAAACTATTGAACTTGTTAGAACCGAGTAAAAGGAAATTACATGTTCGTACAACAAAACACAAGAGAGAAAAGAAGAGCAAAAAACACACCCGAAAATCGTCAAAATAAAAGGTTTCATGTAGGTAGGTAGTTGGTTGCGTATGATGATGACACATATCCAATAAAATTGAATATTTTAAATCGTATTTTACTATTTAAAATATAAACTAATTGCGACAAAGCATATAATAGCCAATAAATGGACAGATTATCGGTTGAACAAAAATGCGCATTACAACAATTTGAAAATAGAGACAATCTCTTCATCACAGGTGAAGGAGGAACTGGAAAAACACTACTCATTCAATATTTGGTTGATTCAGCTAAGACGAATGACCGCAAAATTCAAGTATGCGCCATGACAGGTTGTGCCTCGTTGCTGTTAGGATGTAACGCGCGAACTATTCACTCATGGAGCGGAATAAAACTAGGAAAGGGTGATATAGATAGTATTGTAGAAACTATCATATACAATCATGTTGCTAGGAATGCGTGGAGAAAAACCGATATATTAGTGGTGGACGAAGTGAGTATGATGTCAAAACGTATATTTGACATCTTAAATAATGTTGGAAAACGCGTTCGTAAATGTTATCATAGACCATTTGGTGGGCTTCAAGTAATATTTGTTGGTGATTTCTTTCAATTACCGCCTGTATCTACAAAAGAACCATTGGAAGGTGAGGACTTGTTCTGTTTTGAATCGGACGACTGGTTACAGACTTTCCCCCTGGAAAATCATATTGTATTAAATACTGTATTTCGTCAAGACGATTTGGCGTTTCGTAAAATACTCAAAAATATTCGTCTAGGAAATGTTATTCAAGAAGACGTAGCAATTCTCAAGAAATACATAAACAGGCCATTTGATGGGGAGAAATACCAGGGAATTGTTCCTACCAAATTATACCCTACCAAATATAAAGTAGACAAGGTTAATAGCGAAATGTTTCGTAAATTAGATGGCGATATCTATAGTTTTCAGTTTGTTATCAAAAAGGATTGTAGTATGTATATGGATGGAACAGATAGAAACATACCATCGCATATAGTAGCTAATTGTCGAAAAAATCTAACGACGCAAAAAATGAAATATGAAATAGAGGCACTTGTTAATAATAGTCCATGTATAAAAACACTCGAGTTAAAAAAAGGAGCGAATGTCATGTGTACTGTGAACTTAGATATGGACAATGGTATTTGTAACGGTTCTATTGGAAAAATTGTTGACTTTAAAATAGCAGAAAATAAAGTATATCCGATTGTGTTGTTTTCCAATGGACATATGACATCCATGAGTGAAAAATATTGGCAGTCGGAAGATTATCCAACTATAGCAATAGGACAATACCCGCTATGTCTTGCGTGGGCAATGACAATTCATAAAATTCAAGGCGCAACATTGTCTATGGCAGAGATAGATATTGGCAGAGAAATATTTGAATGCGGTCAAACGTATGTTGCCTTGTCGCGAGTGAAAAACCTGGATGGATTGTATCTTTCTAATTTTGAACCTAATAAAATAAAAACGAATAAAAAGGTAAAGAAATTTTATCAAGATATTCCCGAGGTTGAATATGAGGAAGAGGAGGAAGAGGAGGAACAACAAATACATCACGTCAACAAACCGAAAAGTATTGTATTAGAACCAGAAGAGTACTTACAGAATGACGAAGAAGAAGAAGTCAATTTTACGCAATTCTCAGCACCAGATAAATAAATAATTTTATATTATCGATTTCATTAGATAAAATTATTTTATTGAGTTTACTGAATTAGCTGGGTAAAATGGTATTTGCTTGTATGTATAACTTATAGCAAGCTCCAAACATTTTTATTGAAAGGAGAAACCAATATTTCTGGAATTTTTCTTCTCCAATAATCAACACGTTTTTCTTCTTTAATATCTTTTAATGTTTTTGGGTACAGAGGCGTTGTTTGCATCATTTCCAATTCTGTATCCGTAATTTTTGGTTTGTATCCAAAGCAATTTGCTCCAAACTTTACATTTTCATTTGCTATATATCCGCCATTAATTCCTGCTCTACCACAATCATTTTCGTGACCTTTCACGGTCTGTAAGTAATTCCAAGTGTCTTTCTGAGTTGGAAATAAAGCCAATTGTTTATCGGACCAACCATAACTACACCATTCAGCACCATTGTTATAAGACTGTTCTATTTCGTCGTACGTAGCTAAACGCGATCCGTATGCCTTACATAACGCATCAGCATTATCATACGTATAGTTATTTCCAGGAATATGAAATACCTGTTTTTTAATTTCAATCTCAGGAACGGGCGGGATTTCATCTACATCCGTTTGTTCAACTGTTATATCTAATGACGGCGTAACCGTAAATAAATTTGTTAACTGGGCAGTTAAATTTATGTTGAAAAAGTATTGGAAACCATTTAATAAAATAACTACTAAAATTACTCCACCCAATAAAATAGTTAATATATTTGTTGATCCATTTCCACTGTCGCTATCATTGATATTGTTACTTTCTCCTAAATTTGAAAATAAAAGAACAAATAGTAATATAATAGCTACTAATAACAACATAGCTGAACCACCCATATTCATATTCCAATTATTTGAGTTGAATGAGTTGATTGGATTCATTGGATTCATTGGCTGACTTAAAGTGGTTGAATTGGTTGAGTTATTTATATTGTTCTTGGTATTTATATTTATTCCATCACTCTTAATAACTGGAATTCCTAATACTGAATCATATGACAAAATCATTATTTATATATTATTTGGTTATATTATTTATTTGCTTTTTTCTATAGAAAAGACAATAACCAGAAGTATTATTTTTCCCATCGAACATTGTTTTAGATACAGTCGTGTCGTTGAATAAATACCAGTCATTATTGGCTACACGAATTGTGGCGGTATAATGTCCTCCTAATGTTCCTCCACTATGATTACAAACACCATATAATTCATATATAGATGTGTCCTTGTCATAACCTTCTACGAAATTACGCAAATCCAGTTCATCTACCTCGATATCCAGGGAGACCTGTATTTTTTTTCCCGTCGCCGTAAATCTTTTTAAATCCAATACCAATATTTTTGGCAAACTCCAAAATGATATTTTCCGTTCAACGTCTTCTTTTTTGTTTGTCTTTTCATTTAACCAACCATTATCACCTTCCAGTCTTTCTCCTTCGCAATATTTTTCAAAACAATTGTATATACTTAGTCCATTTTTCATTTGGACAGGCAGGTCTATAATAAAGTATGGTTCTGGTTTTATGCTCATAGTTTCTCCGTTTCTTTCAATCTTCGATACATGTATTCCATAAAATATGTCTAATATTTCAGAATACTCCTTACTATACATTGTCTTCATCATTTCATAGCATTTCACCGCCACCCCATCCTTTTCTGTTTTTACTTGTCCCTTTATTACCATATCTACCTCACGGCGCATTCCATTATGAAATGTGTCCAATAAAAATAACAAAAATTCCGGCAGATCGTTTTGAGCATACCCAGTAAAAATATCTTTCTTTTTATGTTTTGCAACATATTGAATCGCTTTTATAAAACCACCCGGTGAAATTAATTGGTCCTTTTGCCACATTAGTTTTCTTAAATTATCCCATTCTACCAGTAGTTTTGAATCAAGAATATAGTCTATATTGTGATATGCTGCTAATTTATTTTTGTAATTTCCATCATCTTTATCTAAAAACACGTTAAGCTCGTATGTATGACTTAATACTTGCATACATGAATTTATAAAACATGTATTACCTAAATTTGCTAAACCGGTTAATCCATTGCCTTGCATACTATAGTATTACGTATCCAAATGTTTATATTGTTTATATTGTTTACATTGTTTACATTGTTTACATTGTTTATATTGTTTACATTGATAATACCTACAATAGGTGTAAATGTCCAAGGTGTAAACGCACGAGACTCATCATTTAACAACTCATTTAACAACTCATTTGGCATCGTGTATAACGCTCTTTCCCACGCCATCTCTCGCTTCGTCTGGGACAACAAAAAATAAACCTTTATTTAATTACTTATATTAACTACTATCTAACTATTTGTTCGCTTTCTCCTCCGCTTTGGCCGCTTCTTCCGCATTCTGTATTCTGTTCCAATCATCTTGTAATGACTTTTTAAACTCTGCCTTTATCTCCTTGACTCTCTTTTTGGACTCCGATTCTATGCGGTTCATTATCTCTCTATGTCTGCGATTCTCATCCTCGTACTGCTTCTCTCTCTTGTTGGCCGCCTTGTCTAACGCTCTCTCCTTCTCCCTCTCTCGCTTCGACCGGGCTCTCTCCATCGGAGTTGATATCATATATAAATTGCCGGAGCTACGCGCCCACTCATCGTTCGCTTCTTCCGCTTTGGCTGCCTCCTCTTCCGCTTTGGCCGCTTCCTTTTCCTCGGCCGCCTCTTCCGCCTCCTCCGCAGCACTCCGTGTTCCTTTTTTGGATGTGTCTATCAGACTGACTCCCAGTATAGTAATCTCGTATACAACTTCGTCCGCATACTTTTTAAAATACTCCAAATTGTTTGTAATTTCGCCAATCCCCACTTCGACTTGTTTTTTGTAAACCCTTGCGGTGAGCTCGCATTCCCCACCACCATGACCCGACACCTCTTCCTTGATAAGAATCTCGATATGAACGCTCATCTGCTTGTTATTATACTTGTTATAATAAAGACAAACACGAATATTGACTTCAATTTTTCTTCTAATATTTTAATATCGAAAGGTGTAAATCTTCAACTGCGTAACAAAATACAAAGAATATGATTCGTACTCAATTTGGATTACCCATAAACGTAGGCCTAAATATAGAAACCCCCACTACAAGGCACAATCGTAAATACACAATATACAACTTAGAATTTATAAAAATATTCAACTACGTAGATAAGTAATTATTATAATTCAATACAATATAAAAATAAATATACTGTATTATTTACTATGAATAATGATATTAGACGTCGTTTATTAGATATATATTCTGATTTAGGCCATTATACTCATCTTAATTATGTTCAAACAAATAATACAATTCAACGATTAGAGGCAGGAATTCGCGAAATAATACGTCTTCCTACTGATAATAATACATCAACTAATAATGCCTCAACTAATAATGCCTCAACTAATAATGCCTCAACTAATAGCAACATACCTACAAATAACGAAACGCGGTCTACTAATAATTTATCTGGTACTCCTCTATTCGATTACATTTATCCAATAGGAACGCCATTATCAAGTAGACTACCGTCTGGACTATTACAGCATACTACTGTTCAGCCCAATAGAACGCAACCTTCTTTGACGAATCCATCAACCAGAAGACAACCTACTAGAAATCAAACAAATAGAACCCAACCAAGAATTAGTTATAATAGTCGTCCGTCTTCATCTCAATCACAAAACGTAACTGATTTATTTACAGCAATGTTTTCTGGTGTTTTTAATACGGACCAACTAACGCCTGTCATTATTCGTCCTACCCGAACCCAGATAGAAAATGCTACAGAAATAATTACTACAGAAGAAAATATGATAAACAATACTTGTCCTATTCTACAGACCCCATTTCAAGACACTGACATTATCGTTAGAATTAAACATTGTGGGCATTGTTTCATCCAAGAAGGGTTAATATCTTGGTTTAACCAAAGTGTCTTATGTCCTGTATGTCGTTATGATATTCGTGAATACTCATCCTCTTCCTCCTCTAGACAAACTGGTGAATCGAATGAACCCCACATTGATAACAATACACATACTACTAGATCTACACCTACAGCTACAGCTACGTCTACAATCAATGATTTGTCTGAGAATGATGTATTACGAACCATAACTAGAACTATTAACGGTGGTAATACGAATGGGAATAGCATTTCGGACAACTTATTAAACATATTTACAACCCAATTGACTGATACTATCCAACAATACGTAACCCGTAACGACAATTCATATAACAATCTAAATAACCAAGACAATGGTATACTGAGTATTGATTACATAATTGAAACACCTACCAGTATGTATTCCGCCACTTTACCGTTAAGAACGACAACAACTCAATTGAATACCGACAATGATAATAATGATACCGAAAGTGATGTAGACGATGTGGTAGGTGATATTGATAATTAGTATAAAGATATTACTGTATAATCATACATGTATTTTCATTCGAGTTATTGGAATAAGATGTATGAGTTTGTAAATAAAATAAAGTCACCTATTATATTTTATCTTAGTTGGATTTTTATTCACTATGTTTGCGCACATTTATATATTTATTATTGTGCTCCTACAACATGGTATGGCATTTTTATATCTCCGTTTCTATCCATAACACCACATTGTAATGCTTTTAGATGGGTCATATATGAAACTGGTAACGTTCTATACGGGATGTGGATCGCAATTGGTTCTTGGAGTGTAGCAAATTTATTAACGTATAAATCGGAAATATATGCCTAAGTAAAGGAAATGAGTAATATTATATTATATTTTATTATATTATATTACCAATGATGGGGGATGATACTGAAACGCATGTAATAGGAGAAGGAACATATGGATGTGTTCACAAACCACCCATGAAGTGTAAGAATAAAACGCGTAAAAACAATACTTCTTCGATATCAAAATTAATGACTTCTTCTAACGCAAATAAAGAATTACGAGAATTTAAACTTATTACTTCAGCTGACAAAAAAAAACAACTGTATTTAGGCAAACCATCCAAATGTAAAGTTGATAAAGTTTCGGGTAATATACAGTCCATATCTAAGTGTTCTGGTAATTTTAGTCCAAAGATGATAGACGAGTATTCGCTATTGATTATGAAATATGGAGGTCAAGACCTTGAACAGTTTGGAAATGAAGTATCTAATTGGACGAAATCAAACGATAATGTCGACAAGATTGAGCTATTTTGGTTGGAATGTGTTCGTTTGTTTTACGGATTGAAAGTATTCCAAGAAAATGGTATAGTACATCATGACTTAAAACAGCAAAATATAGTGTATAATCAAAAAACAAACCGAATAAATTTTATCGATTTTGGGTTTATGACAAAAAAGAATACGATTCTTGATTTGGCGGAACAATCAAAATATTGGCTAGGCGATAAAAATCATTGGTCATTTCCACTAGAAAATGTATATTGGAATAAACGTACCTATCTGGCGGCCATAACGGATGTAAATACTGACACGAATGGAACATATACCGTGTTCGCACAGGGAATTGTTAATTCTTGTAGGTATTTTTTCACTAGTATTCTTCCTGTAAATTCAGATAATACTAAGTATGATAAATTAACTCAACGGGCTATTCTTGCGTCGTTTGAAAATGTAATTGAGTTTGAAAAAGACGATTATGCCAATTTCATTAATAAATCGGTCGATACAATTGACTCATATGGTGTAGGAATTGCTCTTACTTATGTTCTAAATCGAAGTAAGCATTTATTACCAGATGAACTTGTAAAGAAGCTACGCGATTTTTTCATTAATGATATGCTCAATCCAAAAGTATTTCTTCGTCTTACTCCTGATCAGTTATTAGCAAGTTATGAAGACATATTAACGAATAGCGGATTTTTGGAGAAACATAAATTACATATTGAAAATCATTTAATTGAAAATAAATTATCTAAGCGGTCGAAAATTGTGAATACACTTAAGAAAAGTGGTTTTCTTATTAAACCACCTGGGTTTTCCAGGACGGAAATAGAAATCATTAGAGACTGTCCTGATGGAAAGGAATTTAACCCATTGACAAAACGATGTATTAAACTATGTAAACCTCGATATGTTCGAAACCCCAATTTCAAATGTGTTCTCGACAAATCACAACCAAAAACACATAAGCCACGTAAGATCAAAGCTCAATCTCAAGCCAAAACACGATCAGTAAGTAAAAGTAAAAACAGTAAATCCAAGTCTAGTAAGATTTTTTCTCGCGATCTATAAGTGTACAATTACACAAAGTATATTTTGATGTTATAATTCAATCTCAAATATAATACTTAACAATGTATATAAATATAAATATATATACGTATACTAGTTAATATGGACATATATGTAATTAGTTTAGAACGGTCTGCTGACCGCAAGATCGTGTTTGATAATTATAATTCAAAATACATAAAATATACGTATTTTAACGCAATTGATGGGAATAATATTAATATTAATAAGTTAGACAAGCGTATTTTCAAGAGTGGTTCGAAAAATTATTCAAATGGTGCTATAGGATGTGCTCAATCACATTTACAATTATGGGAAAAATGTATTGAATTGGATAAACCAATTATAATACTAGAGGATGATGCGATTGTTTCTCGAGATTTTAATAAACATGTAAATAACTTGATGAATAGTCTAGTTCCAAAAAAATGGGATATTATACAATTGAATTATAATTTTGACTCTATATTAAGTTATAAAAATACCAATTATGAAACATGTAATTGTATGTTTAATAAAACACCAGTTACAAAAGAACATATATCTACTTTTGTCAATTCTAAGATAAATACTACAATCGCAAAATTAAACCATTGTTTTGGAACATCCGCGTATATAATAAATCCAATTGGTGCTAAAATATTGAAAGAAAGATGCTTTCCATTGGACAATCGAATTATAAATATGCCTTTTTTAAATAATATATCGTGCTTTACAATTGATTGTATGATGAATTCTATATATAAAGATATATCGGCATATGTTTGTATTTTTCCATTTGTTATTACTCCACATATAAGTGACGACTACACTAGTACTATTTCTTAAACTAACATGAATACCCCATTAAATTTTTTCATTCAATATCAAATATTGGCGTTATCATACACATTTAAACATGTAAAGGTGTATACTAACGACATTATTGTCATTCCAGAATTATTCGTTCAATTATTGTATTCATTTATCTCTTTGTGATTATTTTATATCATTATGTTCGCAATTACATTTACGTATCGATTGCTCCTCATCCGCCCTTCATTACATTTGTAATGAGCGTGGGAGTAGCCCCTCCTCACCCACCACGCATTTTATATTTGCGAGTTCCTTTTTTATTACGATTTTTATGTTTCTTAGAACGACCATGTTTGGCGCGACGCGTAGAATGTTTGGTAGTTGGTTTGCCAAATATATTGGCGAGAGAAAATCCAAACAAATTCATCAAATATTATATACTACGCATATATAATATTTTTATACACATGGTATTATATTACACCATACTTAGGGTTTAACAATACATTTAATCGATATTTACGGATTCGTCGTTCTCTGATACGCTTGCTTCAGGTATACTGTCAGAAGGTATAGTATCTAAAATATTTTGTATATATTCGTCTCTAGGCACCAAATATATATTCCAGTTTCCATTGTCTAAATATAATATAAACTGGGTGGTATTTGAACTATTCGACATTTTTGTGTTATTTTTATTCAAAATTGTTAATATCTGCATAATTTTATTACAGTCTGGTAGAGTCTCTGGATAACGACGATTCAATATACAATTAAAATCGTCGACAGTATAAAAATTATGAACGGATGGTTTAAAAACATTAATCGGATTATATACAGTTGGATTGTTTTTATCAGATGACGGATATATTTGTAATATCGCATCTGCTACAGGTTTTATTTCGGTCGAAGTTAAATCACTTATACCGGGTATTATTTCCTTAATTCTCTCTAGCGTATCTTCAATACATTGTTCTCTATTTCGTGTTATGTATTCGTCTACTTTAGGTTGATATTGTTGTTTATATGAACGTAACCCGGTGTAATACGATACAAACTTTGATTTTATAGGTGGCACGTAACTAATTCTTTGTGCTGGATAAGTTTTCCATTCCTCATACGGAAGTTGTTTAAAGGCTTCTATCTTTTCCTTGAATATGTTACATTCACTACATTCCGTATTGTCACAACTGACTTTTAGAGTTTTTATGAGTTGATTTATATGGCTATTGTTACTACTACACTTACATTGGTTTGTATTCACATCACATGTAGTTGTTATATCGCCACTGTATTTCTCTGCCATCTGGTTTGAATAATCATCTAAGATTTTTTTTGACGCAATATTCACTGCCTGACTAGCATAATTCGATTGTGGAGCAATCTTATATGCCACTTTTGCTTTTGTAATTTCAAATAAACCGCCTCGTTTTGTACGATATTTACGTGTATGCTTTTTTGAAATATGATGCTTTATACGCGTTTTATTGTTTTTTTTACGAATATTATTCAATTTTTTACGAGTATTAGTTGTCTTTTTACGTCTGTTAGTTCGATGTTTTTTTTTATGTGTACGAGGTTTCATTATACTATAAAAATATTTAAAATAATATTGTAATAAAAAATAATTTAATCTAGGTACTTTACACAAATTTATACCAAATATTACTAACGTGGGACACTTCAAGCAAAGAAGGAGGTAATACTTTTCATGTTATTTTTCATATTATCTGTTTCCCTTAAATACTTGTCAAATAACAATACCTTTACTTCCTTGTTTCTTAAATCATCTATTTTTGCCGACAACTTGGCATCATCATCTATTGTATTTTTCAACGTATCTACTTGCATTTGAAAATTACGCTTCTTTCTCTTAAACGCGTCGATCTGTTCCAATACTAATGCAAATACTTGCTGAACCGGTTTCATGATTTGATTTGTGATATAAAACGAGTAGTTCGGTCGAATTTTATTTTTTATGATATATTCGGGATGCTCAATCTTCTCACCCTGTAGAGCCGATTTGTTTTTCGTTTCAATATATACGAATGGAATCCTATCACCACTACTCGGCTTATTTCCTGGATCGCGCTTACCCATTCGGTCAGCCAATACCTTGTGTGCTATTTGTTGCGGATTTTTATAATTAGACCGTAACGATTTCGTGATAATAAGTTTGTCCATTGGATATTTTTCCTCAATGATATTCTGTAAACTATTTTGTAAAAACTCCACTGCTTTTTGTATATTCTTTTCTTTCATCAATATATCAATAATACCACCATATACATCCTTTACTATTGGCGCATTATCACGACGTTTCAAAACAATTCCCATACTCTTACGCTTTCCTTTGTTCGGGTCGGTCTCGTATAACATTCCTACATAACGCTTCTTTGATAATAAGCAAAACGGCATAAATGTCTTTTCATATTCTAAATCATGGGGTTTTTTCAAGAATTTCGTCGCCATATGACCCGCTTCTTGTGCTAATTCAATCGTAATTTCAAGCGCCTTTTGACCACGAATTTCTTCGCCCTCTGGTGTTTTCAAGTTAAAGGTAAAGAATACAGAATCCGTATTATGAACAATCATATTACCAATACCCGACGCAAAATGATGATTTTCAGTTGTCAAATCGTAGACATAATCGTGATAATCTAGTTCCATCATTTTCTTTATCGCATTTCCTACTTTTCGTTGGGAACCTTTGGTCGCAGTAATCCTATAAATATTCTGTTTATCGTTACGGATATTAATAGACGTCTTGTAACCAATACTATTTGCCAACCAACATATTTGCGCAGCACTAATTTGATTCTTTTGGTCAATTCTTACGTAACCATTTTTATCCTTGTCACCATCCGCGTCATACAATCCTTCCCAAAACGCTTCTCTAATATCATGCGTTCCATTTAATATAAAGTCTGGAATGATTTTACTCTTTCCACTATACATGTGTTCCCGATATGTTTCTATAAACTTACTCTTGTTTCCATACACATCTCCATTAAACGTTATTTTATATACGCTAGAACTTTCTATAGTGTCATATATTTGCCAATCAAATTCTGGATAACACGATCTACACAAGCTAACATATTTATCTAGTAAATATTCATTCGCATTATTTAACGCCCACGAGGCCTTTTTGCCACTAGGACAATCATATATTCCGCAACTTCCATCACCAAAGAAGAATCCATATATTTTTGCCATATCAGCACTAATGTTGTTTTCTACATCTAATCGCGACGATTCATGTACTAGTGTTTTATGTAATAACTTGGTTCCAATATCTACCTCTTTTGGCGAAATTTCATTTCCATCTTCTAATATAAGTGAATGGTCATCAGTTACGTCTACCATACCAGTATGGGTTAGAATACGAATCATCTTCTTATGACTGGCCAACTGATGACGAATAATACGATGTAGCTTTGTCCAACCTTTATCTGTCCATGTCTCTACTCCGTATAATTCACAAAATTCCTTCTCTTGTTTGCCCTCCTCTACACATATTTTCCATTGATTTTCACCATATTGTTCGGCCAACTTCTCCATCTCTACTATTTGTAATTTTCCGTCTACCTTTACATAAACAGGCGTGTATTTTGCTACACTATCACCGTATACATACTCGGCATTCGAATGTACCTTTCCAAACTTGGTTTCAACTATGACGTCCCCATACGTTTCTTCAATGACACGTTTGGCATAAGTCAATAATTTACGACCGGTTGCTGTACAAGATGCAGCCACATCCTTCTCGTAAAATGTACTTGTCTTCGCACCACATTGTCCATATAATGAGTTTGCCGTCAACTTATAACTCAACTGTCTCTTGTCTAAAATGTTTTTCATAAATTCGTCCGTCTGTAGTGGAATTAATTTCCTAGTTGCCTTTCTAGAGGCCAACAATTCTTCTAAAATCGACGGCATAATCGCACGACCCTCTGGAAATTGCGCAAAACGACACACCTTTGTACCACTATGTGTCTTTTCAGACTTTCCTCTCGCATTCGGTATCCATTTAAATGTATCATATTCTACATCCACATATTCGTATCCGGGCAAATTATCATACTTGAAATTTCCATTCTCGTCCGTTTCACCCGTCTCACTAATTTGTTTTCCATTCAAATCATATTCCTTTGTCCACACCTTGCTATCATGTGACAAATTTTCACTAATCATAGAAGACGGATATAAAGAACTATAATCTACACACGCGACCGGGTTATCCAAATATAAATCACATTTAGGGTCGAGAACAATAGCCCCCTCGTATCCATCGTCAAACATTGGCTTTTCTAAAACAGGCATAAGCGTCTTCTTTTCTCTACACTTCTTCGCAATGTAACTTGTCAGTTTAATGCCTTGACCACGCATAACTAGGAAATTAATTGGCACACTACATATTTTAGACATCTCAGTGTAACCAGTCACCACGTCAATCTTGTTCATTAAATGATGAACCAAGTTACAATCCTGAATACAATATTTCGCAATGATAGCGCGCTCATTTGGACCTTCATTTGACATGCGGAAAATATCTTGAGGCGTTACATCATCCTTGGCTAGACCCCATTTGACTTGCTTTGTCATATCGGGGCTTTCAAAACCATTTATTTCAAATGTTCCAGCTTCCTTGTTGACATTCGAAACCTTGAATTTTTGTCCATCCTTGTAATAATCGGTTGAATGACTCGTCTCCTCAAAATTGATATAACTGCCATTTTCTAGCCCGGTTAAATTCTTACTAAATATCTTAGTTATTTCAGTTGTGTTTGAATCATATGTTTCAGCATCTACTACGGTATCCGCATTAATGGCAGAATCATGGATATGCTCAAATTTTTTTACATCATCGCCAATAAAATATCCAGATACATAATCCAATTTATATGATGTCAAATTGTAATCACGACGGAAATAATTATACATGTCTACTTGAAGACGTCCATTCATCTTGATAAATTTTAAATCATGTTCACCACTCGCAATCACAATCTTACTTTCTTCTATATCTATTTGTCCTGTTTCTTCGTTTTTATTTCCACATATTTCACTAATATTTCGTGACAATTTCAAAAACTCCTCTTCACAATTATTTTCGCGAGCACGAATGTGAATAAACTGATAGTCAAACCCAAATATATTATAACCGATGATAATATCAGGATCTTCTTTTAAAATCAGGTTTTTCCATGCGAGTAATAATTCGCGTTCGGTCTGATAACTCACAATTTCGCTGTTTTCAACTTCATCTACATTACTACATGTATTTAATGCCAGACAATTATTTAAGTATGGTTTCTCTTCTCCATACTTTAAAAATGTCGACCCAATAAACGTTACCTTGTCTCCTTCCAAGTTCGGAAAACCAGCACCTTTAAAGGCATCTGTGATTTTATCCACCTTTTCCTCACGTTTTACGGTTGGATTATTGATCAAATCGACTATGTTGATATTTAAATCTATTTTGTCGCCCTTTTTATTGTCATATTCGGCGTTATCCTCATCTTCATCCGCATTCATTTTTTCAAACATTTTTTCAATTGTATTCTCGTTCGATTCGATTTTACATAAGTTCTTGATTGGTTCGTTATACAATCGTTCCAATAATCGGTTCAATAATTGTATCGTAGGCATCGTTTTAGGATATACCTTGTCTACGTTTGTTAAATCATCGTAACCAAATGCTGTTTTTATAATTTTGGTAATTTCGCCCTTAGAGATTTCGTCTTGTAGTCCGTCATAGTATTCCATTATACTGACAGCCAATTTCTTGTACGACTTGATTGGTACTGGAAAATCACCGTGACTACTGCTTGCCTCAATATCAAAACTACATATCTTGTACGGAACAATTGACTCCTTATTGTTTAGCGGAATAATACTAGCGTGATCTATTTCAAATTCATATTTACATGTCGTTTTTTTGTTTATAGGACGTTTTGCTTTTTTCAAAGGAATACAAACCCATCCAGACGGACTGATTTCTCTAATATGAAAATAACGTAGCAAAGGAGGGATATTTGCTTCGTACAAATAGGTGGATGTATTTTGAAACTTGTATCCATCTTCTATTAATCTACGACCATAACGTCCATTCTCGTAAAATAGATTTTTTACCTTGTTCATCACCGTCGTATTGTTAAATTTGAAAAGAACGAATTTGTGCTCTTTTCCTCCGTCAAATCCGTATAGCTTTTTACGCTTAATTATTTTACACTCGCATATTGAATTTTCATAATACTTACCTACTTTTGTTTTAATATGATTCAAAAACTCGTCTTTGTGTCCCATGGTCCAATCTTCCCCAACTTTTACATAAAAGAACGGCTTATAATCTTTTACAAATAAACTAAACGTTTCGCCTTTTTCATTTATACCAAACATTTGTATAACAAAACGTTTCATATCTTGTTTAAATTTATTTTTATATTCGTTGCCATTATCACTGCCATTGTCGCTGCTATTCTCACTACCACTTGATGCTTCTTTTTCAACAAACTCATCGTATATGTTGAAATCTAGCAAGCGAACCGTCTTTTCCATTACTGGCATGTTTGATTATTCTATACTATCGTTTTATGTTTAATTCTATTATCAATTTTTTATTATATCGTGTTATTCTTTACAATAAAATAAAATAAAATAAAATAAAAATAAAATAAAAATAAAAATAACAAGTAAACAACTATTACAGTACTACAACTTTTGTATCGTAATGACGTCATCATTCGTCACTATATTTTGAATTGTATGTTGTTAATAGATGTTCAAGTGAACTAGGATGAACAGATCTTTGTTGTGTAATTCTTAAGTTCGTCATAAAGAAGCGATTCAACACGTTCTTTTCGGTAGCACTATTAAAACGCGTATAGTCACTTAACGGTGTTTTTAATATGGTATCAATTTCCATACGATAATATAAATAATTGTAACTATAAATGGCTAATATGTATTCTTCTCTGTATTTTTTATCATTAAATATAGGATTAAATTTCTTTGTAATAGGTACACTTCTATTATCAAAGCCACAGCTGTTTCTACATTTAATACGTGCCATTTCATTTCCCTTTTCAACACATTCTAACCACGAATAGTGGTTACAACAAAACCACGTAAAACAGTCATTTTTAAATATTTTGTCTAGATTATATATGGCATACTCATTTGCGTCTTCCGAGGTTATACATGAATTTCTAAATATATTGAGTTCGTTGTATTTTTGTATTTTATAACTAATCGTTTCCTCGCTGTCATTACTTTCATTACTTTCATTACTACTGTTTCTCTCGCTATTATTGCCATTACAATACTTAACCAGTCCTGCTATAAATGGCTTCAGCCACGCGCAGTGTTCAATAAAATCAAAGTCTTCCATGTTCTTCTGTTTATGAGCTATTGACTTTATTATTCAGTTTGATATCATTATTTACGCTATAATCGTATCAATTTTATTTTCTTGCGTTTTTTTTGGACTTTGTCTTCTTAGCCTTTGTCTTCTTAGCCTTTGTCTTTTTAACCTTTGTCTTCTTAGCCTTTGTCTTTCTAGATTTTGATCTATAACCTCCATTCATTTTTGATTTTATTAAACCATTTTGTAGTAAAAACTCAATCATCTTCTCTTTATCTTTAGGACCATCGTATTCCATTTCTTTTTTGCCATTTTTTAGAACAATAAGAGATGGTACATATTGAACATCACTATAGGTATTCGTCTTTTCTAATTCGGTCATACCTGTCGGGTCTATTTGCGCCATAATCATATCTGTATTATATTTGGCGTCAATGTCTTTACACATTTCATCCCACTCACTTTCCATAGCTATACACGCAGGGCATGTAGGACTAAAATATTTGGCAAAGACGGGATGCTTCTTATTTTCTTTGTCGAAATGATTGGCATTTGTGCCATTCACGTACAAAATCTTCATATATAGTATACTTTTAAAAAAAGTATATCAAAAATTATAATGTAATACTTAGTCACTCATATTGAAAATTATATTTTTGCTATCTCTTTTCTAAACGACTATTATTATATCTTTTGATATACTTTTTTTAAAAGTATAGTATATATGTTAAAGTTAATAGTTATACTTGTAGTGTTTGTATTAGGATTATATTTTAGCTGTAGATATACTTCAAATGATCTGGTTGAAGGTTTCGAATCCAAAGAAAACAATTGTCCCAATATATTAATTCAAAAAGGAACCGAAATATATTTGCATAACTCGAAAATGGCTAAAATACCCGGCGTAAACCCTGTTAAATTTAACAATTTAGAAGATTACGTTGAATTCTTAGATTGGCAAAGAAGTCAAAACATCAAATGTCCGGTATTATTTTTACAACATTCGTACGATGCTCAAGGTAAACCGGTTTATAAATTTCGACCCAGTCCAACCGATCTTCAAGGAGGTCTTCCGCCTGTATTGACATATGGAACAGATGCTCACGCTATTCCACTATCTGTTCAAGAAGCACCACAAACGAAATTAATTGATGCCGGACGCGACGACAGTCCATACAATGATAATTCATATCCTGGATACGACCCTATTAATTTATATCAAGGCGAGTATACACCTTTAGACAAAATGTTTAATGAACAGGAGACGACTGGTCCAAAAAGCACAAATGCGATGGATACAAATTGGGGGGGTCATGCCTACACCGAAGGGGCTGTAAAAGCAGGGTATTATAAAGGAGACGAAGTTTATATCAAACCGGCATAGTAAAATACTATATATAATTGAATACTGTTTGACGACGATTATGTGTAATGATTACTAAATATTTACTAATATTATTTATATTGGTAAATATTTCAATTTGGTAAATAGCTTGGTCTATGTATATTATGTAATTTACTTCAACAATTCGTACAATCTTTTGTATGCTGGGACATTATTAGTCTTGATTATCTCATTCAACTCCTCGCATATCTTCCCCTGTTCAGCGTGATTGTAGTTCCCTCCGCATATCTTCGCCATGATGTTTCGAGGATCCAATGTCTCGCAGATCAAGTTGTTTACCATCATCTTGTCATGCTTCTTCAAAAGTACGTTATACAACGTCTCACCATTGTAAGGGATTTTGCTAACGCCTTCACACATATCCACCAAATCTTTTGCCTTCGTCATTTCTCCCTTGTAAAACACTTTATGTTCGTTACTTATTTGGGTAATGGTAGATGGAACATTCTTACCAAGTGCGTGTTTTTCGATAGAGACAATATGTGTAAATAATGGTTTGGTTTGTGTAATGGCTACAATTTTTTTCCCACGAATCGTATGAATATCCGGATTTAATTTTTCAATAGCAATATCTCCTTGGTTAGTAGTGACGGGTGTGCCAGCAGGGAAACATATTGGAACTTGGGGAAGAGACAATACAATATCAACAGACGACGCACCAAAAAACGATACAGGTTCAGTAGATGGTGATGTAATATTTAACCCATTCAGAGAAGGCAAGACTACTGTTGATATCGAATTAGTGAAGAATGCATATCCGTCAATAGATGTTACTGAAGCAGGAATGGTAATCGACGGTATACCTACGTATCTAAAAGCAAATATATTTATATTTTTAAGACCGTTATTCAATATTATCGTTCTTAACGTATTGTTGTGAGAATATTCTAATATCGCAAATGACCTTCCTTCTATGGTTTCAACACTCGTCGGAACCGTGTATGACACCGCACTACTTCCTGTTGGATATTTCAACAATATCGTTTTGTTTTTATTAAATAATACGCCATTGAGAGATGAATAATTATTATTATTCCCGTCTACCAGAATACTTTCTAATTTTGCTGTATAAGCGAACGCCCAATCACCAATAGATGTTACTGAAGCAGGAATGGTTATCGATGTTAAACTTAAGCACTGATAGAACGCACTTAAGCCAATAGATGTTACTGAATCGGGAATGGTTACTGACGTTAAACTTGAACAACCAGCGAACGCACTTGACCCAATAGACGTTACTGAATTGCCAATGGTTACTGACGTTAAACTTGAACAATTAAAGAACGCATTATCGCCAATAGATGTTACCGAATTGGGAATGCTTATCGACGTTAAACTTGAACAACTATAGAACGCATAATCGCCAATAGATGTTACTGAATTGGGAATGGTTATTGACGTTAAATTTGAACAAAAATAGAACGTGTAATTGTCAATAGATGTTACTGAATCGGGAATTGTTACTGACGTTAAACTTGAACACCTAAGGAACGCCCTTGTGCCAATAGATGTTACTGAATTGCCAATGGTTACTGACGTTAAATTTGTACACTGCCTGAACGCACTTGAGCCAATAGATGTTACTGAATTGCCAATGGTTATCGATGTTAAACTTGAAGAACCACCGAACGTATCTGTGCCAATAGATGTTACTGAATTGGGAATGGTTACTGACGTTAAACTTGAACAATTAAAGAACGCATTTGCGTCAATAGATGTTACTGAATTGCCAATGGTTATCGACGTTAAATCTGAGCAACCGTCGAACGCATATGAGCCAATAGATGTTACTGAATCGGGAATGGTTACTGACGTTAAACTTGAACATAAATAGAACGTCTGTTGGTCAATATATCTTACTGAATCGGGAATGCTTATCGACGTTAAATTTGTACACTGCCTGAACGCACCTGACCCAATAGACGTTACTGAAATGGGAATGGTTATCGATGTTAAACTTGAACAACTATAGAACGCACTTGAGCCAATAGATGTTACTGAATTGCCAATGGTTACTGACGTTAAACTTGAACACATAAGGAACGTCTGTGACCCAATAGACGTTACTGAATTGCCAATGGTTACTGACGTTAAACTTGAACAATTAAAGAACGTCTGTGACCCAATAGACGTTACTGAATCGGGAATGGTTATTGACGTTAAACTTGAACAACTATAGAACGCATATGAGCCAATAGATGTTACCGAATCGGGAATGCTTATCGACGTTAAACTTGTACACTGCCAGAACACATCTGAGCCAATAGATGTTACTGAAATGGGAATGGTTATCGACGTTAAACTTGAACAATTTTGGAACGCATATGAGCCAATAGATGTTACTGAATTGGGAATGCTTATCGACGTTAATCTTGAACAATTTTGGAACGCATATGAGCCAATAGATGTTATATTAATTCCTCCTAAAGTTAATGGAAGAACCAATGCTCCAGAATAAGTGTTTGGTAAAAAACTTCCCATTGTTGCGTCAGAACCACTTACCGAATACCCTATGGTAATCGCACCAGCAACGTTCGGTGTTAATACGCCAGTGATAGAATCAATGTCAAATGTTTGACTCATATATATATATATATATATATATATATGTATATATATAATATAATATAATATAATATAATATATTTGATACTATTCAGCAGTGTATATTACATCTTTGAATAGTATATTACATATGATAACTAAGTATTGATAAAAGTAGTTAAACATACATAATTTTAAACCATTTTAAATGTTCAAGGGTGTATATCAAACCGGCATAATATTCACAACATTGTATGTTATCTTACTGCTGATACATAATATATTGTTTTATATTTTCAATACATGTTTTTGTAATCTTTCTGGTTTGACCATTACTGCTCTCTATTTTAATATTATCCAAGCAATTTTCATCCTCCTGTAAATTAATTATCAAATCCATCAATGATTTATGTATATTCATTATAGCAATCGCACTTTTACTACTAACGCCTGGAATATTAGATAACATGATTTCACCGATATTTTCTCTCGTAATGTTACTTTTTTTTTCCTTTTTAATGACTTCACAATACTTTGTGTTTACACGACACATGCTGTTATCTGTATCTATTATAACGGTCGGATTAATATCTTTATTTTCATGCATGTTGTATTCTTGATAATATCCCAACTTTGCTTGCTCCTTTTGTAATTTATTGGCATAATGAATAATAAATTCACTCGTTTCATTAATATTCTTTGTTCTAATTACCGAAAAACCTTTGAAATATTGTAAAGCAACAATAGCAGAATATAGCGTCTTCTTTTCCAGTCTACCTTTTGCTTCATTGTATCGTTCCATGTCACCTTCTATTAAATAAATTATGTTGTGATTATGGAGAGAATATTTATCTAAACGAAACGATTGTTCATTATATCTTCCATCTTTAATACTAGATGCTAAATCATACAACGTTTTTCTCTCTATTATTACTTTTTCCACATGGTTGTCGGATTCTAAAATAACATCCCCCAAAGACAAATTTACAGATTCTACTTCATGACTATGTTCTTTAAATAATAAATTCATGGTTGTTTTTAGACTATCTTCTCGGTAATCTATTTTTATAAACATACGTATACTACACGATAAATACTTATGTTTAATTGGTTATTTTGTAAATAGTTATATGATATACTGGTTATAGTGTATTGATTTCATTTACACAAAGGATACTTATTTGCGATACGTTCTTCGTTTTATTTTTTTGTTTTTTTTTGATTTTTTTTTTTTTTTT
>Ga0102883_1000061_pt1 | contig 49457 bp, 34 predicted proteins | sample Colrivmet1549B02_FD_94877 | JGI IMG/M metagenome (GOLD analysis project Ga0102883, IMG submission 94877) | Estuarine microbial communities from the Columbia River estuary - metaG 1549B-02 | ecosystem: Environmental > Aquatic > Marine > Intertidal zone > Estuary | place: USA: Columbia River... | reverse complement strand
GCTCCATTGATCATTGCTGCACCAGGGTATAAATCCGGGAAAACAAATTCAGTAACAGAGCATTTGGATATTTTTCCAACTATTTGTGATTTAGCGGGTGTGCCAATTCCAATTAAATTAGACGGTAAAAGCCTAAAAAAATTGATGTTAAACAATAATTTAAAAGTGAACGATTACGCAATTAGTCAGTATCCTAGAAAATTAAAGAAATTGGAAATGATAAAAAAAGGTTATGCAGATCCTAAAATTATGGGATATAGTTTGAGAAACGATAATTATAGATTTACCATTTGGATGAATAATTTCACTAGTAAGCAGCCTTTCAATGAATCCCAAATTTATGCTTCTGAAATGTATGATTATGTAAAAGATCCTTTGGAGAAAGTAAATGTTGTTAACGATAAAGATTATGCTGCAATTTCTAAAGAATTGAAAGCTAAAATGTTAGATTATTTTAAAAGTGAATTAGCAAAAAAATAATTGTTTTACTTGTATAAAATGAATAAATCAAGAATATATTTACTACTTATTTTAATTGTTTTATTACAAGGTATAACTTATGCTCAAACCTCAAGTTTAGTTTCCATGGGGTCTAATGGGAATTTAATATACACTCCAGATAATAAAGGAAATGTTGTTCCCGATTTTAGCGCAGTTGGATATTTGAATGGTGAATCACCGATACCAACAATTGGTGTGGTACTAACTGTAAATCCAGTTGCGGGTGATAATCTAGCCAACGTTCAAAACGCAATTAATCAAGTGGCTGCAATGCCAGTAGACGCTAGTGGATATCGAGGAACTATTTTATTTACTGCTGGAACTTATAATCTAAGTGATACAGTCACTATTTCGGCAAGTGGAATTGTACTTCGTGGCGCCGGATTTAATGGAACTGGTACTAATTTCATTGCTACCAAAACTGCTCAGCACACTTTATTTAACTTTGTAGGTTCTTCAAGCACTTCATATAATTCCTCCAATTCTACCAGAAAAGCAATTATAGATCCATATGTTGCAATAGGCAAAAAGCAAATTACAGTTGCTTCAGGTCATACATTTGCAAGAGGTGATAAAGTTTTTGTTCATAGAATTCCAAACGATGCATGGATAATTTTATTAGGGATGAATTTATTGTCTAACATTGATCCTTTAGCTGTAAATTGGACAGCAAGTGCTTATGATATGGATTCTGAAAGAAAAATAGAAAATATAAATGGCAATGTGATTACTTTGGATGCCCCAATAATGGATATTATTGATCCTGTTTATTCAACAGGTGAATTGGTAAAATTTACGGATAATAGAATAAAAAATTGCGGTATTGAAAACATGAGAATTTCTTCAACGTATACTTCTTCAACAGATGAAAATCATGGTTGGGAGGCTGTTGCATTTGATAAAATATACAATTCTTGGGCTAAAAATTTAGAAGTATATTATTTTGGTTATTCTGCAGTTCATATCAATTCTGACGCTAGTTTTATTACGGTTGATGCTTGTAAAATGTATGATGCAAAATCCATTATTGATGGCGGTCGTCGTTATTCATTTAATGTAGATGGGCAACGTTGTTTGGTTCAAAATTGTATCACTAGAAATGGACGTCACGATTATGTAAATGGAAGTAGAACCTGTGGTCCAAATGTGTTTTATAACAGTTCTTCAACTATTCAAAATAATGATATTGGTCCGCACCACCGATGGGCAACAGGAATTTTATTTGATAATTTAGTTGGAGATGGAAGAATGGACGTTCAAAATAGATTGGATATGGGAAGCGGTCACGGTTGGTCTGGAGGTCAAATCATGTTTTGGAATTGCAATGCTAATAGAATGGTAATTCAAGATCCCCCAGGTGATCATATCAATTGGGCTATTGGTTGTGTTTGTCCAGATGTAACCGGTGTTGGCGATGCTACCACCGAACCATTGGGTGTTATACAATCTTTAGGAACTAGAATTACTGCTATCCCAAGTCTATATTTAGCTCAATTAAATGACCGACTTGCTAGATTGGATAACAATCAATTTGAGAATAATAACGCTGGATTTTCAATGAAATTAAGTCCTAATCCAGTAAGTTCTACAATTTCAATTATTGCAAACCAACCATTTGATAAAAATTGTACTATTTCAATAGTAAATAGTAACGGTCAAGTTGTAATTAAACAAATAGATACTATTAATTTTACAAATGATAATCATGAAATTAGTTTTGAAGTATCTAACTTAAGTTCAGGAATATATTTTGCTGAAATAATCAATAATTCAATTCCAAGAAGTATCAAATTCATTAAGAAATAATAAAATATTGCGATATATGAAACAACCGATAAATATTAAAAATGTTACAATTATTATAGCTTTTGTTTTATACAATTTAGTGGGCTTAATTTCCTCTAATGCAGCTACAATCAATGTAAATTCGATTAATGCTCTTCAAAGCGCTTGTAATAATTCATCATCTGGCGATATAATTGTACTTGCAAACGGAACTTATTCTAATGTAGTTTTAGATATTAATAATAGCAACATATCTGTTATTGCTCAAACTCCAGGCGGCGTTTTTTTAAACACCTATGGCGATATAAATATTTATGCTAATAATGTAACATTTAGTGGTTTTCAATTTACTTCAGGAGATATAGGGACAGCTTATTTAATCGAAGTTTATGGAAACAGAAATAAATTAACTCATTTAAATTTTAGTAATTATTACGCTAAAAAATACATAGAAATCAAAGCGGGAACGCAATACAATGAAATAACGTATTGTAATATGGAAAAAAAGCCTGCTGACGCAGCAATCGGTTGTACCATCCAAATTTCAACATCTGCATCCGTTATTGGTTATCATAAAATTAGTTATTGTTCGTTTCAAAATTATTATGGTATAGGTGGCGATAATGGAAATGAACCAGTTAGAATTGGTTTAGGAGCTGAATATCTAAATAAATCAAGAACTACTGTTGAGTATTGTTATTTCAACAATACAGGACTTGGAGATAGCGAAAGTGTTTCAGTTAAATGTCAAGAAAATATGATTCGTTATTGTACTTTCACCAATCAGCAAAATGCAATGCTTTGTTTTAGAAATGGAGATAACAATGTAGCTTATAGTAATTTCTTTATCAATGCAGGCGGAATAAGGGTTAAAGAAGCAAATAATATTTATTGTTATAACAACTATTTTGAAAATTCAGGAGTTGGAAGTACCGCTGATGCAATTACTTATGTTTATGTAGCTCCTTTAGTTCCGCCAACTACAGCTTCGCCTAGAACATTAAATCTTAGTAATATTAATTTTATTCACAATACTTTTTACAATTGTGGAGATATGGATTTAGGAGGAAATGGACCAATTAACAATACATGGGCGAATAATATTTTCAGAAAATCTTCAGGAAATCTTTATTCAAATGCGAACAATGGAACTACCTGGTCGGGAAATATCTATCAAGGAAACATTGGAATAACAATTTCTTCAGGAATGACAAGTACAAATCCTTTTTTAGAGCTTAACGCAAATGGATATTACGGTTTAACTTCAAGTAGTCCTATAAACAACGCAAATGCTAATTATCCACTTATTTTAGATATCACCAATCTTAATGATGATCCAGGTTTGTTATTTGATATTGCAGGCCGACCAAGACCAACAACCGTTAACTTAAAAGATGTAGGTTGTGAAGAATATACTACAGGAACAACATCAAACCGACCATTGACTTTAGCTGATGTTGGACCTTCTTATTTAGTAGCTTTAGCAAATGAAAATTTTGAATTAGAAACAAAAGTAAGTTTGTATCCAAATCCAGCAAAAAACAATTTTAACATTCAATTTCCAAATAACTATTTTGAAGACAGTGAAATAACAATTATAAATAGCAACGGTCAAGTTGTTAAGAAGCAAACTGTATCTCAAAATGAATTGACAAGAAGTAATACAATTGAATTCAACGGTTTAAATAGTGGATTCTATATTGTAAAAATTCAATCTGCTAAATTTTCAAAAGTTATCAAATTAATCGTTCAATAATTATTCTCATAGGCATTTAATAAAAAAATAAAATGAAAAACAACTTCAATATCTTCAAAGTAGCAACGTTATTTTTTGCTTCATTTTTGCTCTCTAATGCTTATTCTCAGCAAAAAACAAAACCTAATATATTATTCATCGGAATCGATGATTTAAAACCCATATTAGGTTGTTACGGCAATACTCAAATAAAAACTCCAAATATTGATCGTTTGGCAAAAATGGGAACCGTTTTTATGAGTAATTATTGTCAACAAGCGGTTTGCGGACCAACAAGAGCGAGTTTAATGACCGGAAAAAGACCTGATTATACTAAAGTTTGGGACTTAAAAACCAAAATGCGTGACATCAATCCTGATATTTTAAGCTTGCCACAATATTTAATTTCTCAAGGTTATTCGACACAAGGAATTGGAAAAATATACGATTCTCGTTGCGTTGATAAAAAAATGGATGCCCCTTCTTGGAGTGTTCCATATTATAATTATTTTAAAACAGAAGAGCGTTATTACGCTATAGAAACTGGAATGCCAGTTTTAGGTGCTTATCAATTGCCAGAAACTAAAGAATTAGCAATTAAATACACCAAGGAAGGGAAGGAAAAAGGATTGGCAGATAAAGAATTAGACGACTATGTTTCTAAATTTGTTAAACCATCTGTAGAATGTGCTGATGTTCCAGATAATGCCTACAATGATGGAGCAAATGCTTCACGTGCACTAGAAATTTTAGAAAAATTAAAATCTGACCCTAAACCATTTTTCTTTGCAGTAGGATTCTCAAAACCACATTTGCCTTTTGTATCTCCAAAAAAATATTGGGATTTATATAAAAGAGAAGATATGATGGTAGCTCCTTTTCAAGAAAAAGCTAAAAACAGTGTAGATGTTGCCTTTCATAATTCGGGAGAAATGCGCGGATATTCTGATATTCCACCATTAGTTTCTTTCACGGATCAAAAAGATTTTGGATTAACTTTACCTTTAGAAAAGCAAAAAGAATTGATTCATGGTTATTTCGCTTCCGTATCTTACACTGATGCTCAAGTTGGGAAACTATTGGATAAATTAGATGAATTAGGATTGACAAAAAATACTATAATTGTACTTTGGGGAGATCATGGTTGGCATCTAGGTGACCATAATATTTGGTGTAAACACTCTAATTTTGAACAAGCAACTCGAACTCCAATGATAATTTCAGTTCCTGGAATTGCACCTTCAGTTACCAGTGCTCCTTCAGAATTCGTTGATATATTTCCTACATTATGTGATGCAGCAGGTGTGAAAATTCCTGAAACTTTAGATGGAAAAAGTTTGTTACCTTTAATCAATAAATCCGCTAAATCAGTTAAGGACTATTCGATTAGTCAATATCCTAGAAGTGGAAATGTTTCTGAAACAGAGCGTCAAGGATATGCATCATCAAAAGTGATGGGTTATTCTTTAAGAGATAAAAGATACCGTTACACTATTTGGATGACCAATGATTTCAGAAGTAACAAGCCTTTTAATTCTGATTTAATTGTTGGTACCGAATTGTACGATTATGAAAAAGACCCGAACGAAACCGTTAATGTAGCAGATGTCAAAGAATACAAATCGGTTGCAAAAGATTTGAAATCGAAAATGCTAAAATTCTTAGCAACTCAAGTAAAATAAAATGAAAAATTCGATTTTTGTTTTTCTACTATTTTGGGTTTTTACTTTACAAGTGAAAGCTACTGAATATTTAGTAGAATCAAAAACTGAATTTGAAAGTGTTATAACAAAAGTCAATCCAGGTGATATCATTATTTGGAAGGAAGGCAATTATTCTGATATTAAAATTGATTTTAGTCCTTTAAATAACGGAACTTCAAAACTACCAATCACTTTTAGAGCCCAAAAGCCGGGTAAGGTAATATTCTCTGGAAATTCTCAATTATTTATTGGCGGTAATTTTCTTGTAGTTGAAGGATTATCATTTCAAGGAAATTGTACTTTAGATACCAATCAAAACGTAATTGATTTTAAATCTAAAGGTAAAAAAATAAATAGCGAAGCAAATCATTGCCGATTAACAAATTGTGCTATAATTAATTATTCTTCAACCGAGGAAAGTGATAAAAAGAATTATTTCGTTAATTTAGTGGGAACCTATAATGAAGTTAATAATTGTACTTTTGAAGGAAAGTTAAATGCTGGGCCAACATTAGTAATTGAATATAAACAAGAAAGCGGTTATGTTCCTGGAAGCGATGTTGCCCCGTCCTCTTTCCATCATATTCATCATAATTATTTTGGATATAGAACTTTTTCTTCAAATGGTGGCGAGCAAATTCGAGTTGGAACAAGCACCACATCTTTCACACACGGATTTAATTTAATTGAATACAATTATTTTGAAGACGAGAGAATAGAAGCAGAAATTATAAGCAATAAAAGTTGGGATAACATTTATAGATTTAATACTTTTATAGGAAATGATGGCGCAATGGTGATTCGACACGGCCAGAAATGTTTCGTTTATGGCAATTATTTTGATGGGAAATCAGGCAGAAACAGAAGCGGTGGAATTAGAATTATTAATCCTAACAATACTGTTTTTAATAATTTTTTAGAAAATATTGAAGGAGGAAAAGGAAACTCAAAATTTCCGATTTCAATTATGGATGGATTAGTTGATTCACCATTAAATGGTTATTATCCTGCCGATAATGCCATTGTAGCCTATAATACTGTTCTAAATTCTTATGGTCCTGCAATAAAATTGGGTGTTGTAAACAAAGACGTGAAAACCCCAAAAGTTGCTCCTAAAAATGTTATTATAATAGGAAATACAATAATAAATTCAATAGGAGATAATGATTCTCCTTATGAATTAACCGATTTGAATGCTACATTTACAATAAAAGATAATATTTTTACCAACGGAAAAACATCAGAACCTGGATTTTCTTTGATAAAATTAAAGCAGATTCCGTTTAGTAATAAAAAAAATGAGGTGAAAACAAAAGTTGATCCTTCAGTTTTGGATGAAATCAATCAACGGCTCTCAATTCATAATATTAAATTAAGTGATTCAGAAATTACTAAATTTAATCCAAATTGGATAGTAAAAAAGAAAGATGTTGGTGTGAGTTGGATAAAAAATAATTAAGATAATAAAATGTATAAAATAGCACTTATATTATTGGTTTTTGGTTTTAAAGTTCAGGCAAAAGAAACTGTTAATTTACTTCAAATTAAAGATACTGTTAAATCTTGTTGTACTTCAAAAATACCGAGTCGTTTTGGATTAAAAAAAGCGCAACCAAAAAGCAAACCCAATTTGACTCTAAAAAATCACGAAGGGATGGTTTGGATTCCAGGTGGAACCTTCAGTATGGGTGGCGATAATGACCAAGCACGTCAGGATGAATTCCCAAAACACCAAGTAAAATTGAATGGCTTTTTCATGGATATAACGGAAGTTACCAATTCACAATTTGCCAAATTTGTTGCTGCAACTGGTTATGTAACTACTGCTGAAAAAGATATCAATTGGGAAGAATTAAAAAAACAATTGCCTTTAGATACACCAAAACCTGATGGGGAGACCTTAAAAGCAGCTTCTTTAGTCTTTGTTCCAACAACTGGAGAAGTGAGTTTGCAAGATTATAGTCAATGGTGGAATTGGTCTCACGGTGCCAATTGGAAACATCCGCAAGGAAAAGACAGTAATATTGAAGGAAAAGATAATTTTCCGGTGGTTCATATTAGCTGGGACGATGCAAATGCTTATTGTAAATGGGCTGGAAAACGCTTGCCAACCGAAGCGGAATGGGAATTTGCAGCTAGAGGAGGATTAACTAAAAGTGTTTACACTTGGGGAAATCAAAAAGTTGATGAAGGAAAATACCATTGCAACTATTTTCAAGGAAATTTTCCTTATAAAAATGAAGTAAGCGATGGATTTAATGGCTCAGCACCAGTAAAATCATTTGCAGCTAATGGTTTTGGATTGTTTGATATGGCAGGGAATGTTTGGGAATGGTGTTCCGATAAATACAACAATTTGTATTACGATACATTTAAAAAAATAAAAGTAACCCTCAATCCAAAAGGCCCCTCAAAAAGTTATGACCCAGATGAGCCTTTGGTTGAAAAAAGAGTGATGCGAGGTGGATCATTTTTATGTAACGAGTCTTATTGCAGTGGTTATAGGGTTTCAGCAAGAATGAAAAGTTCTGCTGATTCTTCAATGGAGCATTTAGGTTTTCGATGCGTTTCTAATTAATTGATTAAGATGAAAATAAAACTGTATTCAATTTTTTTGTTTGCGTTAACGGCTAATTTTGCTTTTGCAAAAAGTAATTCGATATCAACTGTAAATATTGATAATAACGCTTTTGCAAATAAAGATTCGATTGCTATTGACAACCCTTATTTTAAAGTGGTTCGAAATGGAGCACAGTTTTCATCTTCGAATACTCCAAATATTGGTTCAAGAATAATTGCTGCTTTGGAAAATATCAAGTTTAAAAGTAGCCGTGGAAAAATTAAAATTAAACGTGGAGAAATTGCTGTTTTTAATGAAAATGAATTTTACGAAATACCCACAGGATCCTATTTTGAAATTGCATTAAAAAAAGACCATCCCCAATTAGCAAAACCGAGCGAGTGGGTTGAGCCTACAAAAAACAAAATAATATACGAAGATAATGAATTTCGAGTTTTTGAAGAACGTTTAAATCCTGGTGATATAAGAGAATTACATAGTCATGCGCAACGAGTTGTGGTTCGATTAAACGATGTTCAACTCACAGATCCAAGATACCATCCGAATGGGAAACCAGGTACGGGAATGCAAGTGGCAAACACTGTAAAATATGCTGAACCAATGGTGCACGTAACTAAAAACTTGAGCAAAATCCCTTTGTTTAATATTGTTATTGAATATAAAATTAAGTTATAATTGAAATAATGAGAATTGATAAAATATTTTATTCTTTACTATTTTTAGTAACTTTCAATAACTTTTCACAAGAAGTGAATAAAGGAAAATTGATATATAACAATTCGTTGTCCAATGTAGAATCTGTCAAAGATTGGATTTTGGAAGGTCCTGCCAAAATTGAATTTAATAATAATTGGTTGAATATGTATTCGCCAAATGAAGAAGGTCATCATGTTTTTTGGTGCCCACAAGATTTTCCAGGTAGTTTTATTGCTGAATGGGAAGCCCAAAATCAAGAAATTGATGCTGGTTTATGCATTGTTTTTTTCTGTGCAAAAGGGCTGAAAGGTGAAAGTATTTTTGACCCTTCTATGCCAAAAAGAACAACAGGAATATTTACTGATTATACAAAAGGAGCTATGAACGATTATCATATTTCTTATTATGCAAATGGACGCGATAATCCAAATCGGGAAACGGCTAATTTGAGAAAAAATAAGGGTTTTAATTTAGTTCAAACAGGTGAAATAGGTATTCCTGTTCAATCTACCGCGATTCACAAAATGAAATTAGTTAAAAATGAGGGTCATATCTCACTTTATATTGACAACAGAAAAGTTATCGATTGGACTGATAATGGTGTAAAATACGGTAAAGTTTTAGAAGACGGAAAAATTGGATTTAGACAAATGCAGTGGACCCATTTTGCTTACAGAAATTTTAAAGTTTGGGAAATACAACATAATAAATAATACAAAATAATTAATAAAATGAAAAATAAAATTGTTCTACTTTTAGGTTTATCAGGTTTAGCACTTGTTTCAGCTTTCACTTTTAAACTCTCGAATGCTTCTTTTGAAAATAACGCACAACAAACGGGTGCCAATTTAGAAAAGCAATACATTGATTTAGCTTCATCATTTCCTAAGGAAACAAATAATAAAAATACGCTTATTGCATCCTATTCTAATCAGAAATTAGTTATAAACAATACTATAAAAGAATCGGTTACCAAACCAAATATTTTGTTTTTTATTGCAGACGACATGACTTCAATTGATTGCGAACCTTATGGAAATAAAGACGTTCACACTCCTAATTTAGCTAAACTAGCCAAAGAAGGTTTGACATTTGATAATATGAATAATGCTACAGCAATGTGCGGACCTACTCGTCAAAGTTTATATACTGGATTGTTTCCTGTAAAAAATGGAAGTTACCCTAATCACGCGCAAGTATATGATAATGTAATTTCAGTAGTTCAGCATTTTAAAAAATTAGGTTATCGAGTTGCCTTAATTGGAAAACAACATTATGCTCCAATGGCCAATTTTCCATTTGAATATTTAGGAGGTAGAAATAGTGATAATGGAAAAGGACCAGATGTTGAATTGGCTGACGCAGAAAAATGGATTAATAAAGATACTTCAAAGCCCTATTTACTAATTGTTGCATCTAATCAACCACACGGACCATGGAATAGAGGTGATGTAAAACAGTATGATTCTAATAAAATAACTATAGCTCCCTACATGGTTGACACCAAAGAAACTCGTTCGGAATTAGTGAAATACTATGCTGAAATTACTTACATGGATAGTTTAGTTGGCACTTGTACTAGAATGGTTGAAAATCAAAAAACGAAAGACAATACCCTTTTTCTATTTGCAAGTGAACACGGAAGTTCAATGCCTTTTGCGAAATGGACGTGTTATAATATGGGGCTAAAAGCTTCATTTATTGCTCGTTGGCCGAAAGTGATAAAACCGAATACAAGAACGGGTATTTTAACTCAATATATTGATGTAGTTCCAACACTTTTTGAAGCTGCAGGTGGAAATCCTGAAACTTTACGTGGAAACAAAGAAGGAACAATGAAATTAGATGGAAAGAGTTTTTTCGCTTCATTTAATGGCAAACCAAAAGAAGTTCGTGACTATGTTTATGGGGTTCATACTACAAGAGGAATAAAAAATGGTTCCGATAATTACCCAGTTCGTTCGATTCAAGATCATGAGTATAAATTAATTTGGAATTTACAATTTAACGAGCCCTTTTTATCTTCAGGTTCTCAACCAAAAAATAAATTATATGGAAGTTGGTTGCGGGCTACAAATGTAACTCCAAAACAAGCTGAACACGCTAAACTGTATCGTAACCGACCAGAATTTGAGTTGTATAATATCAAAAAAGATGTTTACGAATTAGATAACTTAGCCGACGATGCTAAATTGGCAACTGTTAAAATTAAATTATTATCTGAATTGAAAAAATGGATGTTGGATCAAGGAGATAAAGGAATTAAAACCGAAGCTGAAGCATTAAGAAGATTGAAAGGTGACACTTTGGATTGGAAAAATTCAGGTGACTAGAAAAAGAATATCTTTACAAATTAATTTAAAAAACAATAATGAATAAATCTATAAAGTATCTATTTCTAATAGTGGTTTTTGGAATTTGCACTTCTATTTTTGCTCAAGGCAAATTAGATCAGGGTATTCCAAAAACACTTTCTATTGACGGGCAAACGCTTTCAACTAATTACCAATTGATTTTATCTAATAATAAAGAAAAAGTGGTTGCTTTAAAATCGTTACTAAAAAAAGCAGATGAATTGGTTAATGAAGCGATTGTTTATTCTGTTATGGATAAAAAACAAACTCCTCCAAGCGGTGATAAACACGATTATATGAGTACAGGTCCTTATTGGTGGCCAGATCCAACCAAGCCTGACGGTTTGCCTTATATTAAAAAAGACGGACTTCGAAATCCAACATATTACGATATTTCAGATTCACAAGAAATTGATAAAGTTGAAGATGCCACGTTATCATTGGCTTTAGCCTATTATTTCACTAAAGAGGCTAAGTACGCTAATTTCACTTCTAAACTTCTTAAAGTTTGGTTTATAAACCCTGAAACTCGTCAAAACCCACACCTAAATTTTGCACAAGGAATACCAGGATTAAGTTCCGGCCGTGGAACAGGATTGATCGAAACTAGAGATATATATCGTATTTTAGATGCGGCAATATTAATTCAAAACTCACCAAATTGGTCAAAAGAAGACCATAAATCATTAAAAAATTGGTTTTCAGATTATTTAACTTGGATGCTTGAAAGTCCAATTGGTCAAGACGAAGCAAAAGCGAAAAATAATCACGGTACCTTTTATAGCGAGCAAGTTATTGCCATGGCTTTATTTATTGACAAACCAGAAATCGCTTTAAAAGAAATTGAAATCTTTAAAAACAGAATGGAAAGCCAAATGAAATCTGATGGAAGTCAACCATTAGAATTAGCTAGAACAAAATCTTGGAATTATGTAAATATGAACATGTATGGTTATTATCTTATTGCAAAGTTGGCTGAAAATGTAAATGTATCCCTTTGGAATCATCAAATAAGTGAAGGTAAAAACATGAAAAATGCACTTCAATTTATTATTCCATATTTGAAAAATGAAAAAGTTTGGGAATATGAACAAATTCAAAAAATAAGTTATGGTGAAACAATTAAAATTTTAAAATTTGCTACAAGCAAATACAATAATTCTGAATACGAAGAAATTGCTAAAAAAATAGATTTTAAAAGTTATAAATCAGAAATCAACGAACTTACTTTTTAATACAAATTTTAAATATGAGAAATTTTAAATTGCTCTTTATTACACTAACACTGTTGACAGGTTCTAGTTTTTATGCTCAAAAAGCTACCGCTAAAAAAGTTAGTGAAAAACCAAATATTATCTTCATTTTGGCTGATGATTTAGGAATTGGAGACGTAAGTTGTTATGGTTCCGATCTAAACAAAACTCCAATAATTGATCAATTGGCTAAAGGAGGAATCCGATTTAATCACGGATATACAGCGCCTTTGTGTGGCCCTTCAAGAGCAATGATTTTAACAGGTCGTTATGGCTTTAGAACTGGCGCTGTAAATCAAGATATGGTTGGAGAAATTAAACCTGAAAATGAAGTTCTAATTCCGTCTGTTTTAAAACCTGCTGGATATACTACTTCATTAGTAGGAAAATGGAGTCAATTTTCTAAAACTCCAGGTGATTTTGGTTTCGATGATTACCTAACATTTGCTGGAAGTGGGGATTATTGGTCAACAGAAAAAAAGAAATCCGAAAATTATATTGAAAATGGTGTAAACAAGAAACTGGATGCGCAAACCTATATGCCCGATTTAATGCACGATCATTTGGTTGACTTTATTACTACCAATAAAGACAAACCATTTTTTTTATATTACTCAATGGTTCATGTTCACGCTGTCATTCAACGAACTCCGGATAGTAAACCTGGCAGTGATTTATATGAAGATAATACGGCGTATATGGATAAGTTAGTTGGAAAATTATTGAAAACGTTGGATGATTTAAAATTACGTAAAAGCACATTAATCGTTTTTATGGGTGATAATGGAACCGCAAGTCAGTATGCCAATAGAGGTACAATAAGTGGAAAAGCTTTATCTGGAAAAAAAGGAACCATGTTAGAATGTGGAAGTTTAGTTCCAACAATTGCCAATTGGCCTGGTGTTATTGGCAGTGGTAAAACAAGTGATTTGTTAATTGACTCTACCGATTTATTACCAACGTTTGCTGATTTAGCTGGGGCAAAATTACCTACTAAAAATGTTATTGATGGTCGTAGCTTTCTTCCTCAATTATTTGGAAAGAAAGGAAATCCTAGAGAATGGATATTCATCGAATTAGGAAATAAATGGTATGTTCGTGATGCGAAGTGGAAATTAAATCGTGAAGGAGAGCTTTTTGATATGAGTAATTCACCATTTGAAGAAAAATTAGTCTCTAATTATTCTGAAAATAAAGAATCGAACGATGCTTATAACCGATTAAAAGCAACGCTAAATACTTTAAGTCCTGAAAAAGGGATTATAGATAATGCTGGAGGTAGCGGTCGTCATGCTTCCAACGTTAATAAGAAAAAGGAAAAAGTAGAAGATTAATTTGTAAATTGGACAATTTTTATACCAATTACGGATTTTCAAACTTTATCAATTTAATATTTTTACATTTAATAATTATTTGCTTATATTTTTATCATTAACCAAAAAAAACCAATTAATTCATTCAAATTATGAAAAAACTACTATTATTGTTTTTATTAATTTTTACGTCAATTGCATTCAGTCAGAATGATTCAAAAAAAATCACGGGAACTGTTGTTGATAGTAAAGGTGCTCCAATTCCTAGTGTTACTGTAACATTTGAGGATAAAAACACCACCACCGATTTAGACGGAAAGTACTCAATTGAAGTAAAAAACGCTAAATCTATTTTACGGTTTTCTTACTTAGGATTTGCTTCGCAAATTGTAGTGGTAGGAAAAAACAAAGAGATCAACATCACACTACAAGAATCTAAAAGTGAATTAGATGAAGTAGTTGTAATTGGTTACGGTACTCAGAAAAGATCCAACGTAACAGGATCCATTTCCAAATATAAAAATGAGAAATTAGACGAAGTTGCTGTTTCTAGATTGGATCAAGCCCTTCAGGGTAAAATTGCTGGGGTTCAAGTTCAAAACATTTCATCTGAAGCAGGTGCTGATGCTCAAATTTCTGTTCGTGGTATTAGCTCAATCAATGCTGGCGCAAGTCCTTTGGTTGTTGTTGATGGTCAACCTATTCCCGATGGATTAGCAACTTTAAATATGGCAGACGTAGCTTCAGTTGAAGTATTGAAAGATGCCGCTTCTGCTGCAATCTATGGATCTAGAGGTGCAAGTGGGGTAATTTTAATTACTACTAAAAGTGGAAAAACGGATAAAGCTAAATATTCTTTCAAATACAGCACAGGATTTAAAAGTGCGTATGAAAAATACAATATGATGACTACTTCAGAATATATTAATTTATTGTATAGTGAAAGAGCCATAAGACTTACCGATCCTGCAATTCAAGCAGAAGGACTTACTAATCCAAATGCGTTAAATTTACTTTACCAAGGTAGTGCTACAAAAACCAATAACTTAATTGCTGGTTACATCGTTGAAAATACTATGTTAGGTGGAAAAGGTTATGATTACCAAAGTGAAGTATTACGAAATGCCGAATTTAAAAATATTCAATTTGGTGCAACAGGTGGAACCAAAGCTATGAAATATTATATTTCTGCTGGATATCAAGGTGACCAAGGGATTATGCTTAAAAGTAATTTCCAAAAATTAAATTTTAGAACAAAATTTGATATTGAATTAAGTAAAAGAGTAAAGTTAAATGTAAACTTGAATCCTTCCTATACTTCTAAAGAATCACCTTCTGAAAACTTAACTAATTTTTGGCGTTATCCATCTTGGTTACCATACCAACACAATGCTTTAACTGCTGCATTTGTTAATCAAAATGCGCAATGGGCAAATATTAGACCAGGAGATTATGCACACCCTAGACATTTTATAGGTTTAACCTATTATCCAGTTTATCCTGATGGGTCAACATTATTCATGCCTGATGGTACAACTTTTACTCCAGCTGCTGGCGCGCCTTCAAACTCTGCACAAAACAACCCAATGGCATCATTGTTAAGTCATGATATAAATGCAAAATCTTATGGATTACAAGGAGGTACTACTTTAAATGTTAATATTTCTCCTGGTTTTGATTTCAAAACTATGAATACAGTTTATGTTAAATACGATACAAAATTCGATTGGACGGATAGAAATGCTGAAGGTGATGGGATAGTTAATAAAGGAGTGTATTATGATAATTCTTACGTCGACTTATTAACTGAAAATACTTTAAATTATAAGAAAGAGCTAGATGAAAGCAATTCAGTAGAACTTTTGTTAGGTTACACTGCACAACAAACAAGAAATACTTCAACCCAAACAACGGGCTTAGATTATCCAAGTAATGAATTTAACACTTTAAACAATGCCTTATTTATTGATAAATCAGGTACTTTTGGATCTAACAACCAAATTGGTTTATTGTCTTATTTAGGAAGAGTAAATTACGTTATTGATAATAAGTATTTTCTTACCGCAAGTTATCGTACCGACGGTAGTTCTTATTTTGGACCTAATAAAAAATGGGGAAGTTTCCCTGCTGCATCAATTGGGTGGGCTGCAAATAAAGAACCATTCTTGAGCAATGTTGATTGGTTGAACAAATTGAACTTTAGAACAAGTTACGGAGTTTCAGGAAACAATAGAATCTTAAATTATGGATTCCAAAACTTATTATCTGCTTCGAATTATTCATTTGGATCTGGAACAGGAACGCAAACAGGTGGTCAAGTAGGTAATACTGCAATTAATGCCAATGAGGATATCACTTGGGAAAGTACTTTCCAAACAAATTACGGTATGGACTTATCGATCTTGAATAACAGAATTAATGTTACTTTAGATATCTATAATTCTATCACTGATAAATTATTATTACAACAAGCTACTATGGCATTTTCAGGAGTGCCATTATCTTGGAATAACATCGGTAGTTTGAGAAATAGAGGTTTTGAAGTTGAATTAAATACCACTAACTTAAAAGGTAATTTTAAATGGTCAACTTCTGCAAATATTGCTCACACTGAAAATAGAATCATCGAGCTAGGAAATGAAGCTTACTTACTTAATTATGGTGAAAGAAATGAAATCTATAAAAGTGTAGTAGGTGGTCCATTAGTTCAATTCTTTGGATACAAAACAGATGGTATTTGGATTTCTCAAGCTCAAATAGCCGCTTCGGGATTAACTTCAAATTTACCTTCTGCTTTAAAACAAGGTGGACTTAAAATAGTTGACATAAATGGGGATGGGGTTCTGGATACTAATGACAGAACAATAATTGGAGATCCATATCCTGATTTTACTTGGGGAATAACTAATAATTTTAGTTATAAAAATTTTGATTTAAGTTTTTCTTTGCAAGGCGTTCAAGGCGGTGAATTAATTAATGGTGATCCAAATTATGGTGAAACTAAATCTGCAAATAGGAACTATAATTCAAATCGTTGGATTAGCCCTCAAAACCCAGGTGATGGAAGAACTCCTTATGAAGAATTAGGTTTCAACTGGATGTTAACAGATTATGTAGTAGAAGATGCCTCTTATTTTGCTTTAAGAGAAGTAAACTTAGGCTATAATTTCCCAGCCAATTTGGTTAAAAAAATCGGTTTAAGCTCTCTTAGACTTTATACTTCAGGACAAAATTTATTTTTCCATTCTGCTAATGGTTACAGAGGTATCAACCCAGAGGGAAGATCTACATCAGGACCTTATGGTTCTGCTTTAATTGCAGGGTATCAAAGAGGTGCTTTTCCAATTCCTAAAACATATGTTTTTGGTATCGATATTAATTTCTAATTTTAAAAATAGTTACAATGAAAAATTCAATAAAATATTTAAGCGTATTATTTTTAGTAGTAGCATCTAGTTGTTCGGATATTATCGATTTAAATTCTGAATCTAATATTATTGCTTCTGATTATTATAAGAATTATACTGAATTACAATCGGGTTTAACCGCTTGTTACAAAGGAATGCAAGATCCTTTAGTTGAAGAATGGTCTTTAACTGAACTTCGAAGTGATAACACTGTGATGGATGGTGGATCTAGTACTTCAACACCAAACCATGATTTGGCTTTTTTAGATCAGTTTTATCCTCCTACAACTCATCAAGGATTGTATAAATATTGGTTGAAATCCTACAATAACATTAAAAATTGCAATACGGTTTTAAATGCTTGTGGTGCCAATTTTAATCCATCACCTGGAGTGATTGAATATGCTCCTGTTACAATTGATGCTACTTCATCCCAATGTAAAAGTATTGCAGCTGAAGCTTCTTTCATTCGTGCGCATCACTATTTTAATTTAGTTCGTTTGTATGGAGGTGTGTTTTTAATTGATGAACCAATAACTCCGGAACAAGCAAAAAGAATCAATCGTACTACTGTTTCGGATATCTATAAATTAATTGTATCCGATTTAAATAATACTATTGCAAATGGTAATTCTTCTTCTTATAATGCAAGTTCTCAAGATTTAGGACGTGCTAATGTTTGGGCTGCAAAAGCTTTATTAGCTAAAGTTTACTTAACTCTTGGTAGAAACTCAGAAGCATCTGCTTTATTAGATAGTGTTATAGCTTCTAGTGGATACAGTTTACAATCAAATTATGGCAGTGTATTTTCAATAAATAATGAAATGAATTCTGAAATACTATTTGCTATTCGTTATAAAGGCGGTGGATTAGGTATGGGAAATCCACTTCCTAATTTATTTGCTCCTACAAATACTGGAAATGCAGTTATTAATGGTGATGGTAAAGGTTATAATACTCCAACTTCTGAATTACTTAATCAATTTACCGCATCTGCAACAGTAGTAGATAAAAGACGTGAATTTAATATTGGAGAATTTGCAAAATATACAAGTAAAACTACCGTTGCTACAACCACAGCAGTTTTAACTTTAACTAGTTTGAATAATATTAAAGTGGGTCAATTTGTAAGTGGTTTAGGAATCACCGGAAGTACTAAAAAAGTTAAAACCATAAATGCAGCTTTAAATCAAGTTACATTAAGTGCAACTGTTACAGTACCAGCTAATACTACGGTCAGCTTTTTCACATCAGTATACCCTAATAAATATACTTCTCCAACAGTTTTAGCATTTGATGCTGAAAACGATGTGCCTGTTTTGAGATATTCTGATGTTCTTTTAATGAAGGCAGAAGCAGATGGTAATACAACTGCTAGCAAGGATTTAATTAATTTAATTAGAAGAAGAGCTGGATTAGCTGATATTGTATCGTTTGCCAGTCAAGATGCATTTGAAAAAGCACTGTCTTTAGAAAGAAAATTAGAATTTGCATTTGAAAATCAACGTTGGTTTGATTTGCTTAGATTTAATGCCACTTTTCAAAATGCTGCAAATAAAGCTGAAGGTGTTATGGATGCTCATTTTACTGCTTTGTGGTCAACAGTATATTCTACTTTTAGTGTACTTCCTGTTACCGCAGCAGAATTACAAGCAAATTCAAATCCTAATCGTTATTTATTACCGATTCCGCAATATGAAATTGATACGAATTCGTTTATAACCATACCTCAAAACCCAGGTTATTAATATCAAAAAAAAACAGTGTATTTGATACACTGTTTTTTTTTAATTGTTTTTACCAAATTATATTAAATTAGCATTTTATAAAACCCCATTAATAATTTAAATATTTTTTAAATGTCCACCACTTACGAAACTAGATACGCATCAAGTCCTCAAGCCGTTAAACACTATGATACCGCACAATTACGATCTGAATTTCTGATTGATAATTTAATGGAATTAGGTAAAATTAATCTTACTTATTCTCATTACGATAGATATATTGCAGGTTCAGCAGTTCCAATTCAACCGTTAATATTAGAATCAATCGATCCTTTGAAATCAGGTTATTTTTTGGAAAGAAGAGAATTAGGGATTATTAACGTAGGTGGAAACGGAACCGTAACCGCTGATGGAGTGGTTTATGAATTAGGATTTAAAGATGCTTTGTACATTGGAAGTGGCAATAAAGAGGTTATTTTTAAAAGTGATGATGCGAATAATCCAGCAAAGTTTTACCTGAATTCTGCTCCAGCGCATACCAATTATCCAAATATAAAAGTTGGTCTTGCTGAAGCAAATAAGTTACAATTAGGAGCGGTAGAAACTGCCAATCATAGAACTGTGAACCAAATGATAATTGGTGGAATTGTAACTACATGTCAATTGCAAATGGGAATGACAGAACTAAAAACCGGTAGCGTTTGGAATACAATGCCTGCACATGTGCACGACAGAAGAATGGAAGTTTATTTCTATTTAGATATTCCTGAAAATCAAGCGGTATGTCATTTTATGGGACAAACTGATGAAACGCGCCATATTTGGATGAATAACCATCAAGCCGTAATTTCTCCACCATGGTCTATTCACTCGGGTGCAGGAACTTCAAATTATACTTTTATATGGGGAATGGCTGGTGAAAACCTAGATTATGGAGATATGGACGTATGTAAAATCACAGATTTAAGATAAAATGGGAAATTCATTATTTGACATAAAAGGTAAAATAGCTTTAGTTACGGGAAGTACGCACGGTTTAGGTATGGCTATGGCCAAAGGTTTAGGACATGCGGGTGCAACTATTATTATAAATGGAAATTCTTCTCAACCTAAAATAGATGAAGCGGTATTAGAATTTAAAAAAGAAGGCATCACCGTTTTTGGATACAAATTTAATGTGGCTGTTGAAAGTGAAGTAATTACTGCTATTAGCAAAATTGAAAGTGAAGTGGGACCAATCGATATTTTAATTAATAACGCTGGTATTATTAAACGTATTCCATTAATTGAAATGGATGTTGCTGATTTTAAAGAAGTCGTTGACATTGATTTAGTTAGCCCTTTTATTGTCTCAAAACATGTTGCTAAAGGGATGATAGCTAGACAACAAGGAAAAATAATCAATATTTGTTCCATGATGAGTGAATTAGGTAGAAATGGAGTAGGAGCTTACGCTGCTGCAAAAGGAGGATTGAAAATGCTTACCAAAAATATGGCTACGGAATGGGCAAAACACAATGTTCAAGTCAACGGAATAGGACCTGGTTATTTTGCGACTTCTCAAACAGAACCAATTCGTGTAGATGGACATCCGTTTAACGAATTTATTATTCACAGAACTCCCGCAGCAAAATGGGGGAATCCAGACGATTTATCGGGAGCAGCAATATTCTTATCTTCAAAAGCTAGTGATTTTGTTAACGGTCATATTTTATATGTTGATGGCGGAATATTAGCTACAATTGGAAAACCATCAAACGAAAATTAATATGAAATTTACCAATGGAATTCTAGCTTTAATGCTAATTACAATGTTATCATCGTTTTCACAAAAGAATAAAATTATTACTATTTCCAATTCTTTGAATACTGATAGAGAGTTTGAAACTGTTGAAATATCCAAAACTTCATTAGGACTAAAAGCCTCGGATAAATTAGAATATTATCGAGTTAAAGAATTGGGAACTTCTACTTATTTAATATCTCAGTGCGTAGATGAAAATGGTGATGGGATAAACGACGTGTTGTTATTCCAACCTAAAATCAAAGCTTTAGCTACAAAAAAATATGAAATCGTATTAATTGTTTTAGATATAATTAAAGAACCAACAATTTTTTGCTATTCCCGATTTGTTCCTGAAAGAATTGACGATTATGCTTGGGAAAACAACAAAGTGGCATTTAGAACTTATGGTCCTGTAGCTCAAAAAATGACCGAAGACAAAGTAAAAGGTGGAACTTTAACTAGTGGAATTGATGCTTGGTTAAAACGAGTGGAATATCCTGTTTTGAATAAATGGTACGAGAAATATACAACTGGAACTGGCACTTATCATAAAGATACTGGCGAAGGGTTAGATAATTTTCACGTAGGTGATAGCAGAGGAATTGGAGGTGTTGCTTTGAAAATTGATTCTGTATATTATTATTCTAAGAATTTTATTTCTTGGAAAACGATTACTACTGGACCTTTAAGAACTAGTTTCACACTGACTTATGCTGATTGGGATGCCAAAGGAAATAAAATCAAAGAGGTAAAACACATCAGTTTGGATTACGGAAGTTTCCTTTCTAAATTTGAAATTGAAGTTTCGGGTACTAATTCAATTTCAACGGGAATTACGTTGCACAATAACGATGGTAAAACGGAATCTAACTTAAAAGCAGGTTGGATAGATTATTGGCAACCAATTGATGATTCTGAACTTGGAACTGGTATTGTTTTTCCTAAAAATACTATGATTAGCGCTGAAAAATATATGAATCCCAATAAAGAGCTGTGTAATTTATATGCATCTCTTAAAGTCGTAAACAACAAAGTGACTTATTTTACTGGATTTGGTTGGAAAAAACAAGGTGAATTTACTACCAAAGAAGCTTGGGAAAATTATCTAACAAATTACGCTACAAAAATAAATAATCCTTTGATAGTTAGGATTAAATAGCAGAATATTCAAAATAATTAGAAATCCATAAATTTATTTTATGGATTTTTTTATTCCCAATTGTCAGTTCTAAACGAAGAGACAGGAAGCATATTATTATCAAATAAAGTTCCCACAAACCAATTACTCCAACCGTATCTAACTGCAACAGGTTCAGTGACTTCAGGACAAAATACTTTAACCTGTTTACGATTAATTATCAACGCTTTTGCTGGGTGAAATACTTTATCAGCTCCTGCAATTTCGAAATTACTAACTTCCATTTCAGGGGAATAGATTCCGGTTTCTGCAAAATTAAAATTTAAGAATAACGCACCTTCTTTTGCTTCCATAGATTTGTAAATTGGACCTATACAATCTACCTCTTTAAATCCGTAAGTTTTGTTTAATGCTAAAAACAACAATCTTTCTGCTACTTCTTTTTTATGAGGTGGGTGAATTGTTTGCTCTGAACCTATATCTGAAAGTACTGCCATTCCTGAATTTGGAATAATATCTAATGCCTTCAATTGCGCTTCTCTAAGGTATTGAGAATTCGCTTTGTCTATGTATTTATTTGGTGCAATTTGAACATAGTAAAATGGAAATTCTCCAATATTCCATTGCTTACGCCAATCTTTTACCATTTCTGGAAGTAATTGCTGGTACAATTTGGGTTCATCACGATTCGTTTCGCCTTGATACCAAATAACTCCTTTTATGGTATAAGAAGTAATCGGATTGATCATCGCATTAAATATTGCAGAGGGAATTCTTTTGTATTTTTCAGTAGTATCTTTCTTAACTTTATTTATATCTAAAAAAGGTGTAACTGCATCTTTACTTATCCAGGGTTGTATTCTTGTTCCTCCCCAAGAGGTCATTACAATGCCTACAGGAACATCCAATATTTCTTGTAACTTTTGTGCATAAAAGTAACCAACGGCACTAAAATCTTTTGTGTTTTCAGGACTTGCTACATTCCATTTTTTATAATTAACCACAGTATCCAAAGGTGTTGGACTTCCATTTTCAGTAATTGAAAACAATCGGATATTGTTATTTCTTGAATTGGCAATGGCTGAATTTCCTTCAAATGTAGGTTGCCCAGTAAAACCTCTTAATGGCATTCTCATATTAGATTGTCCCGAACAAACCCAAACTTCACCAAACAAAATATTTTCTAATTTTATATTGGATTCTAAACTATTAAATTGAATAGTTTGAACATCTTTACTTAATGTTGTTTTTAAAAGGACTTCCCATTTACCATTTTCTGGGGTTGTGAGCTTAATTTCATTGGTTATCCAACTTGTTTTTATGCTTATTTTTTCACCTGATTTTGCCCACCCCCATATTTTTATAGAAGTATTACGTTGTAAAACCATGTTGGAAGCAATTATTGAAGGTAATTTTATTTTTGCAAAAATAGAGGTGCTGTTTGAAATAAAAATCAAAGAAATAAATACAATTACAAGTTTTTTCATAAAGTTAAATTTTTATTATTTTAATAGGTTTGGACTTTGTTTTCCCATTATAAAACTGAATAATATACATTCCAGATTTTAAATTTGTCACTTCAATTTTATTAGTCAAACTATTTAATTCTAAGAGTTTTTTTCCTGATATATCAAAAAGTTTCATTTTATCGTAGTTTTCCAAAATAACTTCTGATAATTCTAAATTTTCATTTACTGGATTTGAAATAGAAATGGTATTTTCTCCAATATTATTTGAATTCACATCCAATACAGCCACTTCCTGAATGCTAAATCCTGAAAATCGAACTGCTTCGTCACGTAAATTTCCAATATCATTCAAGCTTCTATAAATTCCCCACTTTGGTCTAATAAAGGTGTTATCTGGACGAATTGTCGCAATATTATTATTAGTATAGGACATTAAAACAGTTCCGTCACTGTGTTTTTTTAAAACGATCGAATAAATACCATTACTACCCACATTAATTTGTTCTTCAGCATCAACCCAAATTCCTAAAAAGGGTAATAATTCAACAATGCGAACTTTATTTGTACCTGAAGTTGAATTTTCAGTGTATATCAATTCTAATTTATTAGGGTTTCCAAATCTCGGAGTCAAGGTAAATATCGGATTACTATCATCTCCATCAACTGCTTTTATTTGATGGATATGAGTAAAATTTGAAGAAGGTTGGAATCCAACAGGTAATTTAAAACTCCATTTGTAAATAATATTTTCTCCAACAGTTCCTTTTAAATTGTCTGGTGATGGAGCATATGTCTTTATTTCAACTCGTTGACGATCAGTTAATGTTGGATCTACAGGTTCATTATCTAATAAGGCATGAGAATAAAATTCAAATACATATCTAAGTAAGTCGTTGTCGTAAACCTCTGCAATATGTCGGTTTCCGCCCGCAGCCCATGGATGGTATAAATCGGGAGCTTCAACTGCACTAACTCCATTTCCAGGCGCAAATACATTGGTAATTAATTCGTATGTATTTCCTGGTCCATTTGCATTTAGGGTGACTTGTGAAAACGACGTTGTTATTTGACATATAAATGCAAATCCAACTATTATTATATTTTTTTTATATAAATTATTCACCTTCTTTAATCGAAAAGTCATTAAATCGAACTGCTTCATCTCTTAAATCTTTCTGTTTTTTCAAACTTCTATAAATTCCCCATTTTGGTCTAATAAAGTCGTTATCGGGTTTAATTGTCATTATGTTATCACTTTTAAATGCTAGTAATTCCTGACCATTTTTAATTTTTTTAATTGAAATAGAATAAGCTCCGTTTGAACCAATTTTTATTTTTTCTGTTATTTCAACCCAAGTACCTTCAAATTCTGATAGATCAGCACTTGCAACAGTATTTTCATTATTATGAATAACAATTAACTGATTTACCTTTGCTTTTCTGGCTGTTAATGTAAAAATAGGTAATTCTTGTGAACCACCAACCGCTTTTATTTGATGCAAATGGGTAAAACTACTTGAGGGTTGAAATCCTTTTGGTAATCTAAACTTCCATTTATATGTCACGGTTTCACCTAATGTTCCTTTTAAATTAGAAGGTGACGACTCGTAAGTTTTAATTTCAACACGTTGCCTGTCTAGTTTTTCACATCTGTCGTTATCAGGTTTTACATGTGAATAGAATTCGAATACGTTCGATTTTAAATCTTCATCCCAAACTTCAGCTATGTGTCTTCCAAAAGTACCATGAATGCACTCAGGATTTTCGACAGCTTCATACCCAGGAGCTAAAATGGAATTGATTAATTCGTAAGTATTTCCAGGCCCGTCTGACTTTAATACTACTTGAGAAAAAGAAAAGCAAGAAATAAAAGAAATAATTAATGCAATAGGTATTTTCATTTGGTAATTTGAAATAAATAAAAATGCGATATTGAAAAATACCGCATTTTCATTTGAATTAAAAAAAAATTATTTTATAATTAACTTTTTTGTTGTAGTTAAACCTGCCTCTGTAATTTTTACAAAGTAAGTTCCTTGACTTAAATTTGAAACATTAATCGCTTCAGAAACTGTTTTATCTTGAAGTACTTGTTGTCCTAAGGTTGTATAAATTACTACATCTTTCTCTAAATTAGAAGAAGAAGAAATAAATAATTTACCATTTGATATTGGGTTTGGATAAATTGAAAGGTTTGAAGCTGAATTATTAACTATACCTAAGGTAGCAGCACCTCCTAAAGCTTGTCCCCAGTTATTTGCCACTCTAATTTCATCCAAAGTTATAAATGGAGTAGTTGCTGATGACTGTTGTGTCAAACGAACTCTGTCAACAGCAAGAGCTACTGTTCTAGGCAAAGTTACAGCATTTGGAGTAGGTTCTGTAGAATTAGAAGTTGGGTTTATCCACAATTTTGAAATTAAATTATCATAAGAATAATTAGTAACTATGGTAATTGGAGTGTTAACAGTATAATCTGTTGAATCCCAAATAATATCATTTGCAACAATTACATCAGCTGGTGATGCATTTATACCTATATTAAATTTAGTAGCATCTGTAGAGCTTGTTTTTAGGTAAACAGCTGCTGTATAAGCATTTGTCTGTAATGCCCCTAAGTAATTTGCTAAACTAAAGAAATGTCCAGGACCTAAATATGTTTCAGGATTTGTTCCTAAAGGCACAGATGCGCTCAAATTTGTTATTGCATTTAAATTAGTCACCATAAAAAGGCAAGAAGCGTAAACTGATCCAGTAGTAGGTGCATTGAAAAGAATTTGAGGGTCAATTCCTGATTTATCAAAAGTTACCGCATTTCCCCCAGGAGTTGGCAATACACTTGAAGTCCAAGTTGAGGGTTGTGCAGCTATCAAAGCATCATCTGTTGCTGCAGTAAATGCAGTTGTTTGATCACTTACACTCCAAAAACCTAAACCGGTTCCAGATAACCCATTATTGTTAATAAGTATTAATTTGTCTCCAATAGTGTAGTTACTAAAATTTTCATGAAATGGTAATGTTCTTAATGCAATATCCCCTACAAAAACCTGACAGGCTGTTCTTTCACTTTCAGTACCATTTAAAGTTTGAGATGCATAAAAATTTGTATAAGTCAAAGGAGTATTAGTTGCTAGTTGAGTTCCACCTGTAGCTGCCGCAAACCATTTTACATTTGTCCCTGTGGCAACTAAATTAGCAACTGTTGGATTTGAAGTACTGCTAAATGACTGTCTTTTTTCTACAACAGGTACAGGTGTAAAAGCAGGTATTGGACTTAGATTAATTTTAAAATTGTCAATTTGCAGTTGATTTGCCACGCTTGAGGAAGTACTTAATCCCGCAAGATAACCAAAATGAGTCACAGGAGTCGTTGTATAGGTAGCGTCTACTACAGCTGAACCTGCACTTAAAAATGTACCTGTTGAAGGATCAACAAAAGTAGTTGGTGATGCATCTTCACGGTAAAACAATTGCCAAGAATCAAAATCAGGGTTATAGGTAACTTTAAGACTCAAATTATTAGGAGCAGCAGCTGAAGGAGCAGCCCCAGCGTTTAAAGCAGGTGTGGTGAGTAATGCACCTGAAACGATACTTCCTAAGGCTTGTGATCCAATACCATTTTGAAATTTAACCAATCTCACGGCCCCTGGATTTACTCCAGCAGCATTATCTAAACTTCTTTGCAATATTAAAGCATAACCATTTGTATTAGTAGCTGTTAAATCTGAACCTGTCGCACATAGAACAACTGCTAGATAATATGCACCATCTGCATAAGTATTAGAAGACGAAGACATTGTTCTAGAGGCTTTCATATTTACAGTCCAAGTTACTAAACTAGTATTATTGGTAAGAGTTGTATTTAGCCCTGATGTTATGTTTGAAAACGGAGCGGTTAAACTGCATCTATTTGATAAATTGTAAAAAGATAATGTAGTTGTTGTACTTGTTGCATTAGCAGCAAGAGATAATGTTACACTTGTCCCATTAACAGCCGTGACAGTTGTATTACTTGGAATTCCTGTCCCCGATACAATTTGTCCAACTTGAATCAAAGCATTTGCTGCAGATAATGTAACAGCTGTTGAACCCGATGTAAGTGTTGAATTCGATGCAGATATAGCTTTTGCAGCAAAATTCAAGTACATATCTGTACTCGGTGAAACACTAACTGTTGAAATTGCATTACTAGAAGTTGTTACCGCCGTATAATTAACTGCTGGGATAGAAGTTCCACCTGTATAAGTTGCGTTTAAAGCAGTTCCAAAAGTTTCTTCAAAAATAGTTTGACCCGATACTGTGTTAGCACCAACTAACATCAATAAAAAAGTACAATAAATAGATTTGTAGTTAAGTAATAATTTTTTCATACATTTTTTTTTAATTCATTAATTTTTTTAATATCTAATTACTAAAATAAGAATTACGAAATACTTATTTTAAAATTGATAAATCAAAATTAGGTTTATTATTGCTATTTAAAATACGAATGTAGGGATAAAATTGTACAGAATTATTAATTTTGGTCGTATCTGCTAAGAAATTTAGAGTTCGATATATTTCAAAAAAAATGCCCGTTAGTTGTAACGGGCAAATTAAATATCTTCAATATTCTTATTCAAATGGAGGATAAGAAGTAGGGTCTAAATATCTTCTTAATCTTGTTGGATCTGTATAATCTGCCGGTAACGGGGTTGGTAAATTATTGGTAGGATTTACAGTTCCTGAATATTTTCTTGGAACTCCTTGTCTCTCATCAATAGTTGTAGTTAGTGGATTATCCACAGCTGCTCCATTATATGGATAATAACCATTTGGAGTTAAAACAATTTGTCCATTTACAGTTGTAGCAATGTATGGCCTTTTTAATTCTATCTTTGTCATAAAACGGTCTCCATCGTCATCAATATCATAAAAGTTAGGCGTTCCATCTCCATCGCTATCATAGTCTTTTGGTTTTGGATTGGGAACCAGAGTTGTTGGAGCTGCTAATTCATATTTGGATAATATTCCATCTCTATCGTGATCTCTACTTTTTTGACTTTTCAATTTAAAACTAAAAATTAAAGGCGAATACGAAGGTATAAGTGATGATGGCATTTGATTGTAATAAGCTAATCCTGAAGGAAGGAACATAACGCCTGCACCAAAATTAGAGAACGTACTTGGATTTGGCCCTGGAGCAGTATCATAAGTTCCAGTTTTGAATTCTGGGATAATTTCACCCCAACCAGAAATCACCGATTCAAGTTGAAACCAAATAGGTGTTTCTGAGTAATCAAATTGTTCATCGGTTAATAAACTACCTTTATAGGAAACATAAACTGAATCTACTGAAGAGGTACTTTCATTAGTTCCTTCACGTAATTTCAAATAATAAACTTTATAGTTAACACCTTGATTGTCATTTTTTACCATTTTTGATAACAATTGATACGTTCTCTGAGCTCTAATTGAAAGTTGGGTACCTCCAGTTGGTATTTTAGCAAATGTAATATTAAAATCGGCATCAACTGACGAAATATAATGTGTGTTCAAATATTTGTCAATTTCAATTGTATCAGCAATGTATTGCACAGGATATTCTCTTAGCGCAACATCGTAACTAGGGGTTTCATTCTTGCTACAAGAAGCCATTGTTAAACCAATTAATGTTAATCCAAAAACAAAAATTAGTGCTAATTTTAAATATTTATTCATTTTTATTAATTTTAAGAGCGCAAGATACAATATTGATTTATTTTTGCATTCAATTTAACTTCTATTTTAGAAAAAAATTATGAGAGTAGATAAATTTTTGTGGTGTGTGAGGTACTATAAAACCCGAAATATGGTTACAGAAGCCTGTAAAAAAAATCATATTACCGTTAATGGAATTGTCGCAAAGCCCTCTAAAGAAGTGTTTTCTTCTGATAAAATTACTTTTAGAAAAGATCAAATTACACAAATTATTGTTGTTCTAGATATCCCTCCAAATCGTGTAGCAGCAAAATTAGTTGATATTTATAGAAAAAACGAAACACCAATAGAAGCTTTCCAACACTTAGAATTATTGAAATTATCCAAAGAACACTACAGAAAAACCGGCGACGGTCGTCCAACAAAAAAAGACAGAAGAGATCTAGAAGATTTTGGAAATGAAGCAGAAATTTAGGGAACAACAGGGAACGGTGCGTTGTTATAGGCGCCTAAATCTGGTGGCAAACTTCTAGTAACTCCTAAAATATCTTTAACTATTAAATTAGTCGCATTACCATTTGCGAAAGCAGGGGAAGTATTGTTAATATTCAATTTATTTTTATTGGCATTTTGAAATTTAGGATCTTGGTTTCTAATAATACTAGAATAATGAAGTGCATCTGAATCAAATAAATACAATGGATTTGATGTGTATTGATTATTAGTATTATTGAATTTCAGTAAACAATTATTGAATTTATAATTAAAAGCAGCTCCTTCTTTTTTATCTAATAAAAGCTCGATTTGATTGGAACCATAAATAATACAATTATCAAATTCCGCTTGATTCAATGCTTTTGGAGTTATTATATCATTATTATTTTGATAATTACTCAATAAAACCGCTACTTGTTTCGAACTCTGCCAATTATTATTAAAAGTACAATGTTTGAATAAATAGGAACCCCCCTCAGTACACGCCAAACTCGCTTGACCAGCAGAATTTATAACTAAATTTGTTCCCTCAATTTTCGCACTTCTTGAAAATAGTCCAATATTTGAACAATTGTAAATTTGTGTATTATCAATTTTTAAGGTAGGATTAGAAGCATTTAAAACATCTCCAACAAATATTCCAACGGTTGCATTTTTTAAAGTCAAATGATTTATTTGATTATTTACACTTCCTTGACTTATCCAAATTAATCCCCATTGTCCAGGCACCTCTGAAAATCCAGGTTCCAATCGGTCGCCTTCAAAAACAACCTCTTTTTCGAGCGATGAAGTAGTTGATTGTTGCCCATTTATTTTTATTGATCCTCCATTTCCAACAATTATACCAGAATTGGCATGAAAATGAATTCGTGCGCCAGGATCAATATTGAGTGTTTCTCCGTTCGGAATACCTGCATAACCATAAATAACATAAGGCTTTGAATTGGTCCAATGGTATTCATCATTATGATCATTATGATCAAGAATAAATCCATATATTTGATCTTGTCCGAAAGATAATGATTCGTAACTCACTGCACCAGTAGTAGCATCAACATATTTTTGAGGATATAAAAATATAGCATCTTGAATTAAGGTTACCAATTCTACTTTTTGTAAAGTCGTTCCAGATCCAAATTGAATTTGATCGGTATATAAAAAATCTGTGGGGTTAGCATCGGCAATTCCAGCAGTAGTTTCTATAAAAACATACATGCTATCTCTAGCTAATAATTCTACATTTTTAAATATCTTTCCATTATCACCCCGCATTCCATCGATAGTCATTCTGTATTTTGACTGTGCGCCTTTACCTAATTGTATGTTAGGAATTAAAATGTCTTTATTGCTTTTATTGTAAACTTTTAAAGTGTAAGTGCTAGATCCTATGTTAGTAAAAACAGTATCTAAATAAATGGTATCTTTTGAAAAACCTAAATCTCCATTACTTGGTTCAAATTCAAAATCTTTTCTACAAGAAGTCATCGAAAGCAATAGTGCCGATAAAAGTAAAAATAGAAGTTTGCGCATTTCTAAAGAATTTTTGTAAAAATAGGGATTAATTTTATAATTATTAATTTCAATTCTGCCTAATTACTATTTGTAACGAAAAAAAAGTCGATTTAGTTTACATCCGTTTCTTTAATGTAAATCTTCAGGCACAAATGTTTTATTGTCTACCAATAATATGTTATTTTTACCAAAAAAAATGACTTTCGATAAAGACAGAATTATTGCAATGTGTAATGAATTTTCAAAAAACACGTTGATGGAAACTTTGGAAATTGAATATATTGATGCTGCCGAAGGGTTTTTAGTTGCTAAAATGCCTGTAAATCCTAGAGTTCACCAACCAATGGGATTATTACACGGTGGAGCATCGGTTGCATTAGCTGAAAGTGTTGGATCTGCAGCTTCTTTAATGTTTGTAAACCCTGAGTTAAGTGAAGTTCGTGGAATTGAAATTTCAGCAAATCATTTAAAAAGTAAACGAGATGGCTTTGTTTATGGAACTGCTAAAATAATTCACCAAGGGCGATCCATTCATTTATGGGAAATAAAAATTACAGATGAAGCCGGAAAAATGATTTCCATATGTAAACTGACAAATATGATTTTGCCTAAAAAAGTAAGAAACAGTAAATAATCAATAATGACTGATTTTTTTATTAAAGCAAAACAGCATTTTCAAAAGAATTTACCTTTCGTAATTTATAAAAAGCCCAATAGTGAATTAATCAATGGACTTTTTCAAAACGACGATAAGCTTAATTTTAGTCAGAATTTATCTGAAATAGGTTTTGTTTTTACTTCTTTTGATGGAAATAAAAAGATTTTAATTCCAAAAAATAATTCTGAAGAAATTATCGCTCATTTCAAACCTGAAGTTTACCAATTAAATTCTAAAATAGAATCCAATTTTAATCCAACTGACAAAAATAATTTTGAATTTTTAGTTTCGAAAGCAATTCAGGAAATTGAAAATAATAGTTTTTCAAAAGTGGTATTATCAAGAAAAGAGACAGTTGATTTACCCAATTTTGATTTAATTTCTCAATATATTAAAGTTGCAAGTAAGTATCATTCAGCATTAACTTATTGCTGGTTTCATCCAGAAATTGGTTTGTGGATGGGAGCAACACCAGAAACATTATTGAAAGTAAATGAGAATAAATTTCAAACGGTAGCTTTAGCAGGAACTCAATTGTATCAAGGTTCTGAGGAAGTTCGTTGGCAGAAAAAGGAAAAAGAAGAACAGCAATTGGTGACCGATTATATTGTTGAAATAATAAGTAAATCTGTTTCTGAAGTTCAAATTTCAGGTCCAAATACTTTTAAAGCGGGAAATTTATTGCATCTTAAAACAACTATTCAAGGAATTATTGATAAAAAAACCAATCTGAATGATTTGGTGTTACTTTTACATCCAACTCCTGCAGTTGGTGGTTTACCAAAAATAAAAGCTATTAATTTTATCAATTTTATTGAAGGGTATAATCGGGAATTTTACGCTGGTTATTTAGGTGAAATAGGTTATAATGATAATTCTAAAACGGATTTATATGTAAATTTACGATGCATGAAAATCCAAAAAAATAAAGATAATTTTGAAGCTAATTTATATATTGGATGTGGAATCACAAAAGATAGCATCCCTGAAAATGAATGGTTTGAAACTGTAAATAAAGCAATGACTTTAAAAAACGTTATACTATGAAATTAGATATACTTGCATTTGGCGCACATCCTGACGATGTCGAACTTGGTTGTTCTGGAACTTTAGCAAAAGAAATTTCTTTGGGAAAAAAAGTTGGAATTATCGATTTAACTCGAGGGGAATTAGGGACACGAGGTTCTGTTGAAATTAGAAATAAAGAATCGGAAGCAGCTTCTAAAATCCTTGGAATCGCTGTTCGTGAAAACTTAGACATGCGCGATGGTTTTTTTGTAAATGATGAAAATCACCAACTTAAAGTCATTGAAATGATTAGAAAGTACCAACCGGAAATAGTAATTTGCAACGCTATTGATGATCGTCATATTGATCATGCCAAAGGGAGTAAATTAGTTTCTGATGCCTGTTTCTTATCTGGATTAGTAAAAATAAAAACCTTGAATAACAATTTTCCTCAAGAGGCTTGGCGACCAAAATTAGTTTATCATTACATTCAATGGAAAAATTTAGAACCTGATTTTGTGGTTGATATTTCCAATTTTATTGACAAAAAAGAAGCGGCTATATTAGCCTATAGTTCTCAGTTTTACAATCCAAATTCAAACGAACCTGTTACGCCAATTGCAACTAAAAATTTCTTAGATAGCATACACAATCGCTCTCGTGAATTAGGAAGATTAATTGGTACTGAATATGCCGAAGGTTTTACTGTGGAAAGGTATTTGGCTGTCAATAGCTTAGGTGATTTGATATAATTATTTATTTTTTTCCTTTGTAAAACAAAAAACTTTGACTTATATTTGCACTCGTTAAAAATGGTGGTTGTAGCTCAGCTGGTTAGAGTATTGGTTTGTGGTGCCGAGGGTCGCCGGTTCGAACCCGGTCAGCCACCCAGAAATCCAAAAGCTTCGAAGTAATTCGGAGCTTTTTTTGTATCCAATATCAATCAAATTGCCTAATTTTGAACGATGTAATTTGCTTATTTTGTAATTATAAAATATTAATTTGAGAACCTCAATTCAAAAGGAAATTTCGGATACTTCGTTGTTTAAATCGCAACTTTTAACTTGGGCGCAACAGTTCCGAGAAGTTGTTTTTTTAGATAGTAATGACTATCCTCAGAAATACTCAAATTACGATTGTATTCTAGCTGTAGATGCGTTTACCTCAATAAATACGGATTATTACAACGGTTTTGAAGATTTAAAGCAATACCAGCAAATATCTAAAGATTGGATTTTTGGTTATTTGTCATACGATTTAAAAAACGATACCGAAGTATTAAACTCGTCAAATTTTGATGGATTGCAATTCCCTGATTTGTTTTTCTTTCAGCCTAAAAAGTTGTTTTTATTGAAAAATAATCAGCTAGAAATTCAATATCTAAATTGTTGTGATGATGAAGTAGAAGAGGACTTTGAATTAATTCTTGAAACTAAGATTTCAATAAATAGTAATTCAAATTCAATTGATATTCAACAACGTATTTCGAAAGATTTTTATCTTGATAAAGTTACTAAAATGCTAGATTACATTAATAAAGGTGATATCTACGAAGCTAATTTTTGTATGGAATTCTATGCGGAAACTACAATTAATCCATTAGAAAAATACTTCTCATTGAATGACATTTCAAAGCCTCCTTTTGCAACTTTTTTAAAGAATAACACTCATTTTTTACTTTCAGCAAGTCCTGAACGATATTTGAAAAAAGAAAATAATAAAATTATTTCTCAGCCAATTAAAGGAACTTCAAAGCGTTATTTAGATAATAATGAAGATGAAATTTCAAAGAACATTCTAGCTTCAGATCCTAAGGAGCGTTCTGAGAATATTATGATTACCGATTTGGTTAGAAACGATTTATCTCGAACAGCTATAAAAGGATCGGTTGAAGTCGAAGAATTATGCGGTATTTATTCCTTCTTACAAGTGCATCAAATGATTTCAACTATAACTTCAATTATTGATGATCAATATTCTGCATTAGATGTGATTAAGAATTCATTTCCAATGGGAAGCATGACTGGAGCTCCCAAAATTTCAGCCATGAATATCATTGAAGAATTAGAAGAAACAAAACGCGGTTTGTATAGTGGAAGCGTTGGTTATTTTACCCCAAATAGCGATTTTGATTTTAATGTTGTTATCCGAAGTATTTTATATAATAGTACAAATAATTACGTTTCTTTTTCTGTTGGAAGTGCAATCACCGCGTTATCAATTCCAGAATTAGAATATGAAGAATGCCTTTTAAAAGCCGACGCTATGATTAAAGTACTGAATTGCAATTAGTTTTAATTTTACCTTATTCCTCTATTTAAAATAACTATTTTTGAATATGATTAATAAATTCCAATCCCATCTAACCAATAATTTTCCGTATTTACACGGGAAAAAGTTATTATTGGCAACAAGTGGCGGTTTGGATAGCATGGTGATGGCGCATTTATTTAAGTCATTGAATTTTGATATCGCTTTAGCGCATTGTAACTTTCAATTGCGTGGAAATGAGAGTCTTGAAGATCAGTTTTTTGTTCAAAATTATGCTGAAGCAAATGATATTCCCGTTTTTATAACCCAATTTGATACACAATCTTTTGCAATTGATTATAAACTTTCTATTCAAGTTGCAGCGCGAGAATTACGATACAACTGGTTTTACGAATTACTTGAAAATGAGAATTTCGATTATATTTTAACCGCCCATCACGCCGATGATACTATTGAAACATTTCTAATTCATCTTATTCGTGGTTCAGGATTGGAGGGTTTTACTGGAATCCCTGCTCAAAATGAGTCGGTTATTCGTCCATTGTTGGCTTTTAGACGCGAAGAAATTTCAAATTATGCTGCTGCAAATGCTGTTCAGTGGCACGAAGACAGTAGTAATTCATCCGATAAATATTTACGAAATAAAGTTCGTCACGATATAGTTCCTCTTTTGAAAGAATTGAATCCTAGTTTCTTAACTTCTTTTCAAAACACCCAAAAATATTTGAATGAAGCGCAAGTAATGGTTGAAGATGCTACGATTATGATTTATCAGCAAGTTGCATCTGAGGTAAATAATGAGATTCATTACAACATTGATAAACTAAAAATCCTACCCAATTATAAATCCTATTTGTACCAATGGCTCAAAGAATACGGTTTTTCGGCTTGGGATGATATTTATGAATTAGTTGATTCTCAATCAGGGAAACAGGTCTTTTCAAATGATTTCAGACTTTTAAAAGACAGAAACACGTTGGTTTTAGCGCCAATTACTGAAAATAATTCTACCGAAGTTTATTACATTGAGGAAAATCAAAATGAAGTAAGTTTCCCAATAAAACTTACTATTTCAAATCAAAATTTCATCTCAAATACTGATAATTCCATTATATTTGTAGACGCTGACAAATTAAAATTTCCATTACAATTAAAAAGATTTGAAAGAGGAGCAATTTTTCAGCCTTTCGGGATGAATGGAAAGTCAAAGAAAGTGAGCAAACTTTTCAAAGATGAGAAATTGTCGCTTTTGCAAAAGGAAAACACCTGGATTTTATATTCAAATGAGGATATTGTTTGGGTAATTGGAATTCGCCAAGATGAAAGATTTAAAATCAATATTGATACTAAAAATAGTTTACAAATAGCCTTAAAATAATGAAGAAATTACTTTTTACATTCTTTGCCTTTTTGGTTTTTACCAATGGATTTTCACAAATATTAGATCCTGTAAAATGGAAATCCAACACAGAAAAAATATCTGAAACTGAATTTAATTTAATTCTCGAAGGAAAAATAGATGCTGGATGGCACTTATATTCTCAATTCACACCAGACGGAGGACCAATTCCACTAGAAATAAAATTTGCGGAAAGCGCAGGAAATTTTGAATTAATAGGAAAAACTAAAGAAAGCAAAACAAAAAAAGAATTCAATACCATTTTTGAAGTCGATGAAATTTTCTTCGAAAACAAAGTGATTCTAACTCAAAAAGTTAAGATTTTAAACTCAAAAGTTTCATCAATAAAAGTGGTTATTGATTATCAAACTTGTAAAGAGGTTTGCATTAACCTAAATAAGAAATTTGTTTTTGAAATCCCTAAAATTACAGAGTCATTAATAACACCTGAAGTTAAAGACACCACAATTGTTGATAAAAATTCTAATGTTGCTTCGGTAAAAACGGAAATTAAAACTCAACTACCAACACCGAAAGAGCCTAATAAAGAAGATGAAAAAGGACTGTTTTCGATCTTCTTGATTGCTTTTTTATCTGGATTCGCAGCGCTTCTAACTCCTTGTGTATTTCCAATGATACCAATGACGGTTAGCTTTTTTACAAAGCAAAGTAAAAACAAAGCACAAGGTATTAGAAACGCCATTATTTATGGAATTTCAATAATATTAATTTATGTTATTTTAGGATTGTTAGTTACTTGGATCTTTGGTGCCGATGCCTTGAATGCATTATCAACGAATGTTTGGTTTAACATAATTTTCTTCGGATTATTGGTGTTTTTTGCAGCATCATTTTTAGGTGCTTTTGAAATTATGTTGCCTAATTCATGGGCTAACAAAGTAGATCAACAAGCAGATAGAGGAGGAATAATTGGAATTTTATTTATGGCATTGGCCTTAGCTATTGTTTCTTTTTCTTGCACAGGCCCAATTGTCGGAACTTTATTAGTAGATGCTGCTTCAAAAGGCGGAATTGCTCCCGTAATAGGAATGTTTGGATTTTCATTGGCTTTAGCTTTACCATTTATGCTTTTTGCTATGTTCCCAGGATGGTTGAATTCCTTACCAAAATCAGGCGGTTGGTTGAATACGGTTAAAGTGGTTTTGGGCTTTTTAGAATTGGCTTTAGCCTTTAAATTTTTATCGAATGCCGATTTGGTTTTACAATTACATTTGTTAGAACGTGAAGTATTTATTGCCATTTGGATCGCCATATTTGGAACCTTAGCACTTTATTTATTTGGCAAAATCACTTTACCACATGATAGTCCATTAACCCACATTTCTGTTGGAAGATTATCATTGGGATTATTGGCATTATCCTTTACAATTTACTTAATTCCTGGACTTTGGGGTGCTCCTTTAAAATTAATCAACGCTTTTCCACCACCAATGGAATATAGCGAAAGCCCATTTGGAATAGGTCAAAATTCATCTTCAGAAGTCAAAACTGCTTTGCCTGAAGATGCTAAATACGGGCCTCATGGAATTATTGTTTTTGATGATTATGAAAAAGGATTGGCTTATGCCAAATCAGTAAACAAACCAATTATGCTTGATTTTACTGGTTATGCATGTGTGAATTGTAGAAAAATGGAAAATACCGTTTGGGGTGAAGCTCCAATTTTACCTATTCTAAAAAATGAGGTAGTTTTAATTTCATTGTATGTTGACGACAAAAGAGAATTACCAAAAGACCAACAAGTTAAATCGTCAACGGGCGAGTTATTAGAAACAATTGGTGACAAGTGGACAGATTTAATGATTTCTAAATATAAAACAAACACACAACCTTTGTATGTAATTACCGATTTAGAAGGAAATAATATAAATTCAATAACCCCAACAATCAGTTACACTCCAGATGTGGCTGCTTATGGCGCTTGGTTGAAAGAAGGAATTTCTAATTTTAAAAAATAATTTCAATTTATATCTAAAATTGGCTTACTTTAGGCAAATATAAAGTATAAGCCATGTTAGTAAAAGTATTTGGAAGTGCCGTTTTTGGCGTTGAAGCCACCACAATAACTGTCGAAGTTAATATCGATAAAGGGATTGGATACCACCTCGTAGGTTTGCCCGATAATGCCATTAAAGAAAGTAGCTATCGAATTGCTGCTGCCCTTAAAAATAATGGTTACGCCATGCCCGGCAAAAAAATCACAATAAATATGGCTCCTGCCGATTTACGCAAAGAAGGATCAGCCTATGATTTGACCCTTGCAATTGGAATTCTTGTTGCTTCTTCGCAAATTCAAACTACCGAATCCGATAAATACATAATCATGGGAGAACTCTCACTTGATGGAAGTTTGCAACCTATTCGCGGTGCTTTACCCATTGCCATAAAAGCCAAAGAGGAAGGATTTAAAGGTTTTTTTCTGCCAATTCAAAATGTAAAAGAAGCGGCAATCGTTTCGGGATTGGATGTTTATGGCTTGGAAAACCTTCAAGAAGTTATAGATTTCTTAGAAGGAAAGGGAACATTACAACCCACCATTATTGACACTCGTGCCGAATTTAACAAGTCGTTAGATTTTCCTGAATTCGATTTCAGCGATGTTCGAGGTCAAGAAAGTATTAAAAGATGCATGGAAATTGCAGCTGCCGGTGGTCATAACATTATTTTAATTGGACCACCAGGCGCAGGAAAAACAATGCTTGCCAAAAGATTACCTAGTATTTTACCTCCAATGACGTTGCGAGAAGCATTGGAAACTACCAAAATCCATAGTGTGGCAGGAAAATTAAAAGAAGTAGGATTGATGAACCAACGACCGTTTAGAAGTCCACATCACACGATTTCAAATGTTGCCCTCGTGGGCGGCGGCAGTTATCCTCAACCTGGAGAAATTTCGATGGCGCACAATGGCGTTTTATTTTTAGATGAATTACCTGAATTTAAAAGGGATGTTTTGGAAGTTATGCGCCAGCCATTAGAAGATCGCGAAGTTACTATTTCTAGAGCTAAATTCACTGTCACTTATCCTTCCTCGTTTATGCTAGTAGCAAGTATGAATCCTAGTCCGAGTGGTTTTTTTAATGATCCCGATTCTCCTCAAACGTCTTCACCTCACGAAATGCAACGGTATTTGAGTAAGATTTCAGGTCCTCTTTTAGATAGAATAGATATTCATATTGAAGTGACGCCCGTTCCATTTGAAAAATTATCTGACGATAGAAAATCGGAATGCAGTATTGATATTCGAAAAAGAGTCACCGCAGCTCGTGAAATTCAAACTTCACGATTCGAATTAATGGAAAAAGTGCACTACAATGCTCAAATGAGTTCCAAGCAAATTAGAGAATTTTGTGCCCTTGATGAAGTTTCTAAGCAATTATTAAAAACAGCCATGGAAAGATTGAATCTATCAGCAAGGGCTTACGATAGAATTTTGAAAGTAGCTCGAACCATTGCCGATTTAGATGCCGCAGAAACTGTAGTTTCATCTCATATTGCCGAAGCCATTCAATACAGAAGTTTGGATCGTGATGGTTGGTTGGGATAAAAAAAAGCCGCTTTTCACAGCGGCTTTTTGTGTTTTATTCTAATACAAACTCGGAAATTTCACCGGATTATCTTCGTGCATCATTTCGTATATTTTTTCATAAATATCTTCAGTTGATGGTTTTGAGAAATAATCACCATCGGTTCCGTATGACGGACGGTGTTCTTGCGATGTAAGTGTTTTCGGTTGGCTATCCAATTGAAAATAACCTTTTTGAACTTCCAATATCTGTTGTAAAATATAGGATGAAGCTCCTCCAGGAACATCTTCATCGATCACTAATAAACGATTTGTTTTAGAAATACTCTTTAGAATATCGTGATTTATATCAAATGGCAATAACGATTGAACGTCAATAATTTCAACGTCAATTCCAACTTCCATCAATTCCTTTGCTGCTTGCTCCACTAATCTCAAAGTAGATCCATAAGATACTACCGTAATATCTTTTCCTGATTTAATGGTTTCTACAACGCCAATTGGAGTTTTAAATTCACCTAAATTCAAAGGCATTTTTTCTTTCAATCGGTAACCATTCAAACATTCAATTACCAATGCTGGCTCGTCTGTTGTTAACAAAGTATTGTAAAATCCTGCCGCTTTAGTCATGTTTCTTGGTACCAATACGTGAATTCCACGAATGGCATTTATAATCATTCCCATCGGAGAACCTGCGTGCCAAATTCCTTCTAAACGGTGACCTCGTGTTCTAATAATTAATGGTGCTTTTTGACGTCCCGCCGTTCTATAATGCAGCGTAGCCAAATCATCACTCATAATTTGAATTCCATATAAAAGGTAATCTAAATATTGAATTTCAGCAATTGGGCGCAAGCCACGCATCGCCATTCCAATACCCTGACCAATAATTGAAGCTTCACGAATACCAACATCGGCAACACGCAATTCACCATATTTTTCTTGCATTCCTTCTAATCCCTGATTCACATCACCAATATTACCGGCATCTTCACCAAAAACTAAAACCTCAGGAAACTTTGTAAATAAAGCATCAAAATTGTCTCTTAAAATTAATCTGGCATCAACATCAGCTGCGTTTTCATCAAATTCAGGTAATACTTCATTAACATTAAAAATATTATTTTCAGATGCAGAATACAAGTGAGAACTAAATTTAGGTTGAATAGTCGCTGTAACGTTCTTTATCCATTTTGACAAAGTATTTTTATCTTTTTCTGAACCTAATTTTCTAAGTATTTTTCTAGCCGTTGAAAGGATGTCTTTTCGAATAGGCTCTTTTATAGAAGCCAATTCATTTGTCAATTGCTCAATATAACTACTACTTTGTGATGTTTTAGCAATTTCTCTTAAAATCGAAACCAATTCTGTTTGTTCTGATTTAATTGGAGAAATAAATGCGTTCCAAGCCGCTTTTTTACCTTCTAATACATCATTTTTAGCTTGATTTGAAATCGCGATAAGTTCTTCTTCAGTAGAAAAATTGTTTTCAATCAACCATTTTGTCATTTGCTTTAAGCAATCAAATTCTGATTCCCAAGCCAAACGCTCTTCGTTTTTGTAGCGTTCATGAGATCCAGAAGTGGAATGTCCTTGCGGCTGAGTCAATTCTGTGACGTGAATTAAAACGGGTACATGTTCTTCTCTAGCAATTCCAGCCGCTTTTTTATAAACTGTTACCAAATTAGCATAGTCCCAACCGTTTACAGTTATTATTTCGTAACCATTATTGTTTTCATCACGTTGAAATCCTTTTAAAATTTCGGATATATTTTCCTTGGTAGTTTGGTGTTTTGCATGAACAGAAATTCCATATTCGTCATCCCAAACACTCATTACCATTGGAACTTGAAGTACTCCAGCGGCATTTATTGTTTCAAAAAATAATCCTTCAGAAGTAGAAGCGTTTCCTATTGTTCCCCAAGCAACTTCATTTCCTTTATTTGAAAATGTAGTTTTTTGTTCCAATCCATCAACGTTCCTGTATATTTTTGAAGCTTGTGCTAAACCAAGAAGTCGCGGCATTTGACTGGCTGTAGGTGAAATATCTGAACTTGAGTTTTTTATTTTTGTTAAGTCATTCCAATTTCCATTTTTATCCAATGAATGCGTTGCAAAGTGACCACCCATTTGACGTCCAGCACTCATAGGGTCGTGCTCAATATCAGTGTGGCCGTACAAACCAGCAAAAAATTGTTGAATTGATAAATGACCAATCGCCATCATAAAAGTTTGATCGCGATAATAACCTGATCTAAAGTCGCCCTCACGAAAAGCTTTCGCCATCGCTAATTGTGGTACTTCTTTTCCGTCACCAAAAATACCAAACTTGGCTTTCCCAGTCAACACTTCGCGTCTCCCTAACAAACTGCATTCTCGACTTACACATGCTATTTTATAATCGTTTAAAACCTCGATTTTAAAATCTTCAAAAGTCATGGCTACAGTTTCTGATTGCTTCATATTTTATTTCTTTAAATTGAAATCGTAACAAAAATATACAAAATTCATCGATTTACATAATACTTCGAATAAAATACAATTAAATTATCTCTAATGATATCTTAATATCATGACCTATAATTATTAAATATTCAAGTTTTAGGTATTTATACTAAATAAAACCCAATTAAATTGTAATTATTAATCAATTTAATTGGGCATTTAATCTAAATTATCAATCAATATTTTTCTTAGAAATTAGGTGATAAATTGTATTTTTTATAGAAATTATCCAATACTTCAATCACTTCATCTTCAGTATCCACAATTTTTATCAAATTTAAATCCTCTTGACTTACATTCTTGTATTGCTCAATTAATACTGTTTTTATCCATTCCATAAGTCCTTCCCAAAAAGATCTTCCCACCAAAATAATTGGAAATTTTCCTATCTTTTTTGTCTGAATTAAGGTAATTGCTTCAAACATTTCGTCTAGCGTTCCAAATCCCCCCGGCATGATTACAAAACCTTGGGAATATTTTACGAACATCACTTTTCTAACAAAGAAGTAATCGAAATTCAAGTTTTTATCACGGTCGATATAAGGATTAAAATGTTGCTCAAATGGCAAATCAATATTCAATCCCACCGATGCACCGCCACCTAAACTCGCCCCTTTATTACCCGCTTCCATAATTCCTGGGCCACCTCCAGTTATTACTCCGTAGCCGGCTTTACCAATTTTGAAAGCAATTTTCTCCGCTAATAAATAAAATGGATCGTCTGTTTTGGTTCTCGCAGATCCAAAAATCGTAACGCAAGGCCCAATTCTACTCATAATTTCGTAACCGTTGACAAACTCCGACATGATCTTGAAAATCGCCCACGAATCATTGGCGCGAATTTCATTCCACGTCTTTTGCTTCAGTTTGTCCTGAATTACTTTATCCTCATCATTATTAAAATCTTCTAATCTCATATATTTATTTTTTTTTGGAGCTATTCCCGCAGTTCGTTGCAATCCTTGCTTTAGCAAGCAATTACAAGGGATTTCCACTGCTCCCGAAGCGTCGGGACGGGGCTAGGGTTTATAATGTTTTTCCTGTTTAGTATTTAAAATTACGAAATTTTTAAAAAAATCAGCCTACTAAAGTAACTCTTTTTTTAAAAATTGCGCAGTATAGCTTTTTTTATTTTTTATAATTTCCTCGGGAGTTCCTTTGGCAACAACTTCTCCGCCACCTTTTCCACCTTCAGGGCCAATATCAATAATGTAATCCGCCAATTTAATAACGTCCATATTGTGTTCAATAATTAATATGGTATTTCCTTTATCGACTAATTTATTAATCACTTCCATTAACACTCTAATGTCTTCAAAATGAAGTCCCGTGGTAGGTTCGTCAAGTATATAAAACGTATTTCCGGTATCTTTTTTTGACAATTCACCAGCCAATTTAATTCGTTGTGCTTCACCACCTGAAAGGGTAGTACTTTGCTGCCCCAGAGTAATATAGCCCAATCCAACATCCTGAATCGTTTTTATTTTTCGATAAATTTTTGGTATCATTTCAAAAAACGGAACTGCCTCATCGACGGTCATATTCAATACATCGGAAATTGATTTTCCTTTAAATCTAATTTCAAGCGTTTCTCTATTAAATCTTTTTCCTTGACACGTTTCGCATTCTACATAAACATCCGGTAAAAAGTTCATTTCGATAGTTCTGACTCCCGAACCTTCACAAGTTTCGCATCTACCACCTTTAACATTAAAACTAAATCTTCCCGCTTTATACCCGCGAATCATACTTTCAGAAGTCATCGTAAATAGATTTCTAATTTCTGTAAAAACCTCTGTATATGTTGCAGGATTTGATCTTGGCGTTCTTCCAATTGGACTTTGATCGATGTCAATCACTTTATCGATGTGTTCTAAACCTTCAATTTTCTTATATGGTTTTGGTTTTTTCACCCCATTAAAATAATACGCATTTAGTATTGGATAAAGCGTCTCATTAATCAATGTCGATTTTCCACTTCCTGAAACTCCCGTTACGCAGGTAAGTTGTCCTAATGGTATTTCAATGGTGACATTCTTCAAGTTATTTCCTGAGGCGCCGCTTAATTTTAAAGTTTTTCCGTTTCCTGAACGTCTCTTTTTAGGAACTTCAATTTTCATTTCGCCATTCAGGTACATCGCAGTAATGGTATGCTCCTTCAAGATTTCTGCAGGAGTTCCTTTACTAATAATTTGCCCTCCAAATTTACCTGCTTTTGGACCAATATCAATTACATAATCGGCGCGCTCAATCATGTCTTTGTCGTGTTCAACCACAATTACAGAGTTTCCAATATCACGTAATTGTTCTAAAGAATGAATCAATTTGTCGTTGTCTCTTTGGTGCAAACCGATACTTGGCTCATCTAAAATATACAAAACACCAACCAGTTGCGAACCAATTTGAGTTGCCAATCGGATGCGTTGCGCTTCACCACCAGAAAGTGATTTTGAACTTCGGCTTAAAGCCAAATAATCCAAACCTACATTCATTAAAAAGTTCAATCTATCTTTAATCTCTTTAATTACTTCAGAGGCTATAAGTTTTTGTTTTTCAGATAAATGCGAATCTAAATTATTAAACCAATTGGTTAAATCAGAAATATCTAAATCGCTTAATTCAACGATGTTTTTTTCGTTTATTTTGAAAAATAAAGATTCTTTTTTTAATCTAGAACCTTCACAAACAGGACATTTCACTTCGTCCATAAATCCAGAAGCCCAACGTTTAATTGTTGCCGAACCACTTTCATCATGTTGGTTTTTTATAAAGTGAGAAATCCCTTCAAAATCGATTTTATATTCTTTGGTAATTCCTAATGTTTTTGACTCTATCGAGAATTTATCTTTTCCACCATTCAGAATGATTTCCATGGCTTCTTCTGAAATTTTCTCAATTGGATCGGTAATTTTGAAATTGTATTTTTCCCCGATTATCTCCAATTGCTTGAAAATCCAAGTTGATTTGTATTCGCCTAAGGGCGCAAAACCACCACTTTTTATCGATAATTTAGGATTTGGAATTATCTTCTTTACATTGATCTCATTTATGGTCCCTAAGCCGTTACAATGATCACAAGCTCCTTTTGGGGAATTGAACGAAAATAAATTTGGCTCGGGATTTTGATACGAAATCCCAGTGGTAGGGCACATTAAATTCCGACTAAAATAACGAACAATATCCGAATCTTGATCCAAAACCATGATCACATTTTCACCATGATGCATCGCCGTTTTTATGCTTTCTAAAACTCTCTTTTCATTGTCTTCTGTTGAATCTATTAGCACTCGATCAATAACAATTTCAATATCGTGAGTTTTATAGCGGTCCAATTTCATTCCAACGGTGATGTCTTTTATTTCTCCGTTTACACGAACTTTCAGAAATCCTTGTTTTGCAATTTGTTGGAATAATTCACCATAATGCCCTTTTCGAGCCTTGATTATTGGCGCTAGAATATTGATTCGTTTTCCATTAAAATCTTTAATGATCAAATCTTTTATTTGCTCATCATTGTAGGAAACCATTTTTTCTCCTGTATTGTAACTGTAGGCATCGCCACCACGAGCAAAGAGTAATCTAAGAAAATCGTATATTTCAGTGATGGTTCCCACAGTTGAACGGGGACTTTTGCTTGTTGTTTTTTGTTCTATTGCTATTACAGGGGAAAGTCCGTCAATTTTATCAACATCAGGTCGTTCTAAACCACCAAGAAATTGACGCGCATACGCCGAAAAAGTTTCCACATATCTTCGTTGTCCTTCAGCATAAATGGTATCAAATGCTAATGAAGATTTACCAGAACCCGAAAGCCCAGTGATAACAACCAATTTTTCTCGTGGAATGGAAACGTCAATGTTTTTTAGATTGTGAACTCGCGCTCCTAAAACTTCAATAGTATTATCTTTTTCTAGCATATTTTTCATCAAAACGCAAAGTTACCATTTTGATTTTAACTTTCGATACAACGCTTATCAAGATTTTGTTAATACTTGTCTATTAACTTAATCAATTGTCATCGTTTTTAGCATACTTCGATAAGCTTCAAGCGCATTCGATTTAGAGATAAATCCGTGGTATTTTCCATTTTTTATTACTGGAAGAAAAACTACGTTAGTTTTTTCAAATTTATCCATAACCGTTTCCATAGTATCTGTTGGGTATATGATTTCTTTTGGTGGATGCATAATTTCGGTTATTGGAGTATATTTAACATTAAAATCACTAAAAATTATCTCTCGAATTTCATTAAAATAAATTACTCCAATCAACTCTTTTTCTTCATTTACTACTCCGAAGACTACTTGATCTGAGTGGGATATCAGCTCTACCAATGCTAATAAATTATTTTCTAATTTTACGGTTAAATAATCGGTTTGAATAATAGTATTTATATCCAAAGTTGCTAAAATATTGGTGTCTTTATTACTTGTAAACGCATTCCCTTTTTTAGCTAAATTTTTAACGTCCAAAGAATGTTTTTCGAATCTTTTTGAAATTGCAAAACTAATTGACGATACAATCATCAGCGGAATCATTAAGTCGTAACCTCCTGTAATTTCTGCGATTAAGAAGATTGCAGTTAACGGTGCATGAAACAAACCGCTTAATATTCCTGCCATTCCCACCATTGTAAAATTACTTATTGGTAACTTGGTAAACCCCGTTAAATTGATCAATTTCGAGAAGAAAAATCCAGTGTAAGAGCCCAAAAATAGGGAAGGAGCAAAATTCCCTCCGTTTCCACCACTACCAATTGTAATTCCCGTTGCAAAAACCTTCAACAACATCGTAGCTCCAACGAAAATTAATAACGCCCAGCTATTGTTTCTGAAATCGCTAAAGAGTGTATTTTCCAATAATTGTCCAGGATCATTTTCTGATAAAGTCCGAATACTTTCATAACCTTCACCAAATAATGTTGGAAATACAAAAATGATTATCGCTAATAAAGACGCTCCAAAAATCCCTTTTTTATACGGACTCAATTTCAATCTTCCGAAAAAGTGTTCCACCCTTTGAAAATTTCTAGAGTAATAAACTGCAATAAATCCTGCAAATAAACCCAACAAAATGTAATACGGAGTAAAGTGATAATTGAACGATTGCTTTTGATCGAAATTTAACAAAATACTTTCGTCTAAAACCATTTCAGAAACTAAAGCGCCTGTTGCTGCAGCAATCATAATTGGGGTAAATGCTGAAATACTCACATCGACTAAAAGCACTTCTATTGCAAATAAAACTCCTGCAATTGGGGCGTTAAATGCCGCTGCAATTCCTGCCGCAACACCGCAACCTATTAATAAAGTTCGATCTTTATAACTTAATTTAAAGAGTTGGGAGTAATTAGATCCAAATGCCGCACCAGTAATTACAATGGGACTTTCCAAACCTGCAGAACCTCCTAAACCAACTGTCAATGAGCTGGTTACAATTTGAGCATACATTTGTTTCTTTGGAATAATACTGGATTTTTTGGCTACAGCATATAAAATCTGTGAGGTTCCTTTTTCAATAGTTCCGCCTAAAAGTCGTTTTACAACAAATAGCGTCAATAAAATTCCCACAATTGGTAAAACACTATTTATAAAGCTTAATTTTAGTATTCCGTTGACTTCTGTAGCAAATGAATATACCCAATGCGCAAAACTTTTCAAAACAATTACCGCCATAGCTGATGAAATTCCAACTAATACGCTCGACAAAAAAATAAACTGTTTCTCGGTTAGTTTTGATTGCGCCCAACTCACTTTGGACTCCAACTTATATAGGATTCTTTTAAGCATTATATTTTGAAAGGTGCGAAATTACTTTTATTATATTGTTATATCAATTTTCTTATTGCTTCTTTTCTGCTCAACGGTTTCAAATCGGTGTTATTTACAAAATTTAGTACCAAACCCGGATTTACGCTTCCGTATTCTCTTAAAGCCCAACCAATTGCCTTTTGGATAAAAAACTCTTTCGATTGGGAGTGTTTTACACATTCTGAAAATAGCAATTCGTAATTGGTTTTCTTTTTATAGCCCAATTGGAAAATAATAGCGCTTCGATTCAGCCACATATTCTCGGAATTTGAAAAGCGTTCGATTACTTTTTCAGTTTCGTTTGGGAATTCAATTAAATATTGTCCCAATAGATATTTCGAAATGGTATCCACGCTGTCCCACCAAGAATTGGTTACCAAAAAGGTTTCTATCAATTTAATATCGTCTTTTTGATAGTTTTTTTTCAAATTTTTAATCAGAATTTCAATCCCGCAATAATGCAATTCACGAAATTCTTTTTTCAATAATGTCAAAGCGATTTCTCTATAATTCTGAGAAATTTCTTGTTCGTTTGACTTTAGTAAATCGTGGAAAACCGCTCTTCGTTCATCCGTTTTTATACCATAAAATGAAAACAAGTTTTTCATGTACTTTTTCATTTGAAAGGCATTTTCTTCGTTTCTTTTTTGATTAAAAGCCGCTTCTAATAGGGAAATAAAACTCATTTTATTGTAAAAAAATTCGATTTACAAAGTAAGTAATTTTTTTGAAGAAAATGCTTGTAATTCTTCAAAGAAATGGGTTAAATCTTGCTCGAATTCCGAATAGTAAAGTTTCAATTCGGTGACAGAATTTCGCATCATCGAAACGTTTTTGGTTCGTCGGTCCATTTGCGTAAGTATTTTCTCAATTCCATCAATAGATCTGTAATTCAATAACCAGTTTTGCTCAATCATGTAGGGTTGCATCATCTTCGCTTTTTCGGTTAAATGGTTTTCATAAGTGGTTAATGAAGTATAAAAATTTGCCACAAAATTCTCAAGTGATTCTTCAGAATAGGTTTTCCAATTTTTAGCCAAAAAGTGATCGAAAAATACATCGACAATAACCCCAGAATAATGGTGGTATTCCGAGTGCAATCGTTTGGTGCATTTTCGAAATATC
>Ga0102883_1000049_pt1 | contig 54603 bp, 56 predicted proteins | sample Colrivmet1549B02_FD_94877 | JGI IMG/M metagenome (GOLD analysis project Ga0102883, IMG submission 94877) | Estuarine microbial communities from the Columbia River estuary - metaG 1549B-02 | ecosystem: Environmental > Aquatic > Marine > Intertidal zone > Estuary | place: USA: Columbia River... | reverse complement strand
TAAAAAATTATCCGCGTATTTTACAGAAATTTGAAAAAAAAAACGTCGTTCATAATTTGTTTTTAGATAGCAACTCAATTATATATGATATGATGCGGACAATTGACTACACAAATAACGATAACGTCTACGAACAAACATTAATTAATGCTGTATGTAAAAAGATTGAAACTTATATACAGCAAATATCCCCAACACGGACAGTATATATAGCATTTGACGGAGTAGCGCCAGTAGCAAAATTAAACCAACAAAAAAACAGGCGTTACAAATCATGGTTCATGGGTCAATATGATACTAGTAGTGCTGTTCAATGGAATAGTAGTGCGATTACACCCGGAACCGAATTTATGAATAAGTTAAATTTACAAGCTCGTTATCATTTTCGTAAACCATCCAGTTTTAATGTCAATCAAATTATTGTTAGCGGGAGTGATTATCCAGGGGAAGGAGAACATAAAATTTTTGACTATATACGTGAAAATAACGTGGAAATAAAAGATACAAAGAGTGTTATTTATGGTTTAGATGCCGATTTAATAATGCTCACAATGAACCACTTAGAGTATTGTAAAAACATGTATCTATTTCGCGAGACACCGGAATTTATAAAAAGCATCGATAGTTCGTTAGACCCAAATTACATGTACGTATTGGATATTCCTGAATTTAAAAACCAGTTAGTATTCTACTTGAATAACAATGTGTCTCCCACTACCGATGTAGAGAGGAACCGCGTTTTTGACTATATATTTTTATGCTTCATGTTAGGAAACGATTTTTTACCTCATTTTCCGGCACTTAACTTGCGTACTGGTGGAATGGATATTCTAATGGAAACATACCGTAAGGTATTGGGAAATAGCAAAAAAAATATCATCGTTGATGGAAAAATAGTGTGGAAGAATTTTCGTCTATTAGTAAAGGAACTCTCTGAACATGAAGACGCGTATATTGAAAATGACTATCATTTACGAAATAAGCAAGAAAAACGCCCGTTACGTATTGATGAAAATGCGAGTAAATTTGACAAAGAATTTCTTCATGCTCCATCAAAAGAACGTCAAGTAGAGAAATATATCAATCCGTCCGACAAGTTTTGGGAAAGTAGATATTACGATATGTTATTTGATATAGATATTGACGATGAACATAGAAAAATTATTAGTTTGAATTATTTAGAAGGTCTTGAGTGGACGTGGAAGTATTATAGTAGTGGTTGTGTAGATTGGCGATGGGCATATAAATACCATTATCCACCTTTGTTAAAAGATCTATTGAAGTACGTGCCATATTTTGATACAGAATTAATAGAACAACAACCACGTAATCCAGTTTCTGATAGAGTTCAATTGAGTTATGTTTTACCAAGACACAGTTTACATTTGTTGCCTAAAAAAATAGAAAATAGGTTACTACAACATTTTGGTCGTTTATATAAAACCGATTATGAGTTCAAATGGGCGTATTGTAAGTACTTTTGGGAGTGTCACGTGGAATTTCCTGAGATAAATCTTAGCGAACTAGAAAAGACAGTAAATGAATAAGTAATAAGTAATCGTTTGAAAGAACAGGTGTTATTCCAAACCAACGACCCTTTAGCCGTCGGCAGACACGACAGACACGACAGACAATATATTCTATACTAGCCGTCGGCAGACACGGCAGACAAATAAAAATATCGCGTAATTGTATACATTCCGAAAATATGAAAGAAACGATAGAACCAACGGATAAAAAACTATATGATAAGATAAAACAAGCAATATACAAAGAGCAACCGCAACATAGTGCGTATAGAAGTGGCAAAGTAGTAAAAGAATATAAAAAACGTTTTACCGCAAAATATGGAAACCGTAAAAAACCATACAGAGGTAATAAGACAAGAAAACGAGGATTGGCTCGGTGGTTCGATGAAAAATGGACGAATCAGAGAGGCGAGGTAGGGTATAAAAATAAAAGTGATGTGTACAGACCATCCATTCGAATAAATAAAGGCACTCCTACAACATTCGACGAATTAACACCCAAACAAATCACGAGGGCAAGACGTGAAAAATATAGAAAGGGACATGTTTCCAGATTTTTACAAAAATGAATATACTAGATGCTTGTTGATTGTAGATGTTTACAAACACTCGTATATTTGTTCATAATCTAAATTACTAGTGGGTTTGTCTGATGTCGTAATATAATCACCTATACACGACACATCGGACACATCAAATTTTGAAACACCTATTTTCATAGCATAATTTAGGATGTGTTTTATTTGTTGTCTATCAGATTGATTGTGTAAATGAAGACTAAATCTTTCAAAATCTACCTTTCGTCTGATAAGTTCATCTATAATGTATTTGAAATCTCTAAACAATAGTGAGCCATGTGTATCAGATAAACAGATCTCATTTATTTTATCAAAAGTATCATAATAAAACATAATTTCATTGATAATTTCATGTAAGCTTATTTTGCCAGTAATAGGACATGAGCTTACACACGAAACATACAATTTTATTTTATATTCATTGTCGTGTTTATGAACAGTATTTATCATATAGGGAAGTTCTTGTTTCGTTTGATGAATGGTTTTATTGAGATTTTTCATTTGAAACATATTGGACACTGATGTGGAAAATGAAAAGTTTTGTATATTATGTTTACATGCTATTTCTAGACTTTTCAAATTAGGAGTAAACATGTATATATCAATGGGATTAAGAGTATATAGGTAGGTAGATGACACCTCCTTAAATAATTCTAAAGAATTACAACTACTCCTCGATGGAGCTAGTTTATGAGAAACAATAGATCCTATTTCAATTGCGGACGGTCGTTTACGCATAAGAATATTTTCGGCTATTTGTAATTGTTCACTCATATTGTAAACTTTGGAAACAGACCGGAGGCCGTCGCGTAATGTAACATCGAATAATCGCAAAGGATTATTTTTTAATATCGAGGAATACATTTGTTTTGATAAATAATATAATATCATAAGAATAAATATTATATTATAACATCAATTTTCATTTAAACATTACATATATAAACTATGTAACTAATGACTTACCAATACGAAGGAGATAGAAATTATTTTTTACAATTGTTGAAAGAAAATAAAGGAGTGATGATTTTCAAGTATACGGCAGAATGGTGTAAGCCATGTCAATCCATAAAGAAAGAGGTGGACGCTCATTTTGAACGCATCTCGAGCGACTCTATATTATGTTTTGAAGTAAACGTAGACGAGAATTTCGACTTATTTGCGTATATGAAGACCAAAAAAATGATGAAAGGAATACCTACCCTAATGGCTTATAAAGAAGGAAATAACAGTTTCGTCCCAGATGATAGTATTTCAGGTGCGGACATTGGTGAAGTAAATGCTTTTTTCGAGAGGTGTAGAAGGATGTAAAATATATGTAGAAAAAGTAGTTTAGCACATACAAATATCATCTACATAAGAGCGTGTAGGCAATTCATTTACAAATTGAATACCATTATTTGTCGCGTCAGACCAGGGAAAGAAATCGATTAGGAAACCATTCTCACGCAATAAATTAATATACTTTCCGATACGTGTTTGTGCTGTTTGTGTAGTGGTATTAAAGTATTGGTTTTTGCTTGAGACTTTATACTGTGGCAATAAAGCAATACTTGCGTTGAATATTTCCCTACATTCGTCCTCTACTAATTCTATCGGCTTGTTTGTATGATTATAATTAGGGTTGGGACGATATACAAATAATCCGTAGGGAACCGCAACAATATCAAAAAAACTAATACCCCCTGTTTGTTGTATTTGGGTTTTGTTACAAATACTTCTGTCGTCTGGATAATTACAATAAAAATTATCAACGATAGAACCGATTAAATCCTCGTCACTTATTAAGTTTGGGTAATTGTCTATTATATTTTCATCTAAATTGATTACAACTGGATGTGTATGAAATGTAAACGGGAAATCACCCGAATTCAAACTTGTAGTACCTGGCATAAGACTTGCTTGAATAAGTCCAACTACCTCGATAGTTAATTTATCATCATCTTTTTTATAGCAGAAATGACCCCCTCGTTCGGCGCCTTGAATCTGTATACCATCTTCCATAAACCGGTCATTATTACCATCCATCATAAGACTATATATATGATTTACAACAGAAGGTTGTATATAAAACCGATAAGGTGATATAGACATATAATGTAATTACAGAAAAATAATTAAAAAAATAGGCATATGTATATCTAAATGGAAAAATTGGATTTAAATATACATAATTATGATTTGAATGATTTAATCAACCTGTTTCGTCTTCCATTTCATTTCAAAGAAGAACATTTGAAGGAGGCGAAGAAAATCGTACTAAAAACCCACCCAGATAAGTCAGGTTTGGACAAGGAATATTTTTTGTTTTTCTCTCAAGCCTATAAATATTTATTGAAAATACATCAGTTGAGACAGAGTAGCACAACTACAAATACTGAATATCAGAAGGACGATTTGTGGAGCAAGGAACATAGTGTATTAATTGACGGCAAACTAAAAACAATGAGTCAAGAGGAATATACGGATTGGTTTAATCAAACGTTTGAAAAAATGCGTCTCAAGGACAGTATAGAAGAGAGTGGGTATGGAGATTGGCTAAAATCAGACGACGATTTGGTAAATGAACAAGTAACAAACACGAGTCAAATGAACGAATATATTCAAAATAAAAAGAAGCAATTGAGAGCATTAGTCGTTCATCAAGATTTTCAAGATATGGACATGAATGGAGGAAACCAGTTTGATTTAGTGAGAGAAACTCCTGAAAATTATGGTTCAACTATATTTAATAAACTTCAATACGAAGACGTAAGAAAGGCACATTGTGAATCGGTCATTCCAGTAACAGAAGAAGATTTTCATAAGCGAACTAAATATACAAATATAGACCAGTTGAATCGCGAAAGAACCCAGGATATGGTTCAAAATAGTAAAAATTGGATGGCTTCGCATGAGAATAAATTAAAGGAGGCGCACAGCCAAGATGAAGACATAAATATTCAACGGGCATATAAATTAATGAATCAAGATGAGATGATACGAGAAAATCACGACAAATTTTGGTCGGATTTAAAGCGAATAAAAAATTAGGCTGGTGACGAAGACAAAGCGGTTTACATCATTAAATAATTAGAGCAAGATAATCATTCTAAATCGTTACTCGTATACGGTATAAATTGTTACTGATATATTAGCTGAATAACCAATTTAAAGATTTATGTTGTATACATATAATAAAAATGTCTTATGGAAAGGAAAGTCATATGATCAATGAAGGTCTCAAGGGAGGCAACGCCGGTAAACTAAATAACAACCAAGCAGTTCGCGATTATGCTTATAACATATACAAAGACGCAGGACTAACCAACGCACAAATAAAGAATAGAATGGCACATAAAGACGCCGGTCATATCATTGCAAAAAATTGTGGCGGAAAGAACTCTGCGTCTAATTATATGTGGGAAGATAGGCACAACAACCGCGCGCATGGTGACGACCCAATTACAATGGCAGAGATGAAAAAAGCCGGTCGAATGTAGATATATATGTATATATTTTGTGAAACAACCTGCGGACAAATAACACTTTATATTTTTACTGATCCTGGTCTGCCGTGTCTGCTGACGGCTTTTCATTTCCATCTTCTTCCTCATCGGAAGTGTCCTCTTCTTCTATCCGTCTCGCATCACGATATAAACGTTGCCATAACTGACCAATCAAAAGCCAATATGGTTCTTCTAATTCATCTAATTTATTCTCCAAAACATTCCAATTCCCGTCACATCCTCCGTTTTCTACCGAAAGATTGAATTCTCTACAGGTTAAATCGAGTGTTCGTTGCCAATCCTTTCCTTTTTTTTCTTCGTCTTCTTCGTTTCTCTCGTATTCATAATATCGAATTGTTATACATTCCTCGAATGTAACTGTCTTAGTAAATGATGTCATACTTGTATGAATAATAACTGGTGATGAAATGGTGTTCAATAATCATATTTTGGTTACGACAAATACTGTCCACCAATTCAAATCAATTTTATTTTCTTTTATTTTTCATTACATCTTATTGTACAATTTAGACAATTTCATCTCATGTTTTATGTAAAAATATTTTCATACTATATAAATGAAAATATTTTCATCTCGTTATTTAACAGTAACATATACACTTATTGTTTGTGTTCTACTGCTTATAATCTATATGCTGGTAATAAATTATTACCAAAATTTCCCAGTTGACATAGAACCAAGTTTATTATACTTGGTAGCCCAACCAGGTAACTATACGGGTGGTTCAACATATGGAGCAACCGAACTATATCCAGATGGATTACGCGGTGAAAATAAATTGTCTATTACAAAAACAGGCAACGGTATAGAAGCAACAAACATAATAGCCGCGTACAATATGAAAACAAACCAGTTTGAATTTGAATTAGTACGAAAAATTAAGATAGTATATCATCATAATCACGGAAAACAATTATTCAAAATGACAACAAGTTATATCAATGATAAAGTGGTAAGCAGTACTTATGGATATGCTATTGGAAAAACGGACAATAGTATAAGATTTCATATGGCTGGGTCGTGGCATATAAGCGCAGCAGATTATCATAAAATCGACGATGTAATGACTAGAGTCGATTCAAAACATCTAACCAACGTCTTTGTACATCCTGGCTTATTCGGTGTTAATAACTTGAAATTTAATGAACAATATACGATGGAATAACTTATTACTATTATTGTTGTTATTATTGTTATTGTTTATAAAAATTCAAAACCTTGAATCCTTTTTCAAGTTGTAAATGATTGTAAAGTACTGGTAACCATATGACAGGTTTATCCGGTATTCTTGTATACAATGGACCAATAGTGTAATTAGAAAGGTTCTGATAGAATGAATTACATGGATTCATTGGACTATTTTTATTGGGAGAAGGAAATATATTTTCATACTTGATATTTAGTAAACATCCGCCTGAATTATCGACGAGTGTATATTTTCCATACCCAACCCCAATTTGAATATTATTTTCAAATGTACGTGTTGTGAAAGTTTCATTTTCATTATATTTGATGATATAATGTCGATTTTCGTCGTGTTGAGATAAATATTTTGCGTATCTTTCTTTGAATATCAGCATTAGTTGTTGTCTATTACACGGAACCAGTTTCATAATTCAATATAGTAATAGATAATATATTATGTTTATTATGTTTATTATATTATTTATTATTTATTATTTATTATTTATTCATTTTGTCTGATATATGTTAGATTATGATGCGGGTTGAATAAGACATATTCTTCAATATTCATTTGGTAAATGCCAAGATTGGGAAACCAAAAACTATTTACATTTGGTTGATATACACCCGAAATATTCTTTGGCAATACACGACATAAATTGGTAAGAGCAGATATATCAAACTGATAAAAACTTATCCGATTATATTTCTCTCTATGTTTATAAGGTAAACTATGAAGCATACTATAATAATATATATCTCTATCTATTTTGGATATAATACTTGTACCATCACGCATAGTAATAGTAATAAAGTTATTAGTCAATAAAAATTTAATTAGTAATATAAACTCATATTGTTCTTTCAACGATAAATATCCATACGCAAAGGCAAATTCGTGCCAGGCACGTTCGTGTATAGACATGGTAAAATAAGGGTGACTGAAAGCTACTTTATCAGCAAGCTTTAATATTGTTTTCAAACTTACATGCGATACAGTAATCAACGGTATAACGTGTTGAGTTGTATTCAAAAACAATTTTTTGAAATATGTTTCATTTTTTTTATTCATAACAATCAATCTAGTAGGTGTTTTAATTTCCCATTCATATATATTAGTATCTTTTCTTTCATAACTTTTGGCAACGCTATAACTACCCAACCATGTTAAATTGTCTGGAATACACTTTCGCTTATATTGTTGTTCTAACTTGCGCGAATGTTCTAAAATAGCATTTCCGTCATAAGATTTAGATGCATACAATTTAAATTTCAGTGGTAATATTCTGACACTTATATCAGATTTTTGTCTGACTGTGGTATTTCTTCTTTTTTTAGTTTTATTTGAGACACTCTTTTTTTTCATATATATATCTGTTACGAAATAAATTTGTAAGTGTATTATATACAATGAACTATTACGCGAAATATGTATTTGTATTAATTTTATTGATAATATTTGGCTTTTTTTTTGAAAAATACAAAAAGACGGAAGAATTACATAATAAAATGGACCAATACGACTTAATAAAAAAATATTTGTTAAATGATTCTACTTTAGCTAGGACAGATAAGCCTATCTTATGGGTTCATGTTGTCTTTGAAACAAACGCGAGATGGTGGCCACATTTTGCGTCGCGCAATACACAGTGTTTTAATCAACCATATCAATATTTAACAATAAAATCAATTGTAGATCAATGCGGTGATTCATTTAATGTATGTTTAATTGACGATAAGTCATTTAATAAAATTATTCCAGGATGGAGTACCAAAGTAGCTAATTTACCCAATCCACTTCGTCCACATTTAAGAGAATTAGCAATGTCCAAATTGTTATACTATTATGGTGGTATGACAATACCGTCGTCTTTTATATGTATGAAAAATCTGATATCTTTATTTAATAAAGGATTATCTGCGGCGCCTATGTTTTGCGGGGAATTGCCTACTATGAGTAATGTAGCCACTTATACTGACTTTTTCCCTACAAATAAAATAATGGGATGTAAAAAGGATTGCGAGTTGATGGGTCAATACGTAAATTTTTTAGAGAAAACCGTGTCCGCAGATTATACGAATGAAATGGAATTTACAGGAGAAACAAATACCTGGTTATATGAACAAGTTAGAAAGAAGAACGTAATGCCTCTAGATGTAAAATATTTTGGCGCAAAAATGACAAATGGAAAGCCGGTGTTAGTAGACAATCTACTCAGTGACGACGATGATTTTAGTATTCCTGAAGGTGCTTATGGAATGTATATTCCTGCCGATAAAATATTATTGCGTACAAATTTACAGTGGTTTGCCAGATTATCCGCTGAACAAGTTTTACAAAGTAATACCGTAATTGCTCGTTATTTGCTATTGTGTAATTAGAACGCAGTATATTTTACATGTCCATGTTTACAATTCAAATCTAATTTTCGATTTTTCTGAACAAATAAATCAATTCATAAAATACACGTATACGTACAGTAATACGTGTATTTCTCTCCTCTACCATCTGACATGTTACCTAAAAATATATATAATACGGAATGTTGTATTTTGATTTACTATACACTACTTTGGTTGTAAACATGATAGAATGGTATTTACATATTTGACGAATAATAGTACATAACCCGGAATACGTAAGTTTACGTTCTAAATAAAACAGTTTTGCTTTATGGTAAAACGGTCTTAATGCTTCTAAAAACAACTTATTCTCGTTGTTTAACTCACCTCGTTTATATGAAGACGAATTATAAATATAATATTTGTCTGTTTTATCACATGTTTTCTCTAAAAAAACAAACAAAATATTCTTATCCACGTCTCTTTTGAATGTTTGGTTCATATTGAATGTACTTATATATATAAAGATCTTTTCCTAAACATAAACACATAAAAACAGACAAACTTGCCTACGAGACGGACTGAATAATATTATTGGTAAATAACGCCAATTCAATTTCATCTTCGTGTATATTATGAAAAATAGTGATATATTTACACAATAATTTTATAATTTCATATTTTTGACTTTCGTTAAATAAATCAGTCAATTTAACAAATAAAAAATAATTATCATAAATATCCATAACTGAATACCCTTTGTCAAATAAATCATGAAAAACGTGAATAGCATCATTCAATCTGGCTTGTAAAACATGCTTTGTATATTCTTCAAATATGGTAAAACTGATATTCGTACAAATGTTATTTACTAACTCATAGGTAATTGGCTCGTCTAATATTTTAAACTTTTCAAGATAGTTTAATAAAATACGGACTGAACCATTCGACACGGTTAAGACAAACTGTTCGGTCTTGTTATCAAGCGTAAGATTTTCAAGCAGTTTAATTTTCTGAAGAATATTATTCAAGTTGTCGTTTGAAAGAGGTTTTAATTTAATGATAATCATTCTTGACTGTAAACTATCAATCACCTTTTGAACATTTGAACAAGAAGAAATAAAATGAACATTACTACTATACTTATCAATACAATTTCTAAAAACTTGTTGACTTTGTTCATTGATGTTATCAATATCATCTAGTACAACGATTTTCTTTTTTCCAGGAATAGAACATCTGGTCTGGCAAAACGTTTTTACTTCGGTTCTATAATATTGAATGCCTTGTTCTTTTAAACTATTGATACTTAATATGTCATCAGCATATTGAATATTGCCATAATATTCACGAATAGCGGCATGAATTAATGAAGTTTTACCTGAACCAGAATCACCAATAAAGAGTAGATTAAGATTGTTCATAGAGATCAACGTGTTTAATATATCAATCACGTCTTTATCTATTTCGAAATCTTTGAAAAAAGAAGGTTTATATTTATACATGAAAGGTACACTCATTGAAGTCTATGATTATAGTTATTCGTTAATAACTATTTAAGTAAATGTATATATATATTATTAAATGGGTGATAATTTTTATAAGATTTTAAATGTTGACGAGAATGCTAGTCAAGAAGAGATAAAAAAAGCATATCGTAAACTATCTTTACTACATCATCCTGACAAAAATCAAGGTAACGCCGAGGCAGAGGCAAAATTCAAAGGGATAAACGAGGCATATCAAGTAATAGGAGATGAGACTGAAAGAAAAAAATACGATATGAGTAGGAAAAACCCCTTTTCGGGTATGAATGAAAACCACCCGTCCACTCATCATGGAATGAATCCTATGGATGATATTTTTAAAATGTTTTTTGGTAGAGGAGGTGGTATGCCAGGAATGGGAGGATTTTCAGGAATGGGTAATATGAATATGTCCGGAATGGGTGGAATACCAGGTATGGAACAAATGGGAGGATTTCCGGCTGGTAATGTTCGTATATTTAGAAATGGACAACCAGTCGATATGAATACTTTAAACAAACCACCCCCCATAATAAAAAATGTATTTATTAGTTTAGAACAAGCTTATAAGGGTGACCAGGTGCCAGTTCAAATAGAAAGATGGTTATTTGAAGATGGAATACGGAAATGCGAAAATGAAACGTTATATATACCCATCGCAAAAGGTACAGACGACAAAGAAATGATAATTTTGAGAGACAAGGGAAATGTAATGGATAGTAATTTGAAGGGAGATGTAAAAATTGTTATAACGATTCAAAATACAACAATGTTTAAAAGAGAAGGATTAAATTTACACATGGAACGAGAAATCACTCTCAAAGATTCACTATGTGGATTTGATTTTATTATAAATCACATAAGTGGTAAGCAGTTACGTTTTAATAGCGAATCCGGAAGTCCACTTAAAGATGGATTAGTAAAAGTAATCCCTGGATTTGGTATGGAGAGAGAAAATAACAAGGGGAATCTATGTATTAAATTCAACGTAAAATACCCGGAAAAACTAACTGGAGAGCAGATTTCGCGTTTAAAAGAGATACTGTAAAAATATGATTTAGAAATGATTTAGAATATGATTTAGAAAATGATGTAGTAAATAATCTATATATTAGTAAATAATTATATTTTTCTAATATATAATGAAATATTCTCGTAAAGCCGGGCGTTCGTCCGTAAATAAAACGCGTAAGCACAGTGGTTCGGTTTCGTCTAAAAAACAAATAGTTACACAAATGTTACAAATGCTCATGACGGTAAAGTTATACCACTGGAACACCTTATCCTTTTCTACACATAAAGCTACTGACGAATTATATGGATCATTAAATACATTGATAGACCAATTCGTTGAAGTACTATTAGGAAAACATAATAATGTTAGCGAGAGAAATAAACACGAAATACTCGCGGTAAAAACACTACATTTACATACTTATAAGGACAATGGAAAATTCAAACACCAATTAGAAACATATAAGAAGTATTTGATTAGTCTAAACAAGCATTTTAACAACGGTGAAAATAGCGATTTACTAAATATTCGTGATGAAATATTAGCCACACTTAATAAAATATCTTATTTATTGACCTTGAAGTAATTCTGCGGAGCAGCATGGCATTCCTAGTATTAAATTCCCGTTAGCATCCAACGTTCCTGCGCTCGAAGTAGCACGACGTTTCAATGCTCTTCGAGCAGAAGTATTAATAGCACCAACACCGGACCCAGATGTATATTTATTCACTAAATTGGTTTTTACATTTCCAATAAAAAGTAATCTTCTCTGCCCTCCAGCAATTGTAGTAGGCATTATATATATCACGGATAAATAAATATAATGCAACTATTTTTTAGAATTTAGTTGTTCCAATGTAATATGTGGTTGGTATATTACTATATCTTCTTTGGAAATATAATGGTCTTCATTACACATAGCATACTCTTCCGGGTGTAATATATATTTCCTACAAAATTCAACCGTGAGGACTTGTGTTTTTAGAAGGTTTCGTAAGGACAATCTATCTATGTTATGTTCTAATGTGTTGATATCGTATTTGGCATACATCAATTGGTAATTTTGAATGAATATGATAAGATCAGACATATCCTCCATCGTATTATTATTGCTACTATTATTATTATTGTTATTATTAAAAATCAATTTTAGTAATAACTATGAATCTGAAGACGCAGTATAGTTATCAATTAGAACAATTAAGAAATTCGGCTGGATTCAATCTCAGCAGAGACTAAATAAATAGAATTCTCAGTTACAATAATATACTCGCCCTCCACCTTGTAGATTTTACTAATGGGACTGGTATATTCGTCTTCACTCTTAACCAACAACTTTTCTTGAGTGGCTTTAACACCAATAATAACCTCCTTATCGAGAGAAGCGGTCCAATAGTCGCACTTGATTTCCTTATCTTCAACAATGGCTAACTTCCAAGCATGCTGAAGACATGTATTCGAAGGCAATCTATAACTATTTTCGGCAGTTTGAGAACTCATTATATAAGGAAACAAATATTATTCTTTAAATCATTATAATTTTAAAATTTATATTTACTACGTTTGAATATTTATGATAACTTTATTCAAATAGTAGAATGACTGAAAATATAATAAAAAATAGTATAAATATAGATACATGAAAAATCTGGTATTAAGTAATGTTGAAAACTACAAAACGGAATTGGACAGCAACGAACACATATTGTTTTTAAAATATATAGGTTTAATTCATGAGCTATTCCAAGGTTATACCGAAAACATTTTTATTCAAAAGGAACAATATTTAAAATACATATTGATCAAGGGAATAAATAACACTGTTTATATTTACAATTTTTTATTGATGTATACAAAAAATTTAGAATTAACATTATATCATACGCAAAAATCAATTATATATTACATTGAATTTATAAGTCAAATCGGCAACGAGGCGAACAATCTTCTACAATTAAATTCCAAGGACGCAACCTTGTTTATTTTTAAGAAAACTATATTTGAAATAAGCGAAGAAAGTAGAATAAAATTTAGCGAAACGAAGCATACAAAGACAAAATTAGATATGTTAAAATTATATACAGATAATTATAACGCTATATTGATACAAGTAATATCCACGTTTGATTTTAAAGTAAATGATTTATCTTCGTTACAAAAAATAATATTTACAAAATTATATAAAACCGTGGAAGTATTGATTCAACTACCAATTATATATAAACACAACAATACAGTCATAAAGGACAAACTGGAACAACTACATACTTTATTGATTACATTTAATAATACGTATCGATATGAATTTATAAACAAAAATTATTTATATTTGATAGAATATTGTATAAAAAAACTACATAAAGTAGAGTTTGATAATGTACAAATTAAAAGAAAAATGAACGAAGAAGATATTGAAGAAAAGTTACGCGATTATTCCATATGTAAAATTTTTAATTTTTTAGTTGGTTGATTATATTTGTATATTGGTCGATTATATTTGTATGTTGGTCGATTATATATGTATTAGGTTGATATACTAATCAAAGAGTACCATCTTTTTACGAATCTTCTTTTGCCTCACTTTACCATTGTTAATTAATTCAAGGCTATTTACATTATTTATACTATGTATTTTATCATATTCCGTTTCTAAAATTTGTTTAATGAAATCATAAATCTTATACAAGACATGTTCTTCACATTTACCAACGATTAGTACACTACCAGTTCTAAATATCATAAAAGATACTTCGTCAAAATCTTTATGTTTCGGTTGCTGACCATTTTGTATAGTGGTAGTATTATCATAGTAAAACTTGCTTTGAATACCAGGATAAGAACACGCGTCAAAATTACTATTAATTCTATATTGATATTTTAAGACATCATATAACTTATCTCTGTCTATATAATAGCCACAGTTGAAATTAGAATTAATCAAAACAGTCTCGCTTTTGTCTGGTAAGTGATACAAGTCATCTCCTAGAAAAGGCTTTAGCGTAACAACAAGCAAATCCAATACACTGTCAAGAAAACTATCGCATTGGATACCAGGTATTTCTAATTTACCCGTATTAAACACTTTTATATGCATCTCCTTAAATGTATCACTTACAGTATCATGTAGTCTCATAATAATAACAAAACAATTAAAGAAAGCTCTCTTCTTTTTGCTTCTATAACTTAATATATCCTTCTTACACGTGCCGACACTAATTTTTCGCTGGTCTTTGTATTTAATACGACCTTCTGGATTTTCAATATGTTCAATTATTTGCTGTTCGTAACATTTTACAGTAGATAATTGTTCTTCAATATAGGTAACTTCGTCTTTACATGTAGACGAATATTTAATCTGTTTTTTTATAATACCGTTTTTTGGAGTACTATAATCCATTACTGGAATTTGCCAAAATATTCGTTTAATATCAATATCACTTTTATTCAAATAGGATATTTTTGTTTTTGTAGAAATATATATTTCGGAACATTTAGGAATATAGGCGGCCTCATCACCCAAACGGCTATTTTCATCATTATTTATATTTGTATTATTTGTATTTTCTCGAACCGAATTATTTATAGGTATTTGATGAATATACGCGATCTCATCATCATCAGTATAATCGTCCTGTAAGAAATTTTCCCAGTCATCGTCAATAGTTCCCATGGTTATACTATCTATATTGTTTTGTTTAAATATATTTAATTGTATTTAAACAGTTCAATTATTTTCTTTATCTATAATAAAAATGAATACATTGGCTTATGAAAAAACTGTTCCAATTCAAATTCCAAATCCAATTCAAAATAATTCATCTATTAAACATAAAGAATTAGGGTTAAATCACACGTGTATCGACCCATCTAAAATGACCCCACCTAATAATTTTATGGATAAATTAGTAAAACGTATGGATTCGTATTACTCTACAGTAAATTACTCTTCGCGTCCATCCTCACCATTATTATCATCTCATTCACCAACACCGGTATCTTATTTATTTACTAACACGGTCAATCGTAATAAATAGATGTAGGGACGAGTGCGGATTTATCATAACATCATAACATCATAATATTATCAGCCTGTGATAGCTTTCGATATGCTACAAAATTTATTTATTTTTAAAATAAACATAGGTAACATACAGTCTATATTCAAGTCAGACACATGCATAATATTTTCAACAAACTGTAAAAATTCACAAGTTACAATGCTTTTCTTCGTGCGAATAATATAATTTAAATAATTTTTTATTATATTTTTTTTGTCAATATTATAAGTGTTGCTTATATTGGTTATAAATTCAATATTACATTTTAAATTTTTATCTATAATACTTCTTGTCATCTTTTCCCACAGCTCAGGTTGAATGATTTTTTTGCTGTGAATGATTAGTTCATTAGATTGCATATAATTTATCATACTTCGAATATCCGAATTGAAGAGCTTTTGAACCAAACTGATAGTATCCGGGCTAAATTGTAGATTTTCCTTTTCGTTGATTACATTCAAGAACGTTCTAATTTCATTTTCAGGTAATTGGTTAAAACGAAGACGAACAAATTCGTTTTGAAGTGCCTCGTCTATACGACTAATATAATTACATATTAAACAAAAACGAACATTTGGTTTGTAGTTTTGTAATAAATAACGAAGTGCGATTTGCGCATTTTTTGTCATATAATCCACTTCGTCCAGTATTACAAACTTCATACCATCATTAAATAAACTCTTAGAGGTAACAAATGTGTTTATTTGATTTCGTATAATATCTATTCCTCTCTCATCTGATGCGTTTAAGTGTATCATTAGATTTTTATTATTACATTTTTCTTGATATGTTTTAATTAAATTAATAATACTCGTAGTTTTACCGGTTCCAGGTGGTCCATAAAATAGTAAATTTGGAAAGTGTTCGTTTTTAATAATATTCTCCAGTATTTTTTTATTAATTTGGTCCAATACAATGTCGTCGAATGTATTTGGTCTATATTTTTCTACCCAAGGAGTAAAACTATTCATTATGTACTTATGTTAAATGTTATCGGTTAATATTTAAATAAAATTGATATAATAATATTATACATATGGGAAACAACGTTATATCCAAAATGTCTGAAACCGTTGGTTCAGGGTACTTAAGTTTATATATTGGTCCTATGTATGCTGGAAAAACAACCAAGTTAATTGAAACATATGAAGAGTGTTTGAACCTAGACGAAAACGTGGTTGTTTTAACCCATTCTAGTGAAAATAGATATTCTATAGATAAATTAAGTACACATGACCAAAAAAAAATATCTTGTTTTAAATGCGACACTATCAAATCGTTTATCAGTCAACATATTGACGCAATTAAAGAGAGCAACTTTATTTTGATTGACGAGGGACAATTCTTTACTGATTTGACCGAAATATTATATCTCGTGAATGAATTAAACAAGAACGTCTTTGTATTTGGATTAGATGGGGATTTTAAACGAAACAAGTTTGGTCAAATATCAGATTTGATACCTCATTGTGACCGAATCGAAAAGCTACATGCTATTTGTGGGAATTGTAGCAATCAGGCTATTTTCAGTGATAGAATAGTGAATTCTAGCACCGAACAAGTATTAGTAGGTAGTCAGGATATGTATCAACCATTATGCCGGGGATGCTATAACACCAAACATCATGCTTAATTATATTTTAAAACCATTTAAATTAATCTTATTTAATTTACATATAAATGAGCTCAATCATAAATCAACCAACATTATCAGATTCAACTATACCTATCGAAAAAAAGAAAAGAGGCAGAAAAAAGCAAAATGTTGCGCTTGAAATAAACAGCGCGCCTATAGTTGAAGAAGCAAAACCTCTGCCTAAAAAGAGAGGTAGAAAACCAAAAGGCGGTAAAATTATACAAGAGAATATTATAATTGAGAGTAAGATTAATAGTGAACCAAATGTTATTCTACATTTAAAATGTTCATTGAATGATATCAATACAAATGATAATGATATTGAAACGTACCCGACAAAATTCAAATATAATCCTAGTGTTGAAAATATTCAAAGTTTTCAGTTCAACAACAATTCAAACATGGACAGTTTTTTAATTCAGGATACAAATAATGACGGCAGTATAGACAATAATAACGACATATTGAATGATACCAACCACGGTTATCATTCCGGTAATATTAGTGCGAACGAATGTAAAGAACTCAATGGCATCAGCAACATGAAGAACCTCCTTGATACAGGAGACTATTGTAACAAAGGTGGTGGTAATTCAGGTAAAAATGAAATTTGGGAAAAACTAAATTTGTTAAAATTAAATTTACATAATAATAACATATACGACAAACGATCTGCTTGCTTTTGGTGTACACATGAATTTGATAATCCACCCATTTTTATTCCCAAACATGAATTTAAAAATTCCTACCAAGTATATGGTTGTTTTTGTAGTCCTGAATGCTCGGTAGCTCATTTGATGAATGAAAAAATAGATTCTTCCATCAAATTTGAACGCTATCAATTATTAAATCATATATATGGTAAAATATACAATTATAGTAAAAATATTAAACCGGCACCTGATCCACATTATTTGCTAGACAAGTTTTATGGTAATTTGACAATTAAAGAGTATAGAGATTTGTTCAAAAGCGATCAGTTGATGATAGTGGTTGAAAAACCGCTAACGCATATTTTTCCAGAATTATATGAAGATAACTCTGATTTCATATTAAATCAGCGAACTATACCAAGTAATTCGACCTTTAAGTTAAAGCGAAAGAATGACAGTTCAAATAAGCCATCAGTCATTGATACGCTAAACAAGAAACCGCGTTAGATGATTATCATTATTACAAGAGATATCAAAGATATACTAATACAACCTTAGTATATGTTTTACTTTTTTATTTTGTATTTACATACATACATGATCACTGGTGTTATTTATTGTATGTTATTTCTTTCTTGATCCATTCTATATTTTTTAGCACCCGTGTCCATCAAATTACGTATCTCACTGTATATTTGTTGGTTTACGGTTGACTTGGGTTGAGTTACGACTTCTTTTATTCCAAAATAGTCATTTAATACCTTCATATAATTATATTTTTCTTTTTCCAGTCTTTCTCTCGCTTCATCTGTGGATAAGTCGGTTTGTCTACATACTACCTGAACCAATTCTTCCAGTATTCTACGTGTTGATTCTTCGTTGTCATTTGTAATCACTATATTTTCTGTTGTTTCTGTTGTTTCACGTTGATGGTTAGATTGATCTGTATCGTCATTATAAACAACATCTTGTTCTGAAACGGTTTCACTCTTACTTGAATTCTCCATTATATACATATGGCTTAAATATTTTTTAAACTATATTAAACGAATGTCTATTAATATAGATAATGGAGTATATTAAGTCAACACCAGTTAATTTAAATGTATATATAGATGAATTTCATACACGAATGAAGTTAGAATTCGAAGCATCAATTAATAAAATCTATAAAGAAGAAATTAATGTGTATAGCGAAGTTATTGAAACTATTGTTAAACTTCCGTTTATTCAAAAAATTATTGATGAAAACAAAGAACTAAAGTCTAGAATAATGGAATTAGAAAGCAACTCAAATTCTATTAAATTAGAAATAACAGATAAACCTGTTTTAAAAAGTGTAGTAGATATTGAAAGTGTTACTTTTGGTAAGAATGTATCAAATGACGACGAAGATGATAGTGAAGATGATACTGACGATGATAGTGAAGATGATAGCGAAACAGATGATGAAAAATCAGATAAAAAGGATATTACAGAGGAAGAGGAGCATGCTGAACAAAAGGAGGTTAAAGAGGAAGAAAGAGTAGAAGAAGAGGAAGAGGAGCAGTCGGCAGACGAGGAGGAAGAGGTAGAAGAGCCGTCGGCAGACGAGGAGGAAGAAGAGCCGTCGGCAGACGAGGACGAGGAAGAGGAAGTGGAAGTGGGTGAAGAGGTAGAAGAGCCGTCGGCAGACGAGGAGGAAGAAGAGCCGTCGGCAGACGAGGAAGTCGAAGAGGAAGAGGAAGATAACACACCTACGTTCCCAGCCAAGAAGGCAGTTCCGGAGACAGCTGACGAAGAGGAAGAGGAAGAGGAGGAGGAAACAAGTGAAGTTATCGAAATAGAAATAGACGACAAAAAATACTACTGTGATGACGAAGAAAATGGTAATATATATGATGATGACAACGGGGAGATTGGAAATATTGTTGGCGAAATAAAGGATGGTGAAGCTATGTTTTTCGAATAAATATTATACCATTATAGTATATAATGATCGATAGTTTATGCCCGCCGGCTATATTATATTTAGGATTTTCATTGACGCAAATTATAATAGATACGTTTAAAGGACACAACAACACCGCGTTTTTTAAAACAATTGTAATGATCGTTTTTACATTACTTTTAAACATTCTTTGTAAGAGCGGGTTGAGTATAGTATCGTGGTTAATCGTGTTTATTCCATTTATACTAATGACCTATATAACGGCTGTTTTGCTTTTTGTATTTGGCTTAACGCCATCCAGCAGTGACAATAAATATAGTGTAAAATACCCGGATGATTATCCGTCAGAACTACTAGTTGTTAGACAACCACATGACGAAATCGTAGTTGATTTTGATAAGATTCACCAATAAGGTGCTACAATATCTATTATGTAAATAATATAAAAATATCCGTGTTAAAATAGTATAATTATCATTCGAATGATAATGATATTATTAGATTTTATAGGTTTTATTATGTCGACATTATGTAGTTTGTTATACGTAGTATATGATATGTTGTTATTAGGAGGCATATTTATATTATTTCCGTTTGAAAGTTATGACAGTAAAATTAACTTACATAAGATATGTCTGAATAAATGTAACAATTGTTGTACAGACATATGTTACAATATTAGCTGGAAATCATGTGAGATAATAACAGTGGCACATTATTATTATAAAACAACGATTTTACCCAAGTTTCATTCAATAACGGACAATTATTTTAGAGATAGAAATGAAGTCATATTAATAAAAAACGGAGAAGAGATAAACACGTTCAAGACATGGGAATTGTTTGAGTTAGAAAAAGAGAATGTAGACTACGAATTGTTATTGTACACAAAATATAATGACATTGAAAATAAAAAAAATTATACTCTCATCGGAGATCACTGTTTCAAAAGTCCAAATGAATTACTAAACCATAAATGTGATGTGAATTTTATTATATTTCAATTAACAACAAATAACAAGAAATACGATATTAATTTGAAAGAACCGTATAATTTTTTTATAAAGGATAACGTTCTCAAATATTCCTTTTTTAAATGGTATATTAAAAGGGTATACCAAGTTAATTTGACCGAGGACTTTTGCGTAAATTACATGACCCAAGATATGTCTATAGCAACATTACATAATCCATTTTTTATAAAGTTTAATGAAGACGGTATCACTTCATTTTCATCAGGAAAACCGAAACCAATAAATAGTGATGTAGTTGTAGGAAATAATATTGAAGAAAATGACAGTTTAGATGAGTCGGTGGATGAGTCGGTTGATGAGTCGGTTGATGAGTCGGTGGATGAGTCAGTTGAAGAGTCAGTAGATAAGTCGGTAGATAGTTATAACGATAAAGAAGACTCTGTGGACGAGAACACTTTGTATGGTTCTGTAGTAATTTGCGAGTAATATATGTCAATGAAGTTATAATAAATATCATTAGCGAAATAATATAAAAAAAAATTGACAACTAATAATATAATGGAGTTCTCCCATAGTTTAGTTAATTCTACAATGCAACAAGAAGAACAACAAATGTCATCAAAGCATATGTTATCAGATGAATGGTGTTTTTGGGCTCATTTACCTCATGATACAGATTGGTCATTGAATAGCTATAAAAATATTTGTAGTTTAAAGACAGCCGAGGACATAATCGCTTTGAATGAAACGTTACCATCTAATTTGGTAATTAATTGTATGTTGTTTATAATGCGTAAAGGAATTACTCCACTATGGGAGGACCCAAAAAATAGAGCTGGGGGATGTTTCTCATATAAGGTAAATAATAAAACTGTTTACGAATGTTGGAAAAGTTTAAGCTACAGTTTACTTGGTGAATGCTTATCAGACAATCAAAAACTACAAAAAGATATTACTGGTATTACTATTTCTCCGAAAAAAAACTTTTGTATTATAAAAATTTGGTTGGCAAAATGTGATTTTCAAGACGCGTCGCTTATTAATTGTAATAGTGGCATTGATGCGCATGGATGTTTATTTAAAAAACATGCTCCTGAATATTAGACGTGGTGCGTCAAAAATAGATTGCTAACTTTAGGATATATCATTTTTTATAATACGCCATATTTTTTTTAATATAATAATATATAAATATGAACAAAATCATATCTTGTATAGGTGATTCTTGTAAAAAAATGCGTGACGCAAGTATACGGTTTGTGAATAGTGTTGATGTAAATATCCAAAAAAGAATAGAAGATGATATTAATCAAGGAGCGCTCATAGAACAAAATATTAGAATATTAGCAAGTAAGCAAGAAGAAGTGAGAAACTTAATAGAATCGTACGTTACTGATATGTCAGTAAGCAATATAAGAAAACTATTGGCTGAGAATAAGAGTATGTCTGACATGATTAAAAATGTATTTACATATTATTACACTGATGTACTTGATCGTATTCCTAGCGAGCGTAAACAAAACATGACAGATACAATAGATGACATACAAAATTTAGACATGTCAATACAAGTAATGTATTGTATAGAACTGATGTGTAACCCGGATGATTATGTCATGAATTATCAGCTTGATTCGCCATATACAGAGGACGAATTAGAAGAAGAAATGAAAAAATGTAGTATTACCGATGCAACCGAGTATGCGCCGAAATTCCGTTTTCAAGGCAAGCGCGATCCCTATACTGGCGTAACTATGCATTCTCAAGATCCTACGATGGGATTGCGTAGACGCATGAATGCTACAATGCAAACTACGATGAACAGAGGTGGTAAAAAAACCAGAAAAAATAAAAAGGCGAAACCTGGCAAAAAGGCAAAACATGCAAAAAAGACGAGAGTTAAAAAGAGTAATAAAACTAAAAGGGCAAAGGCCAAAAAAAATAAAAGTAAAAAAACCAGAACTAAGAAATAAAATCAATACCAATAAGAAACGAACTATACATTCAACCGGGTATATGTAAATACGTGACTAACCTATTTACATATATGAAAAAACAATATATCTATAACCTGCGAACAAACGACACCTAATCGTTATTCTTAGAAGGGAGTGGACTCAAACATAGTTTAATAGAACCTAAACTGGCAACATAATATTTCACTACCAATGGCAAATCGTTCTCCAAATACATTTCGATTTGACTACAAAGGTTTGTACATTTAATGAAATATCCAAGGTTCTTTAGTGAAAATTCACCTTGAATAATTTTGCTGGCATCTTGTTTTTCAATGAATTCCATACCACCACTTGATTCTTCGCGTTTCACTTCAGCAGTCGCAAATTGCCCTTCGCATCTGAAAATTAACTCGTTTCCAACAGATTTAATCTCTAGGCGTTCTGAAATACACGAGAGATCACGAATAATCTTTTGAAAATCAGAAGACGGAAGATTAATAACGGATGAAAAGTGAACATTCGGTTCTTCAAATTCGTCGGAATCTGGTTCGATGAGACGCAATTTCTGTGTTTTACATTGCTTTATATCACCGTTCTCAAACTTTAAACCTAGAAAGGAAACAATTCCATCGTAATAATCATTATTTTCAATATAGATTGTCAATGTATCGTCGTTATCTATAGAGTTGATAAGCTTAAATAAATGAAACATGTTCACTCCTACTACAATCTTGTCCTTCTTACATTCATAATGTTCAAAGTTTTCAGCGGCCAAAAATAAATGTGCCAACATAGTATGCGATTTATCCATGTTGATAATACGGATACCATCTGGCTTAAACGTAATATTCGTTTCTAGTAATATATCCTTTAAAGCAGTCATTAATGTTCTAAACGGGGCAATTTGAACTGTTTTAATAGTCAACACGTTATTTGTATTATCCATCTTCCTATATTTATTTTTTATGTAAAAATCTTTAAATCGTTATGCGTTTATATTTTAAATTATACGGGTTTTATGAAAATCAGTATAATTTCAAAAAACAAGGGTAAACATAACAATAATGTTTTTTTTGTCGTTATATTGTATATACATACTACTTAATAAATGAAAGTAAAAAATGGATTCAAATATAACAAAAATGGATGGAACTATATTTCTATAAAAGGAGAACCATATGAACGAGGTGTTGCGCACGGGACATTATTAAAAGACGAGATAAAAACATGTTTGTCTACTATGGAATGGAACTTGTACGATTCACACGGGTTAAAAATGGATTTTTTCAAAGAAATAAGCAACTTCTTTTTTAAAACGTCGATTGAGAAAAACTTTCCAGAGTTTTATACCGAATTATCAGGTATTGCGAAAGGAGCGAATGTGGATTTAGACGAACTTGTATTATGGAATAATATTGCGTCATTGGACTATGTTATACCAAAACTCAAGTTATATTTAGATGAAATGCCACATTTGACAGAAAAATATGGTCATTTATTGGAAACATTGCCAGCAGTAGGGCAATTTGAAGGCGGATCTAAGGGTTCAAGTGACAAATGTTCAGCCTTTATGGCGATTGGTGATTATACACACGATGGCAAGATTTGCTGCGCACATAATTCATTTGATAATTTCATAGATGGTCAAAATTTTAACAATATTATTGACATAACCCCAACGAATGGACATCGTATGTTATTCCAAGGAGCACCTGGATATATATCTAGCCAAACCGACTTTTTTATTAATAGCAAAGGTTTTATAGGAACGGAAACCACCATAGGTGGATTTAATGCTTACAAACACGGCGACCCGATTATTTGTAGAATACGAAACTGTATGCAATACGCCAATACTTTAGACGATTATGTTGCTTTTTTGAAAAAGGAAAATTCTGGAGATTATGCAAATTCATGGCTAATTGGGGATACAAAACACAATGAAATCATGCGCATAGAATTAGGTTTAGAGTACGTCAATGTAGAGAGAAAGAAGAATGGCTATTTTATAGGTTTTAATGCTCCGTATGATGTCCGGATTAGAAATTTAGAATGTGTTAATAGTGGTTTTGACGATATTCGACGACACCAAGGAGCCCGTAAAGTTCGATTGGAACAATTAATGGAACAACATAAAGGCAAATTAAATATTTTACTGGCGCAAGAAATTATCGCTGACCATTATGATGTATATTTAAATAAGATAAATCCATGTTCTAGAACCGTGTGTTCACATTACGAATTAGATGACCGTGCTTTTATGAGTCAAGCTGATAGACCATTACCATATCAGCCAAGAGGTGCGATGGACGGATGTGTAGCTGACACTAATTCATGTAAAAATATGGGGTTTTATGCCAGATGGGGTACGTCGTGTGGTACATCCTTTATAGTAAAAGACTACATAAAAAAACATATCCAGTGGAAACGATATGCTCCGTATTTAGTTGATAGGCCGTCACAGCCTTGGACTTATTTCACCTCCAATGATAAAGTACGTAGCTCAACACGCAATATAAAACAAAAAAAGACAACACGTAATAATAAATCGATATCAAAATATAAACGACCAAGTCCTCTCAAAACAAAAAAACGTCGCCTAATTGTATAATCATGTAACCATGTAACAATGAATGATGTAGTGGTATAGGCACAAAATCATCTGTCTATTCACATAAAAATTGAATATAATAATTTAAAACTATAATTATTATATTACATAGTTTATAATGTCGGAACATAACCAATATATATGTCTACGTCATAGTCTATATAACGTTGCCGAGATTTTTCCGTTAAGTCCATGTCGTGCGAAATGCGATATGTGTAAAAATAAAAATGTTCATGGTTATTCTAATCCTGAACATGTTTCAAACCCGTTTGGATATTGCTATTTATGCCCCGTTATTTGTATCAACTGCGCAGTAAAACATAAAAAATGTATATGGTGTCAGTAACCCAACAATACCTATCAACATCCCTATTTACATGGATGATTACTTACGTTTTTTAGTTGTGTGTTTTCTCTTATTCTTTTTATTACTTAACCTACGTGTTTTTTTTCTATGTTTGGATGTTTTACTTGATATGGTAGTGGTTGTTTTATTTCGTTTTCTCTTCGTTTTCATCGTTCTTCTAGTTTTCATTCTTTTTCTAGATTTTCCATTTTTTCCACCGCGTTTACCACTGCGTGTAGTAGGGCTATTATTACTACTGGTTGTAGAAGAAGTAGAAGTAGAAGTAGAAGAAGTAGAGTACACAGTATCAGGTGAACCTTCTTCCTTCGCGCGAATATCTGCCATTGTCATTTTTTTCCCTTCAAATGGAACCAACGTCTTTTCATCACATACTTGTATAATTTCACCGGATGGAGATATAACTTGTTTATATTTTCCGGATAAACAGGGCGAGACAGACGACGATGGTTCAACCTGAACACTACTAGTATTGTCACTATTACCACTATTTTCTCTACGGCCTCTTATTATCTGTTCTCCAGTGTATATAAGTTCCGTATATATTTTCTTTTGAAAATCGTCCAAAGATGTAGGCATATTCGGTTCGGTTAATTCGGCACTGAATATGCTTTTCAAATTCACCTTTTTAAAAAAATTACCCACTAATTTGTTTTGAATTGAATAGCTGATTTCATCGGTTATTTCAAGTTCACTTGATCCAATTACTTCTTCGCTAATGCTTTTCCCTAGTAAAAATATGGGTCTATATTCCATTGGAGACATATCAAAATACTTGGTTATATATAATTCATTCGACAGATCTGGTGTATTATCTGTATTCTGTACATCGTCGTTTAATACGTAGTTTGAATTTATTTTCGTGTCCATCATGTTTAATTCTATAAATAATAAATTAATTGAATTTCCAATAATATAAGCAGCCATTTGTCTTACAGCAGTCTCTTTGGCAGTTGAAGTTACGTTTGTGCTGTATATAGTTTCCAATTCACTCCTCATACTTTGTAAAAAATTAAAGTATCTTACAATTAAACTATAATCTAATGAATCATCTATGTGGTCAAATGATAAATTATACATGCCTTGTAACAAAACATATATGGGTAACAATGGATGAAAACCAACCGAATAAAAGTTGAAGGGGGTCTTTTCGCCACTGGACAATTGTTTGAATACGTCGATTATTTTTTTGTCTGTGTCTGTGTCTACCGTGTCTGCCGACGGCTTTGGGGTTGTATTGTCTGTGTCTACCGTGTCTGCCGTGTCTTCTGATGGCTTATCCTGACACTTGGATAAATCTGTATCCCAAGAGCAGTTGTTCATATTATTACATCCCAACTCTGAACTAATTTCTTTACAATTCTCTGCTTTTCCCAGAGACTGACTGTTACTGCCACCCACCCCTACATACCACTCACTCTCAGTTAGATAATAATAACCAATTACACCAATACCAACTGCACTAGCAACCGCACCAACTGCTATTATATTATTTATTCGTGTTTTATATTCTGTATCATCCTTGGCAATGGTATCAACGATTTCCGCAATTTGATTTATAATATTTGTGGGTTTATCATCATCCGCTTCGATTAATAACTCCCGTTTTAATAATTCATTTAGTTTGCGTGCCGGAAATTTGTTGTTCCACCATAAATAAGATGTTGAATCTAGAAATGAACCCAATTGTGTATACGTAACTTGCTTCACATTATTCGATATTGATAAATATTCGGAAAAATTAACTTGTAAAGCACCTCCAATTTGTTGTCCATCCTGTAAAATGCCAGCGTCTACATTTACAGTAATATTACAGTCATCTGGTGTAGGACTATTAATATCAACATTTTGAGCGCACAAGTCAGATATTTTTTGCTGTCGTACGTTCGGTGCGTTGGGTTCTAATATATCACCGTATATATAATCGTTTTTTATTTGCGAAGTGGCTATTTGCTGTAAATATGTATTATTTTCTGTTACCGTATTATCATCACATATAGTTTGTCCTGTCTTGTTAAAATTATTTATGCCTTCGCCGGCTACATCAAAATCACCTACGTTAGATATTAAGGTATTGTAATCATTTATCTTTGTCCTTATATTATCTTGTAGATTCATGTCGTTACTATAACCACCAATCGCAATATAAACCTGTTGGCAAAATCCCTTCATCACGTAATAATATTTTTTAGCTTGCGTATCACTAGAATCTTTCAACGGAGTTGTCCCCGTATCATCCGTAATTTCATCCAAATACATATCATAATTTAAACACGCCTGTAATATATTTACTATCGTATTGTCATCTAAATTTTTGATGTCATATAAGAATAAACAACTGTCCATTTTGTATTCCTTTTCGCCAAATGTTGCCAGATACTTTCTTAAATTAAAATTAACATTTTTCCAAGAAAACTGTTCTATCATTTTGTAGGAAGGCTGCAATTCAATTTGAAATTTTGGATACGATTTTTTAAATAGTTGATTAGAACCGCTAATGGCAGCAGCAGGTAGTTCAAATGAATACGGGGTCCAAACACCATTAACTATATTACCATAATTACCGATTATGTTTTCATAGTTATCTATTTCGGCAAAATAACCTTTGTATGTATTATTTAGATTTATCGCTCTTTTTATTTCATTCTCACTTGGATTCGACGTGTTCACTATATTCGGGATACTATTTTTTATTATCGTTTGTAAAACAGTTAACTTGTCCTTTATATTGGTCAGATCGGGTTTGAGATACGCAATGTAAGAATATTTATAGGCCAATTGAAAAATATCTTTTACTATAAAATCCACATTGTCTTTAGTTACACTATTTTGTCCAAATGATATGCGTGTTAGTTTTGTTACACCGGATGCGTTATTCCACAGGGTTTCAGTCGGGTCAGACCGTAATCGGTTAATATAGTTAACTGAAAAATAATTATTACGTACCGATAGGTATTTGGCGTAATCTGCGATTATAGCATTTATTTTAGTTGTATAAGTATTGCGCTTGGCCTCAAGTGACGCTCTAAGAGCTATTTGAGTTGCCATGGCTTCCTGTGGATTGTTCAATCTAAAACTGTATATAGAACCACTATGTCCATGTGTAAATATACAATTTACCCCTGAATATAGTGCGAATGCTAGAGCGATTTGGTCATGTGTTACAAACCATACTTCCGATATATCATCTACTACTGTATTATCTCCGTTAGGAGATGAGAATTCGGTAAAGGTTACCATACGTCGTGACATGATATTTTTACATAATAATACTTGTAACCAATCGCCTGCTCTTTTCTGTTGAAATTCGCGGTTCATATTAAAGATGTCTACGTCGGTTTTTGCGCCACTTCGGGTTAATTTTTGTAGCAAGTTTTTCAGAGAAGATAGTAACGTATTAATATTGTTCTGTTTTTTACTTTCTGAAATAGTAACTTTAAATTTACTACTATCAGTAAAATTGGGTTCTTCTACCGTGACATCATTGTAATGGTATGATTTACGATTTAGTCCTTTTCCGGTTTTCAGTCCTGACAATGTAAAGTTATATTTGGTGAAAAATTGTTTGAAACTATCTTCTGACACGCTGTCGTAATTATACATACGTTCACCACTGTTTTTTTCTATAATCGGTACTAAATTAATCCCTGTGTTACTTTCGCTTAATTGTTTAATTGATTTACATGATACTTTTCCTGCCGGGTCGTTTGTAATTTCAGGCGTCATAGCGTAATAGATAGTTTTGTTGTCTGGTGACGGTACTCCAATTTTTAAGATGTCGATAACAGAAATACTAACAGCGTCTACAACGATAGCGGCGCGGTCATTAATACCTAAACTGGAAATGAATGTATCAGCAGTCAAGTCAAATTTAGTATTCGTATCATTGTCGGCTAAATACCCCCCTTTACTTCTATTTTTATCAATATTTAGTATTTTTTTAACGGTATATTGTCCAGTTGGTAGTCCGGGAGAGTAGTTTTGTACTGTTATTGTATCAGTAGCATTCAATGTCTCTGTATAATCCGAAAATGTTGATAAGGTAGCACTAGATTTAGAAGGTCCTTCTGCCATATTATTATTCAACGTAGTTACTTCATTGGTAGGCAGATCTGTCAACCCATCATTATATTGAGGTAATCCTCTATTGTATGTATTATTTGTAAATATCGTTTTCTCGTCTGAAGATAAGCCGAAGTCGTGGTCAGTGTCAGCTTTACATTGTTTCGCTAATACATCTATATTTTGGTTTATTGTAATGCTAGAAGTCATATATATTTTGGATCTTATATATTACATAGATATATTTTGGATATTTTCTCTCTAAATATGTAATATTGCATGTCAAGTATATTGTTCGTGGATATCAACCGTGACGTAGAATTATATGAAACATATAAGGATGCCATAAAACAGATTGGTGCTACAAGACTATGTTATTCGCAAATAACCGACGAGTTTTTAGAAGAAACAATGGATAGTTGTGATTTTTTGTACATCCATTTATATAACGGGGGCATACGTGGTTTCGCATGTGTATCATTAGAACATGAACCTGATAAACACTTGTATATAAATTTAATATGTAATATGCGGTTCCATACGATGGAAACAAGATTTAGTCAAGGGAAAGAGAGATATTCCGGGAAAAATATCATGAGCAATATAATCAAACAAGGAAAGAAATTAAAATGTAAAAGCATTCGTTTGAATGCGATAAAAGAAGTGATATCTTACTATTTTAATATTGGGTTTCATTTCGAAAACACAAGATTACAGAGAGAAATAGAAAGTGAAAGGGAACATATAGAACAACTAAGAAAATCACAAATAGAGATAAATGATGACGAATCCGTGAGAAATCTCGACCGAATAGTGGGACGATTTTATCCTGGGTTCTATAGTGAAATAAAACAGCGTCAAATAGGCGAGGAAGATAACAACGATAATCGAAAAGAAATCGCAATGGAAGACGGAATACCGATGGTTTATAATTTACATGTAACCGGAGGACGAAAAGTAAAACGTACTACATACAAACGTACTACATACAAACGCAACAAAACAAAGCATACATCATCCAACTATAGACATAAATCGAGTGCGCGTAAGTAATGTCGTACAAAAACACATTCTAAAAAGGGTTTAAAATGATTTCGCTTTATAACATAAACATGTGTGACAATTTAACAAGTATAGTGAATGATTTATTTATTAAATATCAAAATAATCCGACTATTCGTGAGAAATTAGTTCAAACGATAGAAAATTTACCGACTTTTTTAGAAAATGCGAACAATACAATTCTCGAACGCGCAGAGAGAAAAAGCAAATTAGAAAGCGATTCTGAAACGTTTATTCACAAGTTTTTACATAATAACAAATTTTACTACAATACAACCAGCGAACTATTTTTTGAATATAAAAACAATAAATATATGCTGGTAAAAGAAGATGATGTACAGCACTGTATATTGTCTACACTGAGTACGAATAAAGCACTGACCGATTGGAAACATAAACTAAAGATTACCATTTTGAAAAAAATAAAGGAAAGAGATATATTCACTTGTATTCCAGAATCAGAAACAATTCAAAACGTGATAAATCGTTTGTCGGCGTCTATTTGCGATAACAAGGAAAAAGCCAAATATTTTCTTACGGTATTAGGAGATATATTATTGAAAAAGTGTAATTTAATTTATTTCGCAAACTCCAAGACGAAACAATTTATCAAGGAGTTGAACAACCTTTCGTGTATATTATTTGGAACACCCAATTTATTACATTATTTCAAATTTAAATATTATGAGCATACATTTACCGAATGTAGAAACGTGGATATTCAAGAGTTTGTCAATATTGAAAATTGGAATACCTATTTCAAGCAAGAACAAGCGCTCGATTTATTTTGCGTAGCAACGTATTATTCAAGTCGGTATGAGAATGGGGATACTTTTCTACAAGAACATTGTAAAGATGATGAGCTAAAAAAGTACGCTTTATATTTAAAAAACAGTAGTGATACAAAAATAATAGACAAGTTTTGCGAGAAAAATATCGAACATAGTGACGATTGTTCCATTTCATGGAAAAACATGCAGTATTTATGGAAACGGTTTATTGAGAGTGAAAAATTACCGAACGTATTTTTTTCAACGGCGTTAAAAACACATCTGTTAAAAAAACTAAAATATAACGAAACAGACGACGTTTATTTAGATTGTACCAGTACATTGTTACCTATTGTAAGTAAATTCATTCAGTTCTGGACGGATAATATTGAAATAAACGATAAAGAGAATGATACGTGTACTGATACGTCTACTTTTCCATGTCAAGACGACACCAGTAGCGTGAATATAAATGAAGAATTAGAGATAGACGAGTTATGTAGTTTATTTACACACCACACAAAACACAATATGAACGAAAAACATATATTAGACCTTATACGGCACTATTACCCGGACACATTAATAGAAGACGATAAATACATATTAAATGCTAGTTGTAAATTATGGAATAAAAAGCAAGATATCATAAAATCGCTTCAAAAATATAAGACGTCTTCTCCCAGTGAAAATATAACTAGTGCAGCAGACGAGATATCAATAAATGAATTGTATCAGTTTTATTGTAAAAGCAAAAAGAAGTTTATTGTTAGCAAACGCTACTTTGAAAATTTTATCAAAGAAGAATCAGACCTATATATTGTAGAAAACGATTTCATTAAGGTCAATTCTTTCACTAACATTTAGATGTCATATATTTTGGTAGATGTAATCATTTACACTGTGTAGTATTTTGATATTCCTAAATAATAATAACAAATATTTATTATTATTTGAATTCGTTTTTAGTTTTATTTTTGGGCAATGGCAATAGAAACACGTTATTATGTAAGGTATTTACTTCTTGTTGGTTCTTCTTCTCTTCTTGGTTCCGTGCTTCTTTCCCTTTTTAGTGACGGTTCCAAATACACCACTTCCCTTAGGTTGAAGATGTCCAGCCAAGTGCTTTTGTGTCTTAGCGATTTCACTCTTCCTCTTGGATACAATTCTTCCGCGATGCATCTTTAAATCGTCTCTTTTCAAACCTCCAGATGTTTGGTGGGCGGTTCCGTGCCAAACTTGAGCGCGAGAACCCTCCAACATATCGTACTTGTGATTTCCAATGTGGTATTTGCCATCAGGCTTCTTATCGTGTCTTTTGACCATTATATTTTTTAGAGAGAAAAAAATATATCTCTAAATTATCAACGCACAGCTAAAACGTATTTTTGGGCGATTGACCATAACCAACTGGTCCACCTGTTCTCTGTCCATACCCATTTACCGGATTATATTGTCGTGTCCAAGTAGCATTTCTTAAATACGGTTGAACATGAATTAACGTACTTACTCTTTGAGCTATGGTTGAACCTTGGATGATTACATTCCCACTCGAAAAATTAGTTTTTTTAATTATATTACATTTGGCAAATCTTGAATTACATATTTGAATTGGACCAGGTCTTGACGGATTATACGGTGCGGGTGCTGGTGCTGGTGCGGGTGCTGGTTGAATGATTTCTATAGTAACTGTTCCTGAACCATAAAATGATGACAATGATCCACCCCCTGTTGGAATCGGTGGAGTAGCACCAGCACTATTCAAAGCATTGATTGTAGATAATGTCAATGCTACAGTTGCTAGAGAAGTACATGATAAAAAAGCATCTGTACCAATGCTAGTGACAGCTGGTGGTATAATTATTGACAATAAATCAGTAGCACCAAAGAACGCAAATGATCCAATGCTAGTAACACTATTCGGCAATGTTATTGATGTTATAGCTGTATCCTGGAATACATAGTCACCGATCGTGAGTAAATTATTGATTGAATCAAAAGTAATTGACGCTAAATTGGAACAACCAGCAAATAACGAATACCCCAAATTAGTTATTAGTGGAGGAATGTTAATCGTGGTCAAAGACGGCGAATTTCCAAAGACATCATTACCGATTGAGGTAACACTTGTTGGTATAATTATGTTAGTCAAATTTTGCGCAAAATAGAACGCCCCATATCCAATGGTGGAAACTGTATTAGGTATAGCATAAGTCGTTAATGAGTTACCTAGTGGATATTGGTATAGCACTGATTTATTTATGTTGAATAAAACACCATTGCTATCAGACGAATAAACCGAATTAGCTGGTTCTACATTTATAGACTGTAAGCTTGTACATAGAGTGAAGGCAGTATCTGTACCGATTGAGGTGACACTAGATGGAATTGTTAAGGTGGTTAAACTACTACATTCTTGGAAAGCACTGAAGCCAATCGTAGTAAGTATGGAGACTGGTTCGAATGTTACTTCGAACAAGCTTGTCTCACCATTAAACGCATTAGCACCAATGGTTGTAACTGTTGTACCAATACTAGCTTTGGTTAATGATTGACCAGAAGGAATAACATAAGAACTAGATGTTATTGTTGTATCATTCGTAGTAGACTGACTGTTATCGCTATATGTAAATACGGTCACCATATTATTATTACTATTACTATTATTATATAATATATATTTATCGAAAACTACTCTCCAAAAAATCGACCCGTCATAGTCGATTAAAAGAAAAATTGAAACATTTAAAATGATATAAATATATAATATACACAATAGTAATTATGACGGAGCAGTCTACCCTTTCTAAATATCAGAAGTTAACGGATAAGGAGCATATCCTAAAAAAGCCAGATACATATATCGGTTCCATTGAAAATACTGACCACGAAGATTATATTTTCAACGAAGACAAAATTGTATCCAAGGAATTCCAGTACATTCCAGGACTCTATAAATTATTTGATGAAGGTATCGTAAATTGTCGTGACCATGTCATTCGACAGGCACAAGCTGTAAAAGATAATATTGAGAATGCGTTACCCGTAACAAATATTGAAATTACTATTGACGAGGATGGTACGATTCATATGTATAATGATGGAAACGGTATTGACGTAGCCGAACATCCTGAATATAAAATTTGGATTCCAGAGATGATTTTCGGTCATTTGAGAACGTCCACCAATTATGATGAAAAGAAAAAAGAAAAGATTGTCGGTGGAAAGAACGGTTTTGGGTTCAAATTAGTATTAATTTGGTCGACGTGGGGAAAAGTAGAAACAATAGACCATGTCAGGGGACTAAAATATGTCCAAGAGTTTAAAAATAATCTAAATGAAATTGGGAAACCATCTATTACTAAATGTAAAACAAAGCCGTATACTCGAGTTTCTTTCAAGCCAGATTATCAGAGACTAGGCATTGAAGGACTATCTGAAGACATGCTGGCGCTTTTCAAGAAGCGTGTATATGATGTATCCGCTATTACAGACAAAACAATCAAGGTAAAGTTCAATGGACAAGTAGTCCCTTGTAAGAATTTCGAACAATATATTGATTTATATGTTGGTTCGAAAGTGGATACAAAACGTGTATATGAACTGGCAAATGACCGGTGGGAATATGCCGTTTGTCTGGCTCCCAAGGATGAATTCCAACAAGTTAGTTTCGTGAATGGTATTTGTACATCAAAAGGCGGTAAACACGTGGAATATATTATGAACCAAATTATTCGCAAATTATGTGCTTATATCAAGACCAAGAAGAAGGTAGATGTAAAACCAAATACAATCAAGGAACAATTATTGTTATTCTTGCGTTGCGACATTGAAAATCCATCGTTTAATAGTCAAACCAAGGACGAATTAGGAACTGCCGCTAGTTCATTTGGCTCGTCTTGTACAGTGAGCGATGGATTTATTGAAAAGATTGCCAAGATGGGTGTTATGAATGCCGCATGCGCTTTAACCCAAGTAAAAGAAGACAAGGCAGCTAAAAAGACGGATGGCACAAAAAGCAAGAGCATTCGTGGTATTCCCAAACTCATTGATGCGAATTTTGCCGGAACAGCCAAGTCGGGTCAATGTACGCTCATTTTATGTGAGGGAGATTCGGCCAAGGCGGGTATTGTTTCAGGACTTTCAAAAGACGATAGAAATACAATTGGTGTTTATCCAATGAAGGGGAAGATTTTCAATACAAGAGGAGAAACATTGAAACGCATTAGCGAGAACAAGGAAATTATTGAGATAAAACAAATATTGGGTCTGGAGGCAGGTAAAAAATACACAAAAGAAACGGCATCCAGCACATTGAGATATAATTCGGTGTTGTTTATGACTGATCAAGATTTGGATGGGTCTCATATCAAGGGTCTAGGACTAAATTTGTTCCAAGACCAATGGAATTCGCTGTCTACATTAGATAATTTCGTAGGATTTATGAATACCCCCATTTTGAAGGCAAAGAAAAACGGACAAGAACGGTTGTTTTATAATGACGGAGAATATAATAAATGGAAGACTGAGAATGATACAAAGGGGTGGACAGTCAAGTATTACAAGGGTCTCGGTACCAGTACTGGTAAAGAATTCAAAGAGTATTTTGCGAATAAGAAGATTGTGTATTTTAGTCATGATGGGGCAAGCAGTGATAATATTGTAGATATGGTATTTAACAAGAAGAGAACAGAAGAGAGAAAAGAATGGCTAAGAAATTACGATAGAAATAGTTATTTAGATACAAACGATAATAATGTAAGCTATACAGATTTTGTAAATAAGGAACTCATTCACTTTTCCAAGTATGATTGTGAACGGTCTATTCCAAATATGATGGACGGACTGAAAATTAGTTTGCGAAAAATCCTATATAGTGCTTTTAAAAAGAACTTGACGTCTGAAATCAAGGTGGCACAATTTAGTGGTTATGTATCCGAGCAATCTGGATATCATCACGGTGAAGCCAGTTTAAATGCGGCAATTGTAGGTATGGCACAAGATTATGTTGGAAGCAATAACATCAACCTACTTATGCCAAATGGACAACTTGGGACCAGACTTCAAGGGGGAAAAGATTCAGCGAGTGAAAGATATATCTTTACACAATTGAACCAAATAACCAGATATATTTATAGAAAAGAAGATGACGCTGTTCTAGAATATTTGGAAGATGACGGATTTCCAGTAGAGCCAATGTTTTACGTGCCTATTATTCCTATGATTTTGGTCAATGGAGGCAAAGGTATTGGAACAGGTTTTAGCACGGATATATTGTCCTATTCTGTTGAAAATTTGATTTCCTATTTACAACGCAAGTTGAAAGATGATTCTACAGAAGAGATTGAATTTCGTCCATATTATAGAGGTTTTACGGGTACGTGCCATGAATTTGACGATGGTAAAAAGTATATCGTCAAGGGAACTTATCAAAAAATAAATGATAGAAAAGTCCGCGTCACAGAATTACCAATTGGTCATTGGACCGACGATTTTAAACAGCATATTGAAAATTTGATGGAAGCGGATAAAAACAAGAAGAACAAGGCTTTTGTCAAAGATTATAACGATATGAGCACGGATACGACGGTTGATATTGAAATTACATTTAATGACCCGATCGATGAAACAACTGACGGAACCAATCTATATAATAATTTTGAGAAGATGATGAAGTTGTACGCGTCATTAAGTACAACCAATATGCACTTATTCAATGACGAGGAAAAGCTAATGAAATTCGATAGTGAAAAGGAAATTATCGATAGTTATTTCCCGATTCGTTTGAAGTATTATCAAAAGAGAAAGGATTATATGATAGATGCTCTTCAAAAGGAGCTAAACTTACTGTCAAATAAAGCAAGATATGTTCAAGAAAATTTAGAGGGAGAAATCGACTTGAGAAAGAAACGAAAGGAGGATATCTTGGAACTGTTAAAGGGAAAGAATTACGATGTGATAGATGAAGATACTGATTACAAATATTTGCTTAAGATGCCGATGGATAGCGTGAGCGAGGAAAATGCGGAAAGGTTGTTAAAGGAGAGAGATGGAAAAGAGAAGGAATTAGTTGATATTCAGTCGACCAGCATTGAAAATATGTGGTTGAAAGAATTGGACGAGTTGAAGCAATACTTGGATACTCCCAAAGCATCAAAGGTAAAGAAGCAAAATAAAAAATAAACACCTCCTCTAAAAATAAAAAAATAAAAATACAATAAATATTCAATGTGTTTTGGAATTGGATTAGATCAATAGTTGTTAGTTGCGATTATTGGTTAGTATTTTTATTCGTAATTGTATTTGTATTTGATAATAAATATTCATACTCATATGAATACAAATCATTTTCATCGTCTACTTCATCTATTTTCTTTACTGGATCGCGCATATCTATACTATACTGTGAGCATGAACCACAATGATCTTCGTTTGCATAATCTACCATTAGGTTAATGTTTTTATTTTCACATACTTTCCATCTACCTAATGGAGTTGGTGGTGGCGTTGCCTGAAATACATTTTTAGCAATATTTATAATATTGCGTACACTGAGTCTTGTTGAAACCAACATTTTACTAATAATTTATTACTATCTATATCATGTCATTGTAACTTCAATTTTTCTTTTCGGTCGGTGTATTGTTTGTAATATCTTTACATGCGCAACATATGTGTATGTAAAGAGGTAATGTAATGTACTGCTGTATAATGTTATGTATTCTTCACATAAATAAGGTGTAATTTAGAACCAATGTTTTAGTTCTAGTGTCTTATTATTATAATCGGGTTGTACAGGACGGTCAATGGGTGTATACATAGTGCTGACATCACGCTTATAATTGATATATGCTTGGGCCTCACTGTATATTTGTTTAACACAATATCTTATTACTAAATCATTTAATGATTGAATTTGTTCTGTTATTTGATTAGGTAAATTGGTTGAACTTTGAAGAAAAACACTTCTCATGATTATCTTTAAGTTGTCACAATTTTGATTGTCTATAACATATTGTTGGTTAGAAACCTCGTATACACCGGCACGAATACCATTTTGAATAATCTGTATATTATCTTTGCTAAAAAATGCTAATGATAACGTGGAATCTTGAAAATTACCAGTCATAGCGTCGTGAAATGTAGTACAATCACTTTTAGTAGGTATTTTATCAAACAAAGAAAACTGATTCATTGGCGGACCTAATATATTTAGTCTTCCATTCGTACTTGTACAATTCATTATATATAACTTAAGCATATATAATTTTTTCTGTTTAAATTATATAATGGAGTTTAATTTTCAAAAAATAGTATTATCTATCGCAATTATTGTATTTATTATTCTAATTATTTTCATCGCAATATTATTATACCGAAGTAAATACGATGTAAAATTTCCTCCTACGATATCACAATGTCCTGATTATTGGATTGATAAACAAGACCAAAACGGTTCAGCAGATTTAAATAATAGTAGCCAAATGTGTACAAATGTAAAAAATTTAGGAAACGTTTCGTGCGATAAAACAATGGATTTTACAGGTAGTTTTTGGCAGGGTGCTACTGGTACATGTAACAAATACAAGTGGGCCAAATCGTGTGATTTAACATGGGATGGTATAACAAACAACACATCTGCGTGTTCCGCACCAGCGGTGTAAAGAGACGGTTGTATGTTTTGGTTGGTTGATAAAAATACAAATACATGTTTACATGAAATAAACATAAAAAGAATTTATGTACAATTATATACTATTTCAATAATATATGGATACAATTGATATCACTACTATTTTAAATAGAAATAAAATAGAGGACAATATAAAATCATTTTTTGTTAATTTTGAGAAAGAAAAGTCCGACCTGGGATTTAAACGTGGTATATATATCTATGGCAATCCAGGAATCGGAAAAACCATGATGGTCGAAAAGATATTGAAAGATTTAAATTATGATATAATTAAATATGATGCGGGCGACATTCGTAACAAGTCAATCATTGATACTATTACGAAACATAATATGTCTGACCGAAATGTATTGTCCATGCTTCAAAAAAAGGTGAAAAAAATTGCCATAGTTATGGATGAAATAGATGGAATGAACAATGGTGACAAGGGAGGAATTAATCAGTTAATTAAGCTAATACGACCAAAAAAAACTAAAAAACAGCGATTAGAGGAAATAACATTAAATCCGATTATTTGTATCGGTAATTACCACATGGATAAAAAAATAAAGGAACTTATGAAAGTATGTCATAGTTATGAAATAAAAAATCCTACCGCAAAGGAGATGGAGAATTTATTGATGAAATTAATGCCATCAATTGACAGTGTTCTTAAGAAAAATTTATTAAATTACATTCAAGGTGATTTGCGAAAATTTAACTCTATATTTAATATATATAATAAACAGCACGTGTTGCTAAAGAACGAAATCATTCAAAACGTATTTCAGCCTAAGACGTATAATGAAGACAGTAAGAAGATAACACAGAGATTAATTAATGGTAGTTTTGATTTGAACGAACATAATGTTATCATGAATGAAACCGATAGAACTATTGTTGGACTACTGTGGCATGAAAATATTGTGGATGTATTAGCAAAGCAACCATATGATACCTCATTCCCGTTTTACAATAAAATTTTGGATAACATGTGCTTTGCTGATTATATTGACAGAATTACTTTTCAAAAACAAATATGGCAGTTTAACGAAATGAGCTCGTTAATTAAAACATTTTATAATAATAAATTGTACCATGAAACCTTTCCAAAAAAAACGAAGTTTAATCCAACCGAAGTGCGATTTACAAAAGTATTAACAAAATACAGTACGGAGTATAATAATTATCTGTTTATTCAAAATTTATGTTTTATGCTGTCAATGGACCAAAAAGATTTGTTTACCTTTTTTCACAGTTTACGCGAGGAAAAAACTGAAGAAGAAATATACGAAGTATTTGAAAATTATGAAATAAATAAATTAGATATTAAACGAATGTATCGCTATTTGGATAAACATTGTTTATCGGATATAATAGATGAAGAAGAAGATAACATATCTATGACTAGTAATTTGTAAAAATTATATTATGAAATAAATATTATAATATGATTTTTGTTTGTCGTGTCTGCCGACGGCTAACTGGTAGTTGTGTATCTTTGTCTTTGTCTGCCGACAGCTAAGGTGGTAGTGGTGTCTTTGTCTTTGTCTGCCGACAGCTAAGGTGGTAGTTGTGGCACTGGTGGTTGGACATCCGTTTCTACCGATGGCTGAGGTAATAGTGCTGGTTGCGCCTCCCCGTATGTTTTTAATTTCGCAAGCAATGTAGTATTTAACTGTTGTAATTGTGCTATACGTGTGGCTTGTCCTTGTATTTGTGTCTGTTGTTGTTTTATCAACTCCACTACTTGCGGTGTAGTTAACACGGTAGGTGGACCTCCATTTTGCTGGATAGTAATTTGTTGACAATTCTTTGCTTGGTCTTCTGCCGCTTTTCTACGTTTTTCTTCCATCTGTAACATTTGTTTCAATACGTCTGGTTTCATAGACGCGTCTCCAGGACTGTAATTCTCCAATTTTGAATCGATATTTAAATAGAACTCTTTTAATTCGGGTTGTTTTATAAAATCGTCTATTGTCTTGCTACTCTCCTTTACGAATTGGTTAGGATTTTCTAGTAATTTACGTTTATCAAATGTATTCTGTTCATGTGAAAATACCAAAATTACCTTTTGCGGGTTTAACTGAACTAACGGAACAGTATAGTCTTTTAAAAATGCTTTTTCTTCTGCCAAGCATGCCTCCTCTTCGTAACGATTGTTTTTTAACAATTCTCGTCTAAAAGCAAATGTTCCAGCAGTTGCGTGTGTGTCTTTGTAAGGACCAAATTGGTACATTTTTTCAATATGTTTGAAATAAATATAAATTTCACTGCTACCAGCACATAGCGCATGTGGGTTGGCTTGTAATGTTTCGACGGCATGACTTACTCGTTCTGGTGGATAATAATCGTCGTCGTCCATATAGACCAATATATCACCAATACTCTTGTCATGTACTAAATTTCTCTTTTTACCAAGTGTCATCTTTTCATCGTATTTAAAATACCTTACGTTAGGATGGTGTTTTACTAAATCTTCAATTTTGTCGGTTCCATCATCTATGATAATCCATTCCATTCTATGTTTTGGATAAGTTTGGTGTTCAAAACATTTCAACATAGCCGGAATAAAGGGTCGTCTGTTAAATGTAGGTGTACATATACTTACAAATGGATATTTACTATCTTTTGGCGGCATACGTGGTGGTTTTTCAGGTTCGTTTATTTCTAATTCAGTCATATTATTGTTACCGTTGTTATTATGTATTTGTTTATTCACATTTCCATGGTTCGATTGAGGATTTTTATTCTTGTTCTTGTTATTTTTTCCCATATACATATTAACATATAATTCTTTCTATACCATATTACGGATTATTAATTTATTCTATGTTATTCCGTTTTATTCTGTTTTATTCCGTTTTATTCCGTTTTATTCAATGGGTTTACAGATGGAGGAATAAGACCGCCTATTAAAAATATTAATACCATGGGCAAAGCGATCATTGTTTGTAAATTGGTAAAAGCGGATACAATAGTCATAATAAAGAATAATAATAACAAATAATAACTATTGAATTTGTTTCCCATTATTTCCATTATTTTTTTACTATTTAGCATTACTGGCAATAATACAAAACTAAAAATAAGACCAAATACTTGGAAAAAGGTTAATATGACAGGTACCGACCACGTCCATCCAAAAAATAGACCCAGTATAGAAATAAAAAATCCCCAATTTTGATTTTCATTCCAAAACACACTGACTAAAGTTGGTATCCACCAAAAAGAAGCTACTAATATGATAATACCAAATACAATAGGACCTAGCACAAAGGGCACTATATCTTTCATTGATTCTGGAACTAAAGAACAGGTAGACCCTATAAAACCAAACATGCCTTTTACAAATCTACGTAGTAATGAATATGAATACTTTGCTTTGTTGGGAAACCAATTCGCAATCGTCGAGCCAAACGTCCTTTCTCTGCTCTCCATTGAATATGGAAATCCATACTCGAACATTCCACTAAAATACTTGTTGTCGAATAAGTTACTTTCGGTAAAGTCAATTGGAGCACCACAACTATTTGAATTTGAACCTCCTTTCATCTTTTTGCCACCTTTTTGAGTAGCAGATAAAACACCCTCGTTATTGGTTGATTTAGAGAATAATGGTGGTAATTTATTGCCTGCCTTGTCTTCGTCTGTATAAGGACGTTGATTTACATCACTTGGAAAAAACAAATCCAGGTTAATTCTTGTATAATATACAAAATTTGCCCCTAATAACCCTACAATTAATACGATACAAAATGATGTTAATACGCTAACGCCAAATGTTTTCCAGTTGTTTTTAGAGGTATCCTTATTATTGTTTTCATTATTCTCATCATTGTCGGCATTCTTATCAGACATGTATATATTTAATATATATAAATATAAAATTGTAAAATTACAAATATATAACTGTATGTAAATATACTTTCTAAAAACAACACGCGATCATAAATATTGTAGTTATATTTCTATAGACTATAAACCAGTTATTTAGTGGATGTAGTTGAAACTTTAATCTAAACATAAAATATATGATAGAGCAAATATTTTTAATCGGCGTAGTTTTAATATTTGTGTATTTTATTTATCAACAATATATATTTCAAAAAAGCATATTTTTTGACCCCATTGCCGAAGGGTTTACACCTCAACAAGTGAATGCTATAATACAACCTCCTGGTTCTTATCAAATAGGAACGACTGACCCTGCCTACATAAAGGAAAAGCAAATTTTAACTGTTAGTAATGGATATACAGAGAAGAACATGAACAATTTAAAACCCAGCTCACCTGAACCATTTGACAAAGAAACGACCGATACATTGGGAGATTTTCCTGGGGCAGAACAAGAAAACTATGATCTTCCTACCACCGAGTTTGAATATCCAAATGATTATAAATTTACAGTCGACTATACGTGTCGTAGAACGGCTACTGGAATGTTTTCAGATTGTGGCGTATATTCAGCCAATACTGCTTGGACGGCTGACCCATATAAGGGTTTGAATTGCCCTTTAACTAACACTGAGACCCCTAAAATGACGACTACTGTTTCAAATAAACGTGAAACTAAATATGGACCTCCAAGAAGGACCGGTATAAGTAGTATGGGTACTTCAATGTTACGATGATAACAATATCAATATCAATATCAATATTTAGCATAGCTTTTTACTTCACATATATCCGAGTTATAGCATTCGTTAATAGATGATTTTAACTCAAAACGGTAATCATTTGTAATATATACCGAACGTGCTAACTCGATAAATTCCGCATCAAATAGTGACTGTGATTCTTTGTTACGAATATTATCTTCTATATTCCATAACTTTTCATTGACATTTTTCAACGCGTTCAGTTTATCTTGTGATACATTACATTGTTCAACCAAAGGTTTCAAGTGTTGGATTTCATTTTTTATTTTGTTTAGCTTATTAGTATCCGTTATTTTTTCTATCTTTATTTGCAAAATTGTGTATTTATCGCATAATTCTCCAATAGAGATAGGCACAGAAACTATAGACGAAGTCATATAATATTATATATTGTATATGTTTATGTTTATGTTTATGTTTATATAAATTCTTGAATATATGTAAAAATATAAACATATAAATATATATAAAAATACCTGATATAATTGTATTATACGCGTAGTACTATGACACAATTTAAAAAGTCATTGGATAAAATAGATATACTTATGATAAACCATCAATATGATGATGTAATACAATTTTGTAGCGAATTGTATATTAATAAATCACCTAATTCTAAGTATCTAGAACATATATTAAATGCCTATAAGCAAAAGCAATCCAACAACGTTAATAAAAATAATATTAATAATGCTATACCGCATTTTCAAAAATTACTTAACTATACTCCACCAAGAACTCCCGAATTTTGTATTCTCCATAATGAAATAGGAATGTGCTATGCTAATTGTAAGGACCATAAAAGAGCGATTGACCATTTCAAACAGATATTACTTGTCAAAAATGACATACCAGATGTGTTTAATAATATTGCGGTATGTCATATTGCGTTAAAAGAGTATAATGCTGCTCTCGTTTGTTTAAATATATCTCTACGTTTGCATGAGTGTGATGATGTTTATATTCGTATAGGTGAAGTAAATTTGTATATGAAACGTTATGATGCCTCTATTAAAGCATATAAATCTGTACGAAACCCGTCTGATATGGATTTGTATAATTCATGTTTCCCCTATTTAGCAACGAAGCAGTTTTTAATTGGATATAAATTGTATGAGTGTAGATTAAAACGCAATGATATCTCTCCCCAGACAAATCAAATTTCTCGTGTTGAAATCCCATCAATACCATATTGGAACGGAACCGATATATGTGACCATATAATGATAATATATGAACAAGGTATAGGTGATAATATACAATATTTCCGATTTATTATTGAACTGTCCAATAAATATCCCAACTTAAAAATAACTTATTTTTGTAAATCAATCATATCTCATTTGTTCAATATAGAACCATATAATAATATTATTATTCGTGACGATTCCCAACAAATTGATTTATCTATTTATGACAGAAAAATATACATCATGTCGTTGCCATATATTTTAAAATTGCAAACAATTACACTGAATACTATTAATTATATTACGGAAGATGTAAACAACAATGTCGTATGGCAAGAAACATTGTCTGTTTTCACTACTAAGTTAAGAGTCGGTATACTATATAGTGGATTATTGGTTTCATATATTGACAAGCAAATCAAATTGTCCGACTTCAAAGATATTTGTATAGATGATAGAATTCAAACCATTTGTCTTCATAAAATGGACGACAGTATATTATCTGACTTTTCAAGCATCGATTTTGCCGATAAAATAATGAAATATGATATTGATAAACATAAATCATTTTTTGATACAGTAGCTATATTGCGCAATATAGACGTTTTAGTTACTATCGATACGTCAATTGCCCATTTAGCCGGTGTAATGGGAATAAAAACCCTCCTACTTATTGGTTATACAAGCGAATGGCGTTGGTTTGATACCGATGATAAAATATGGTATGAATCGGTTGAAATTATTCGAATGGTCGAGCAGAAACCATTATCTAACTTATTACCAAGAATTAAGAATATTCTTATATCCGAATATGAAAACAAATATTCCAACCATTCGGATACGCTATAAGAAAATATATTTTACTAAAATGTAATAAAATATATTTACTAGATCGGTTGAACCGAATAATTATTGTTTAACGCGCATACATTAGACCACAATTGCCACCAATAAAGGTTATCAAATTATATCTCTCTTCAAATACAGTCATATTATAGTTGTAGTCATATATTCTCCATGTAGGTTTATTTATACCGATTATCTCTCCGCTTGATGGGTCACATATTGTATATGTTTGCGCTTCCGGATCCAATGGAGGACTATATGTAGTGAATTCCAATTGGATGTCGCGAAATTTGCTCATATTCATAGCACCGGATGGTTGAAAATCAAATGGATCGTTATGAATCGCAAAACTATAATTATAGAGTCCATCCGGCGCATTACCCGATGTTCTTACATATTTTTCAACATAATTATAGATACCCGCGTCTAAAATATTTTCTCTGTATTTTCCATCCAACAATATTCCCAACTGAAATAATATTTCCTTTTGGTTTTGAGGAGCAAAAACACCCGTCGTAAAATAACCGGTATGAGCTCCCGTTGCTGGATTATATCCTGGCCCAATTCCGGCCACGGTTATAGGGTTACAATCTAATACCCAATTACCAGAAGGATCGGCAAAATCTACCTCTTGTGGCAAATAGTTGTATGGCCAGTTTGTGTAATTACTCCACTCGTTTCTTAAATTTATATCAGACCGCTGAAACGTCCACATCCACGAGGCAACCATACCCATTGTGTTTTCTAATTTTACACGCTGACTACCAGTAACATTGAAAAACTTCCAATCGTAAATCGATTTAAACAAATACTTCTGCTCTCTTGCGGCAAAGACCTTTGACTCTTCTTCTGATAAAAAGCCGTAGGTAGAAATTAAATGAATATCCGCATTCCAATTGGTTCGTTTGTCTTGATATGATAGTGTATTTAATGAAATGTCCGGCGGAGGTTGTAAAAAACGATAAAACTGCTGTAATGACTCGTTGAAATTTGGCTGAATATATGGGTAATTGTTTTCTTGGTCGGTTACATCACGAATAACTATTAATTCTTGAACTGGTCTTAGCGTAATATTAATTTCCAACTCATTGTATTGAAGGGCCACTAATGGAAAGGCCATTTTCGCTGCTAAAGTAAACCAAAAATTAATGGGGATGTATAATTTTCTAGCTCTAATGGATGGTTCTGGTCCAACTGGATTTGTAGTATAATAGGCGTTTGGGTAAGCATTCACTCGTGAACCAACATTTCCGGGATCATTTAGTTCCGGAACATTTCCACTCATTTTATCATACAGTTCTTTTTTCTCTGCTGTGAAATCGCGCTGAATCATGGCCAATAAGTAAGCCCCCGAATACCTATTTAGTGTTTGTCCACCAACGACGATTTCAACTTCTTCAATCATTTGTGTACCCAAATTATCAATCCATTTGAATTCATACGGTGCCCAGTTTCCAGAACAATCTTGTGGAGGATAAATTGGACTCCATATTGTCGGTAACTGAACTACTAAATAAGTATCCAATAATAGTTCCGCATATCTCTTCATTCGAAACGTAAATTTAGATGATTCTGACATTCTCAAATTACGTAATCCATCAAAATCCAGTCGAAACTTTTGTAGTCCAAAGTTCGTATATTTTTTATAAGTTGTTTTAAAAAAGGTCTTTGATGGATTTCCATTTAAATATACATTTTGATTTCCATATGCTACTATATTTAATAATCCTCCTGGCATTGATATATATATTTATCATACAATAAATATATTTAACTCGTTACAATTATAATAATATTACTCCTTACAAAATGGACAATATTACTGTATTTGAATGAATTATTTTTTCATCATGTATTATAAGTACCTATGGAGAACATTAAAAATACTCAACAAATGTTTTCAAAGATGTTTATGGAACAAAATAAGGCCACTATGGTGAAATATATAGCTTATTTTATAATCGTTATTTTAGTAATAGGCATGGGTGCTTATATTATCAATAAAATACGTCTCAATAACAATAACTGTAAAACGCTTGACCAACTATACAAGGGTTTCCCTATGATTTCTTCGATTAACCCGGATGATGCTACATATAAATATTTATTGAGAGATTATTACATTAAAACGGCTTACAATTGTTGCTCTGGCGGAGAATTTAAAAACGATTATGTTAATATATGTGCTTTGAAAACATGTATTTCGCAAGGTGCCCGTGTTCTAGATTTTGAAATATACTCCATTGACAATGTACCCGTCGTTGCCACATCTTCTGTTGACAACTATAAAGTAAAACAAACCTATAACCAAATATATTTAGAAGAAGCTTTACAAGTGGTCAATAATTATGCTTTTAGTGGTGGATCTTGTCCTAATCCAAATGACCCGTTGATATTACACTTTAGAATTTCCAGTGCTAACGACAAAATGTATAAAAATATGGCCGATGTTATTTATAATACGATTCAACCTAGATTATTAGACAAAGAGTATAGTTATGAATATACTGGACGCAATTTAGGTAGTGTTCCCTTAACCAACTTTATTGGAAAAATTATTATTTCGGTTGATCGTGCGAATCCTGTTTTTGAAAACACGCCTCTCAAAGAATATGTCAATATTGCGTCCAATTCTATTTTCTTACGAGCATCGCGCCAATATGATATCGTCAATACACCTGATTCAACTGAACTAATTGAATATAATAAAAAGAATATGAGTTTTACTATGCCCGACCTTAGTGTATACAATAATAATGTGTCGCCCGTGTTAAACTTTAATTATGGGTGTCAATGGGTAGCTATGAGCTTTCAAAATTTTGACGCTAATATGCAATATTATAGTTTGTTCTTTGATAAGGTAGGACACGCGTTTGTACTAAAGCCTGAAAATTTGCGCTATGTTCCGGTTACTATACCCGACCCAACCCCGCAAAATCCAGCCAACTCGTTTACTACACGCAATGTATCTACTGATTATTATTCGTTTAGCGTGTAGTTACATCATTGGTATCCAACAATATATAATAATTTTTTATACTTATTATATATATCAACAAAAATGGCTACATGTGACAAAAAATTAACATTGGAAGAAAAGGAAATTGATATATTAAGAAATGCTATAGACATTGCTGAAAAACGCAAAGGTAGACAAACGGTAAGTGATCCTGACGTGAAAAAAATTATTTCTATACTGGAAACCTTCCTCAAAAAGAAACGGCTAGTTTGTTATGGTGGAACCGCTATTAATAATATTCTTCCATTAGATGACCAATTTTACGACAAAGATATTGAAATCCCGGACTACGATTTCTATAGTCCAAATGCTTTAGATGATGCCAAGGAACTCGCCGATATATATTATGACGAGGGATTCCAAGAAGTAGAGGCAAAAGCAGGGGTTCATCACGGCACATATAAGGTATATGTTAATTTTATTCCTGTGGCAGATATTACTTATTTAGAAAAACCACTATTTAAACGTGTTCAAAGTGAATCTATACGCGTATATGGCATTTTATATTGCCCTCCTAATTTTCTTCGTATGAATATGTACTTGGAACTGTCTAGACCTGCCGGGGATATAAGCAGATGGGAAAAGGTATTGAAGCGACTTATTTTATTAAATAAAAATTACCCTTTAAGAGGAAAACATTGTGATCCCAACTTATTTCAAAGACAATTTGAAAGTATAGATAGCAAAAAGGAAGAACAATTGTATTACACCGTGCGTGACTCATTTATTGACCAAGGATTAGTATTTTTTGGTGGATATGCCAGTTTCCTATATTCAGAATATATGCCCGCAAAGCAAAAAAAACTATTTCAGAAAACACCCGATTTTGATGTTCTCGCTGATGAGCCAGAACAGGCGGCTACTATGCTAAAAGAGAGATTAGAGGATTTTGACTACAAAGGAATACAATTAGTGAAACATGCTGGAATCGGTGAACTTATTGCGCCACATTATGAGGTAAGGGTAAAAATAAATAATATTGAAGAGACCGTTGCGTTTATCTATAAACCATTGGCCTGTCATAGTTACAATGTTATCAAAAAAGGAAACAAAACGGTTCGTGTCGCTACCATTGATACAATGTTGAGTTTTTATTTTGCCTTTTTCTATAGTGATCGTGATTATTATGATGAAAACCGTATATTGTGTATGGCTCAATACTTATTTGATGTTCAACAACGAAATAGACTTCAACAAAAGGGTTTGTTAAAACGGTTTAGTGTTAATTGTTATGGAGAGCAAGAAACGTTGGAGTCGATGAGAAATACAAAGGCTGAAAAATACAAAGAATTAAAGGGACAACGCGATTCAAAAGAATACGAATCCTGGTTTTTACGTTATATTCCATTCGAAGAAAGGACGGAGAAGGAGGAGAAACGTGCAAACCGGGCAAAACAAGTCAAAGGAACCGGAAAGGGGTCCAATAAAAAATCAGTCACTTGGAAAAAAACAAAGGGCAAACATACACGAACGAAGAAAAATAAATCAAAGACAGTATTTGGCCTTTTCTAGATCCCACATGACGTGATGTGATATAATCGGATCACCTAAAGTCGGGGTTCCATATTTTTTTACCATTACATATATTTATGATATGAATATTTGTAATCTCTTTGGATAAAGCAATTGAGGCATGTTCAAAATCAATTATCCAAATTTTACCATATTTGGCCTTATCTTCTACGAAATTATACCCTGTTAAATCCGGGTATTCTATTCCATGTAATACAAGCGTACGCACTATTTTAACGACCTTGTCGAAAAGTTCATCCGGTACATCCGTGGCATTTTCACCATAATTATGCGACAAGTTATTCTTACCTACTTTCATCATAACCATTGTTTTATTTGCCTCATCATACTCAATAATCTCAGGTACATTTACAATATTCAATTGATGAACATATTTTTGCATAAAATATTCGCGGTGGTCTACGTTATGTTTTACGTAATATACGTCTGGTTCAGATAGATATTTTTTCATATCCATTTCCATTTCCATTTCCAATACCAATAATATATTATGTAAAAATACTTTATGTCGTAATTACACGGTTAAATATAACATTATATCTCTCCATATATATTTAAATACGGATATATGTTGCTGTATAAACGTGTCGTTCTTCCAAGTTTCTGGTAATAAATTATCTATACGAAGACCAACACGAAAAATATAAAAGAGAATTACGTATATAATTTCTCTCAGTCGAAATAATAATATGTCAATCATGCTCCAGTCATTCACATAACTACACATGTTATTCGGGATATTCTTTTCAAAAAAACTATGGGTGTCCATCAATCCTTCAAGCAAACGCGGGTAAATATTCTTTTCATTTTTAATAAAAATCATCTTTTTAAACTTATCCATGCTCTGTAAGTTTAAGAACAATATCTTTCTTTTTCTTGTTCGAGACTTGAACATATACGGGAACGCTCCATCAATACAACCATCATTGTCAGTAGGTCTTCTATCTATTAAATAAGGAACGTAGAGAGATTTGATTATATTATCAATTAATTCAGCCTTTGACTTGTATTTTCGTTTAACTATTTGTTTCCCCTTTATTGTATCGAAATATGTCAAATAAAACCGATTGTTTATTATCGTCATATCTTCTTCTTTTATCACATCTGTCAGTTTTTTTTTGAAAATGTCCACAACCTTTTTAAGGTCCTGATGCTTTCTTAAATATTTATAACTATTGTTACATATATCTATTGACATATCCATTTTATTTAGTAAAAATAATACCCCTAATATTGCTCCTATGCTACAACCGGACACTCTTTTTATCTTTATTTTCTCTCTATGTTCCAATTCCTTTATATAGAGTAGCCCGCCCAGCATGTATATGCCATTAAACGCTCCTCCATCTAATACTACATCTAATTCGCGAGGCAAATGCTTTTCTGGTATATTTTCAATCAAGGTATTTATAAATGTTTGTAACGCCATGTGGCTTATGTTTATGTTAGTTTATATAAATTTTTCATTTTATTTACACATTGTATATGACAAATCAACGTCCATCATGGCAAGAATATTTCAAAACAATCACCGAGTATACAGCGAAGCGTTCTCCGTGTGAAAGATTACAAGTCGGGTGTCTATTGGTAAAGGACAATCGTATCATTTCGCAGGGTTATAACGGGTTTTTACCAGGTGCTCCACACGAATCTAAAGTGGTTGATGACCACGAACAGGCAACAGTACATGCTGAACAAAATGCGATTACAGATTGTGCTAAACGTGGTGTTAGTAGTGATGGATGCGATGCCTACATTACACACTACCCATGCGTCAATTGTATGAAAATATTATGCGCCGCTGGAATAACAAATATATTCTATGTAAATGATTACAACAACGACCCACTTGTTGAATATTTTCAGAGTATATCGAATATTCAACAAATTACTAAACTATAACTATAACGACAACATTTCCTAGAATGTATATATTGTATACACTTTGTTATATTATATACACTAATGTATCGTATTTAGCATCATAAATGCTGTAGATGAGTGAGAGTCTTAGAAATGACATAATACGAAATACCAAAAAACAAACTGTTGATAATATAGCCAGTTAAATTGGGATTACCATCACTATTAAAAAGAGACGGTAAAACAGTCAATATCTTACTTCGCACAACTGGTAACTGAAATATAAAGTATAAGAGAACAATAATAATTGGTATTTGAAATTCATCGTACAATATTTCCAATGAATCGCGTGAATTCTGGTTTTTTATTCTCCTTGCTAATATTTCTTGTTCTGTATCCGTGTTTTCAATATAATCATGTTGCTCTTGTTGTCTTGGCACATAATTCGCTTTCACTTGTTCGTCTGAAAAATGTACAGTATTCGTCGGGATATCGCGCGACGGTAGAGTAGTTGCCCCACTCGCACTTGCTTGTTGAATACCCGTTATCATCTCATTCATCATTTTTTGTTCATTGATGGCAGACGACTCGTTATTGGAAGACGGACTAATGACGTTTGGACTATATGTAGTAGACTTTTCACTTGTTTGTAGCACTACATTTTGACTACCCCCTCCAGAACTTGGATCAGTCGGCAAATCAGCTAAACTCGTGGTATCATTCATAATCTAATATATTACTAAGAATGATAGATGACAATAATTACGCAAAATTCACGGTTTTCTTCTTAATGTCGCACATAATGGTTTCCGTTTCGTATTTGAAACACTGGTCTCCATACTTATAGACCTTTTTCTTGATATCTTCTAAACTTGGAGCAATAAATTCGAGGCAGTTTCGCCCTACACATCCTTTTCTGAACAACGTAGCAAGTCCGAGACCTAATAATGTGGACATGATTATCTTTCCTGTTTCAGTACGAAATAATTTTTCAAACGCCATTATGATTACACCTATATATTAGTTATATATAATTATTATCGCTATAGTTTCGTATTATACCTGTATTGGCACTTCTTCCGCGTCATTTGAACATTTCACTATATTCTGTTTTAATTGAAAACAATTGTCTGTTTTATCACTAAACTGAAACAAATGTCTGTTGTCATTTGTCGGATATACCGTTATTTTTGTAGGTGCTGGACTGTTAATGTATACACACAGTAGTCCAAATAGAAAACTCAACATAAACACGCGAAAATTTATTGAAACCATTATTTTTGACTATATATTTTATATATATATTTTATTACTACGATTCATTGTCACTATCACTGTCTCTTGATATACCTTTCAGAGTAGACCGTTTAGCATCTATACTACCCATATCAAAATATTCCACCGACGGATTTTCAATGGAAATGGATAAATCTTGTAGAGTAAACACCTTTTTAACCAATGTATGTGTATTTGTTTCCGCATTGTATTCCATTGCCATGTAATGATAATTCAAATTACGCAATTCTAGTAACAATGGCACCAATTCTACATCATACATGGAAACCATGTCTTTTATCAATTGAATGCGACCTGTCTCGTTGAATTCTTCTACGGTTGATTGAATAGTTGCGATTTTATTATAAAATATCGCCATCTTTGTATTCAATATTGGTTTATTATCTAAATTCGAAACAATCTCAATGAAACGCGTTTTATATTTCATGACTGTCTCTAAATCATCTACCAATTCGTTTTTCATTTCGGTAAACTTTTTCAAAGTTGTACTTTCTGGCTCGTAGCCAAATAATAAATCCATTTTCAGTGTAATTATTTCTTCTTTTAATTCGTTTACACCCGTTTGGAATGTATCTATCAAATCTTCTAAATTTAGATATTTGCCTCTATTTATTTTTATATTTAGAGCGCACCGATTCGTTTTATCACCACACACGGCGGTTAATATTCCACTATCGTTGTTGAAAATAGTTCCTACGTTTCGCCCACAATTGATACATTTTGTCTTCATTTTTCTATATTTATCTTGCTTTTGTT
>Ga0102883_1000011_pt1 | contig 92823 bp, 77 predicted proteins | sample Colrivmet1549B02_FD_94877 | JGI IMG/M metagenome (GOLD analysis project Ga0102883, IMG submission 94877) | Estuarine microbial communities from the Columbia River estuary - metaG 1549B-02 | ecosystem: Environmental > Aquatic > Marine > Intertidal zone > Estuary | place: USA: Columbia River... | reverse complement strand
ATTATCTTTGCACCCTTAATTAACAGAGGTCGTGTACCTCAAAATTTAATCATAAGATTATGTCTGTAAAAATTAGATTACAAAGACACGGTAAAAAAGGAAAACCTTTTTACTGGGTTGTAGCAGCTGATGCTCGCTCAAAAAGAGATGGTAAATACCTAGAAAAAATAGGTACTTATAATCCAAACACTAACCCTGCAACTATCGATTTAAATTTAGATAGCGCTGTAAGATGGTTACATAATGGTGCTCAACCAACGGATACTGCGAAAGCAATTTTATCTTACAAAGGAGCATTATTGAAACACCACCTTGATGGAGGAATCCGTAAAGGGGCATTAACTCAAGAACAAGCTGACGCAAAATTAGCTGCTTGGTTAGAGGCAAAAGCAGGAAAAGTGGATGCTAAAAAAGATGGTTTATCTAAAGCACAAGCTGCTGCAAAAGCGAAAGCATTCAAAGCGGAACAAGCTGTAAATGCAAAACGTTTAGAAGATGCTGCTAAAGCTGAAGCGGATGCAATTGCTGCTGAGTCAGCTGTTGAAGAAGTTGAAGAAGCTCCTGCTGCTGAAGTAGAAGTTGAAGAAACTGCTGCTGAGGTTGTTGCTGAAGAAGTTGTAGCTGAAGAAGCTCCTGCTGCTGAAGTTGTAGCTGAAGAAGTTGTAGTTGAAGAAACTCCTGCTGCTGAGGTTGCTGCTGAAGAAGTTGTAGCTGAAGCTGAAGAAGCTCCTGCTGCTGAAGAGAATAACGAAGAAGCACAAGCTTAATTCATTTACCGATTCAATGCGTAAAGAAGATTGTTTCTATTTAGGTAAAATCGCAAAAAAATTTAGCTTCAAAGGGGAAGTCTTAGCTTATTTAGACACAGACGAACCCGAGTTATACGAAAATTTGGAATCAGTGTTTGTTGAATGCAACAAACACTTGGTTCCTTTTTTTATTGAAAATAGTTCCCTTCATAAAAATGATTTTTTAAGAATTCGTTTTGAAGATGTTACTACTGAAGAAGAGGCAGAAGCAATTCTTGGCAATGCCCTTTACCTTCCTTTAGATAGATTGCCTAAACTTTCAGGTAAAAAATTCTATTTCCACGAAGTTATTGGTTTTGAAATCGATGATAAAAAGCATGGAGTTATCGGCAAAATTGTATCTATTAATGATACTACTGCACAGCCACTTTTTGAAGTTTTGAATGGCGATGTGGAAATGTTAATACCAATGGTAGATCATTTTCTATTGAAAATCGACAGAGATAATAAAAAAGTGATGATGGATTTGCCAGATGGTTTAATCGAAATGTACCTTTAAAATTGGTTATTCGGTTATTTGTTTAATCGGTTAATCGAGAATTCTTAAATCTAAATTCGTAAATCAGAGATCAGAAATCACAATGTCGGTATTCCAATTCAAACAATTTTCTGTAAATCAAGACCAGACTGCCATGAAAATTGGGACTGACGGAGTTTTGTTGGGTGCTTGGACACCGATAGAAAATAATCCTAAATCAGTTTTAGATATTGGAACGGGAACCGGAATAATCGCTTTAATGTTGGCTCAAAGATGTGAAGCCGAACAAATTGATGCCATAGAAATTGATGAAAGCGCCTACGAACAAGCGGTGGAAAATTTCGAAAATTCTCCCTGGGGTGACCGATTATTTTGTTTTCATGCAGAATTAGACGAATTTGTAGATGATCCCGAAGACGAATACGACTTGATTGTTTCCAATCCACCTTTTTTTTCAGAAGACTTCCGTTCAGCAAATGAACAAAGAGACTTAGCAAGATTTCAAGAAGCAATGCCTTTTGAAGAATTAGTGGAAGCTGCCGATTTATTATTATCTGAAAATGGGATTTTTTCGGTAATTATTCCATTTAATGAAGAAGATCGATTTATAGAATTGTGTGCAGAAGTGGAGCTTTATCCTATAAAGGTCACTCGTGTTAAAGGTGCTCCAAACACCAAAATAGTTAGGAGTTTATTGGCTTTCAAAAGATACGAATTATCAGTTTTAACTTCAGATGAACTGGTAATCGAAATTAGCCGACACGAATATACTCCAGAATATATTTCTATTACAAAAGATTTCTATTTAAAAATGTAGTCCTAGCCCTGAGTACTTCACCTAACTTTTATTAACATAGGAGTTCAGTGAACTACGTTTAATGAGGAAATCCCTCGCTTTTTAGCGAGGATTGCAACGGAAAGCAGGAAATAGCTCCAAAAAAACAATCAAAAAATATAACAATTGTTAATCGGTTTGTTACATTTCTTTGTGTAAATTTGCAAGTGACTATTAATTAGTTTGTTTCGCTTTTCGAGATTTAACCAAAAAGATAATACATGAAACCAGATTTATTTCAAGCTCCAGATTATTACAACCTTGATGAATTATTGACGGACGAACATAAATTAGTTCGTGACGCGGCGAGAGAATGGGTAAAACGCGAAGTGTCGCCAATAATTGAAGATTATGCTCAAAGGGCTGATTTTCCTACACAAATCATCAAAGGTTTGGCAGATATTGGCGCTTTTGGTCCTTATATTCCTGAAGAATATGGTGGTGCAGGATTGGATCAAATTTCTTATGGTTTGATCATGCAAGAAATTGAAAGAGGAGATTCTGGTGTTCGTTCAACGGCTTCTGTACAATCGTCCTTGGTGATGTATCCAATATGGAAATTTGGAAATGAAGAACAAAGAACAAAATATTTACCAAAATTAGCTTCGGGAGAATTCATGGGTTGTTTTGGTTTGACCGAACCCAATTATGGTTCAGATCCTGGAAGTATGATTACCAATTATAAAGATATGGGCGACCATTATTTATTAAATGGTGCAAAAATGTGGATTTCTAATTCGCCTTTTGCAGATATCGCTGTTGTTTGGGCTAAAAATGAAGAAGGTAGAATTCACGGATTAATTGTAGAACGAGGAATGGAAGGGTTTACCACTCCTGAAACGCACAACAAATGGTCGTTACGTGCTTCGGCTACTGGAGAATTGATTTTTGATAATGTGAAAGTACCTAAGGAAAATTTATTATCAGGAAAAACGGGTCTTGGTGCGCCAATGCAATGTTTAGATTCTGCTCGATACGGAATTGCTTGGGGTGCAATTGGAGCAGCGATGGATTGTTACGATACTGCTTTGCGTTATGCAAAAGAGAGAATTCAGTTTGGCAAACCTATAGCTGGAACGCAACTACAACAAAAGAAATTGGCAGAAATGATTACCGAAATTACCAAAGCGCAATTATTAACATGGCGTTTGGGAGTTTTAAGAAATGAAGGAAAAGCGACTACTGCTCAGATCTCAATGGCGAAAAGAAATAATGTGGAAATGGCAATTAACATTGCTCGTGAAGCCCGACAAATATTAGGTGGAATGGGAATTACTGGGGAATATTCAATTATGAGACACATGATGAATTTAGAATCGGTGATTACTTATGAAGGAACCCACGACATTCACTTGTTAATAACTGGTATGGATATTACAGGTATTCCAGCATTTAAATAGTAGTTAACAATTATTAAATTATTGATAAAATTGATAGCAAAAGCTTCTTGGAAACGAGAAGCTTTTTTACTTTTGTGTAAAATTTACAAACATGGATATCCAATCTATAAATAGGAGTATTGAAACTCAAAAAAGTGCCTTATTGCAGCATTCTTTATACGAAAAAGTTGAAACCGTAGAAGACTTACGTTGTTTTCTAGAAAGTCATGTTTATGCAGTTTGGGATTTCATGTCTTTGTTGAAAGCATTGCAATCAAAACTGACTTGTACAACTACGCCATGGGTTGCTTCAAAAAATCCTGAAACACGTTATTTAATTAATGAAATTGTTTTGGCAGAAGAATCCGATTTGACTTTAGATGGAAAAAGACAAAGCCATTTTGAGATGTACCTTGATGCAATGACTTCTTGTGGTGCAAACACAGATATGATCAATACCTTTATTGAAAATGTGGTAGCTACTCAAAACATATTTGTATCTATAAAGCAAAGTGATTTACATCCAAATATTAAAGCATTTTTAGATTTTACTTTTAGAGTAATAGAAGAAGGAAAACCACATGAAATTGCGGCCGCGTTTACCTTTGGTAGAGAAGATTTAATTCCTGCGATGTTCACGAAGATCTTAAGAAATTTTGAAGCGAACTTCCCTGAAACCGATTTAAGTAAATTGATTTATTATTTTGAAAGACATATAGAATTGGACGCTGATGAGCATGGTCCGATGGCAATGAAAATGATCACAGAACTTTGTGAAAATAGTGAAACCAAGTGGAAGGAAGTGGAGGAAATCTCAAAATTAGCTCTTGAAAAACGCATCGGACTTTGGGATGCAATTGAAGAGAAAATAGTAAAATCAGCAACCGAATTGGTTTAATTATAACAAAAAAGCGAGATAATCATCTCGCTTTTTTTTATGCTTCAGGGGCTAATTCAATTTCAAGCCCTTCTATTTCATCGGTGATATGTATTTGACATCCCAAACGGCTGTTGGGTTTAACGTTGAAGGCTTCGGAAAGCATGGCTTCTTCGTCGTCACCTTTTTCGGGAATTTCTACTGAATTTAGAACATAACATTGGCAAGATGCGCACATGGCCATTCCGCCACAAATTCCAATAGTACCTTCAGGAGCTAATTCGTACATACGAACTACTTCCATTATGTTTAAATTCATATCGGTAGGAGCAAGGACTTCGTGAGTTAGACCTTCGCGATCAATAATTTTAATTTTGATATCCACCGACATAATTAATCTATAGATTTTACAACTTGTTTTTCGGCTTCTTTTCGAGTTCCATCAAATCCGTCAACACCAGAAACGGTAGTGTATTTCAAAACGTATTTTTTTCCTGGATTCATTCTTTGGTAAACACTTTGCACCATTAAAGTCGCTTCATGGAATCCGCATAAAATCAATTTTAATTTTCCAGGATAGGTATTTACGTCGCCTATGGCATAAATTCCAGGAATATTGGTTTGATAATCCAAAGAGTTGTCTACTTTAATGGCATTTTTTTCAATTTCCAAACCCCAGTTGGCTATTGGACCTAATTTTGGGGTTAACCCAAATAACGGAATAAAGTAATCTGTTTCGGTAGTAATTTTTTCACCATTGTTTTCAATGATAACTGATTCTAGGTGCTCTTTTCCATTAAAACCTACGATTTCTCCTGGAGTGATTAGTTTTATTTTCCCTGATTCTTTTAATTCTTGTACTTTTTCAACGGAGTCTAAAGCGCCACGAAATTCATTTCTACGATGTACTAATGTCACGCTTGATGCTACATTTGAAAGGAAAATACTCCAATCCAAAGCGGAGTCTCCACCGCCAGAAATGACTACTTTTTTATTTCGGAATTTTTCGGGATCTTTTACAAAATATTCTACACCACGATCGTTTTGCTCGTAGAATTCAATTCTTTCAAGTTGTGGTTTTCTTGGCTCGAAACTTCCTAAACCTCCAGCAATTGCAACTGAATTGGCATGATGTTTCGTTCCTTTATTTGTAGTAACAATGAAAGTTCCATCTTCAAGTTGGTCGATAGTTTCAGCAACTTCATTCAAGGTAAATCCAGGTTGAAATTGTTTTATTTGTTCCATTAAATTGGCCACTAAATCTCCGGCTAAAACAGATGGAAATCCTGGGATATCAAATATTGGTTTTTTAGGATATAACTCAGAAAGTTGTCCGCCAGGTTGAGGTAAACCATCAATAATATGGCATTTTAACTTTAAAAGTCCAGCTTCAAATACAGTAAATAATCCTGTAGGTCCAGCTCCAATGATGAGAATATCCGTTTCAATCATTTTAATAATAGTATTGAATTCAAAGTTATTATAATTTCAAAAATTGGTTAAAACCAAATTTCTATTCAATATTAGTTACCGTTTCAATTTGAGGTGCAAACTTTTTAATAGTTGTTTCCACGCCCATTTTAAGTGTCATTTGATTTACGCTGCAACCTACGCAAGCACCTTGTAAACGAACTTTTACGTGTTTTCCATCTTCTATCGATATCAATGAAATATCTCCACCATCAGAATTTAGAAAAGGTCTAATTTCTTGAAGTGCATTTTCCACGCTTGTTGTTAATTCTTCTATTGTCATGATTTTTGTTATTCCAATTAGACGAAATAAATTATTATTTTTTCACTGCTGAACAGCCAGCCATTGTTGTTATTTTAACCGCTTCTGTTGGAGGTAGATTTTCATTTCTACTTACCACTTCTTGAACTACATTTCTGGTAATTTCTTGGAATACTTTTTCAATAACTGAACCTTCTTGTAAAGCCGCTGGTCTTCCAATATCTCCAGCTTCACGAATAGATTGAACTATTGGAACTTCACCAAGGAAGGACACATTTAAATCTTCAGCAAGGTTTTTTGCACCTTCTTTACCAAAGATATAATATTTATTTTCTGGCAATTCTTCAGGAGTGAAGTAGGCCATATTTTCTATAATTCCTAAAACAGGAACATTGATGCTATCTGAAGTGAACATTGCAACTCCTTTTTTTGCATCAGCAAGAGCTACAGCTTGCGGAGTACTTACTACCACAACTCCAGTTATAGGCAACGATTGAACTATAGATAGGTGAATGTCTCCTGTTCCTGGAGGTAAATCGAGCAACATAAAATCCAACTCTCCCCAATCAGCATCAAATATCATTTGGTTCAGCGCTTTTGAAGCCATTGGCCCACGCCAAATAACAGCTTGACTTGGAGAGGTGAAAAACCCTATCGATAGCATTTTTATCTCGTAGCTTTCAACAGGTTTCATTTTTGATTTTCCGTCAACAGTAACTGAAATTGGTTTTTCCGATTCCACATCAAACATAATTGGCATCGAAGGACCATAAATATCGGCATCTAAAATACCAACTTTGAATCCCATTTTTGCTAATGTAACGGCTAAATTTGCTGTAACTGTAGATTTTCCAACGCCTCCTTTTCCTGATGCAATTGCAATAATATTTTTCATTCCCGGAACTGCCTTTCCTTTAATTTCATTCGGTTCAGGAACGACAACGGTACTTTTAATTTGGATTTTTGCGTCGGCAGAAACTAATTCAAGAATTGTTTTTTTGATATCGTCTTCCGCTCTTTTTTTAATATGCATCGCCGGAGTACTCAATATTAAATCGATAATTACTTCATCTCCAAATGTGACTACATTTTTAACTGCGCCACTCTCCACCATATTTTTACCTTCTCCTGCAATTGTGATTGTTTCTAATGCTTTGAGAATGTCTTTTTTATCTAATTTCATATTCTTTTTCTTGATCAAAATCAATTGTAAATTTCGAGTACAAAGATAGCTTGAAAAGTTTGTTTATAAAAATCTAAAAAGGATAAGATTATTATTTTTCGTTGATCCAATCATTGATTTTATTTTCCAATAATGCCAATGGTAAAACTCCGGATTCTAAAACTTTTTGATGGAATTTCTTAATGTCAAATTTAGCTCCCATTTTTTCAGATGCTTTTTTGCGTAATTCCATAATTTTCAACTGTCCAATTTTGTAGGATAAAGCCTGACCTGGAATGGCCATGTAGCGTTCAATTTCCGCGGTTATACTCGCTTCACTTTCTGCTTCATTTTCTAACGAGTACTTAATTGCTTGTTCTCTTGTCCAGCCTTTGGTATGGATTCCAGTATCTACTACAAGCCTAATTGCGCGGTGCATTTCATTTCCTAACATTCCAAAATATTGATAAGGATCTTTGTATAATCCTAATTCTGATCCTAAACTTTCAGTGTATAAAGCCCAGCCTTCGCCGTATGCGCCAAACCAATTGAATTTTCTGAAATCAGGTAATTGTTGGTTTTCTTGTTGTAATGATATTTGAAAATGATGACCTGGAATCGCTTCATGTAAAAATAAATCTTCATCACCATAAAGATTATAATTTGCCACATCAGGAATTGGCACATAAAAAGTTCCTGGTCGAGATCCGTCAGCTGCACCTTGAACATATTCGGCACTTGCTGAAAGTTCTCTGAAAGCTTCGGTTCTCTTAATTTGGAATTTAGTTTTTGGCTGTAGAGAAAACAGCTTGTCTACATTTGGTTTTATTCTTGCATAAATACTTTCAAAATTAGCAATTACTTCTTCTGGTTTTTTGAAAGGTTTTAGTTCTTTTTTATTTCGAACTTCGTCAAAAAAAGATAGTAAAGTCCCTTTGTAACCCACTTCAGTTTTCACTTTTTCCATTTCTAGTTTTATGCGAGTCACTTCTTTTAATCCCAATTCATGAATTTCTTCTGGTGAAGTATTGGTAGTTGTCCATTGTTTTACACAAGCCGCATAATATTCTTTTCCATATGGCAAACTTCCAATTCCACTTGTATTTCTTGACGCAGGAAGGTATTCCGATTTTAAAAATTGCGTCATTTTTTGAAATTGTGGAATCAATTTATTTGAAATTGTAGTTTTATATTCGTCTGTTAAATCCTTTTTTACAGTATCTGAAAATGAAGTTGGCATCGTTTTTATAGTAGAATAAAATAGGTTGTCCTCCACTTTTGAAGTAATCATATCTTCAAATTCTGGAATTATTTTAAGGGTTAATGCCTTTGGTAAAACCGCTCCTTTTGCAATTCCTTTTTTCATGTAAACCATTGCAGAATCTATCCAAACAGAATATAAATCCATTCTTTTCAAGAAATTTCTGTAGTCTTTTTCTGTTTTAAATGGTTGGCCAGCTGTCCCTCCAGCATATTGTCCCATAGTTAAATGAGTGCCCCAAAACTGATGAATAGGAATTAAATTTGAAGGTTGTGCAAGCAGCTCTTTTCCAACGCCAATTTCCCATTTTATTATTTCATAACTGATTTTTTCTTCAGAAGATAGCTTTGTTTCGTCTACTTTTGAAAGTTCGGTTTCAAATTTATCATAAAACGCTTTTTGCTTTAATCTGAAACTATCGGTCATTTCAAATTGTAATTGATCGTTGAATTGACTCTGTCCATTTAGCGTTGCGTCTAATGGGTTTAGTTCGTTTTTTCCATCAAAATAACTTTTTGTCAATGCGGTAAAATCAACCAATTTTTCTTCTGATTTGCAATTTAGTAAAAGCGTTGAAATTGAAATAGCGATAAAAAGTAAAGTATATTTTCTCATAATTTTTTTTGTTAATTCTAAATTAAAGATATAAATAATTTGAATTAAGGGCTAATTTAATAATTAAAATTTGCCTAATTCTAACCGTGATAAACTCTTGAAGCGATAATTTTTCCTTCTTTCACAATCAATACTTCTGCAACTTTCATATTTACTTCACCATCTACCGATCGAACGTATTCCATAAAAATCCGATCTCCATTTGCGGTAAGCGAAGTAACGTTGTAATTTAAACTTGGTAAACGGTCGAAAGCATCTTGCCACCAATCGCGCAAAGCTTGTTTACCAATAATCATTCCTTGGGTTTCCGGTTTTCTAATTATTAATTTTGGGCTGTAATGTTCGGCATCATCGTCATACAAAGACAATAGTTGCTCTAGATTGTGATTATTGAAAGCATCGAACCATTTGAAAGCTATTGATTGAAGATTTTCGGGAGTCATAAATGTTATTATATTAAAATTCCCGCTAAAGATTAGCAGGAATTTTCATTATTAAAGTTTAAAAACTAAGTATTTTTTAAATTTATTATTTCTTGATCGGTTAACTTTCTCCAATTGCCTCTTGGTAAATTTTTCTTTGTTAATCCTGCAAAAGCAACGCGGTCAATTCTCAATACATCATAACTGAAATGTTCAAAAATAGAACGTACCACTTTAACATTAGACGAACGTAATTTTAAACCAACTTCACTTTTTGTTTCTCCCTCTATATAACTGACATCTTCAACAAAAACTCTGTGACCATCTAAAACTAAACCTTTATTTATTTTTTCTAAATCTTCATATTTCAAATTTTTATCCAATGAAACTTGGTAGATTTTTGAAGATTTTTGATTTGGCAAAGTGAATTTCCGAATCATATCGGTGTCATTTGTAAACAATAATAAACCGGTTGTATTCTTATCCATTCTTCCAACAGCTCCAATTTTTGCAGTTGTAGAACCTTTAACTAACTCAAGTACGTTTCGGTATTCCTGACCTTCGTCTAAAGCTGTTGTAAAATTCTTTGGCTTGTTTAGTAAGATGTATTCTTTCTTTTCAGGAGTTAATACATTTCCATCAAAATTAACTACGTCACCAGGTTTTACCAAGTAACCCATTTCAATTACTGGAACACCGTTCACTTTTACATTCCCCGATTGGATATAAATATCGGCATCACGTCTTGAACATACTCCGGAATTGGAGATGTATTTATTCAAACGAATTTCGTCTTTTGCTTTGGCTCTTTTTGGCGCTTGATTTGGTTTTTTCTCTACTTTGTCAGCCGCTATTTCTCCAACTTTGGCGTTAACTTTTACTTTTTTAGGACCTTGTGCCCGTTTTTGCATCGCAGGTTTTGGCTTGTTAGAATTGGATCTGGAACTATTAGTTCTAGAGCCACTTTTTTTATTATTGCCTTCCTTGTTATTCATAATATTCTATAATTTCTGCAAATATACCATTTATAAATTTGAGAAGCTATAATTGAGTATTTAATGCGTTTTATATTGAAATTAATCTAAGCGAGTGAGAAAATTTTATGCCAAAAATGTAAAATTAAACTCGGATTTATTAGTACAATACTAAAAACTCCCGAAACGATTAAAAATTTAAGCAAGTTATGAAGTAATAAATATTGTTCTTTAAGATTTGATTTCCAAAGCTTTAATAAAAAAAGTATTAAAAAAAGCAAACAAGAATAGAAATACAAATCCATATTTCCTATCTCAAATTTTTCTATTAAAATAAATACAGGAACTACAGTTAAGAGAGTTAAAAAGGCAATGATTATTTTAGAGGTTTTTTCACCGTACAAAATGGGAATGGTTTTATAATCGTTAGCCAAATCACCTTTTATGTTTTCTAAATCTTTTATCATTTCTCTGATTAGAAGTAACAAAAACAAGAAAGTAGCATGACAAATAATCACTTCATAAAAGTTTTTGTAATATAAAAGCAGTGCAAAAAAGGGTAAAATAGCCATTAAGGTTGCCATTAAATTTCCAATGATTACGAATTTTTTCACTTTGTGGGAGTAAAACCAAATTAGAAAAATATAAAAGGAAAAGTATAAAAAGGCCCGCCATGAAATGAAAATAGCTAAAACAGCCACAACAAAATTTAAAGTAAAATACACATTTAATTTAGTTTTTTGACTCACCAATCGGTCTAAAATGGTTTTGTTAGGACGATTTATTAGATCTTTTTTACTGTCATAAAAACTATTAATAATATACCCAGAAGCTATTGTAAGCGCTGTAGCAAATACTATTAGAAATAAATTAATATCTAAAATTACATGTAATGGTTTTTTTTCAGGTGCCAATATAAAAATGGACGAAAGATATTGAGCAAGAATAATTATTGGAATATTGTAGCCTCGAACTACTGAGAACAAACTCACAATTTTCATAATTAAAAGTTTGTTTTTTCTGTTCATCCTAAATTTTGTTATGGTAAAAGAAATCTAAAATTGGTAAACGACTTCTAATTTGTAATCTTTAAGTGAGGCTTTTGCTTTTTCTAAATCTTCAGTAAAACCGAGAATGTAACCTCCACCGCCGGAGCCACAAAGTTTTAAATAGTAATCGTTGGTGTCAATTCCTGTTTGCCAAATTCCGTGAAATTGTTCAGGTATCATTGGTTTAAAATTATTTAAAACAACTTTTGACAGTTTTTTGGTATTTTGGAATAACGATTTTACGTCGCCACCAAGGAAATTCTCTACGCAAGCATCAGTATGTTTGATAAATTGAGATTTTAACATTGTCCTAAAGCCTTTGTCTTTAAGGTTTTCCATGAAAATATTCACCATTGGAGCAGTTTCCCCTACAATTCCTGAGTCCAATAAAAATACAGCTCCTTTTCCGTTCACACTTTGTGTTGGAATCCCAGTTGCCTCAATATTATCTTTAGAATTGATTAAAATAGGAATGCTTAAATAACTATTTAAAGGGTCTAAACCGGAACTTTTACCATGGAAAAAAGATTCCATTTGTGAGAAAATACTTTTTAAAGTAAGCAATTTTTCACGTGTTAAATTCTCTAAAACGGTAATTTTATTTTGAGCATATTTATCATATATAGCCGCTACTAGAGCGCCGCTACTTCCTACACCGTATCCTTGAGGAATGCTAGAATCAAAGTACATTCCACTATCAACATTATTTTCTAAGGATAATAAATCAAAAGTTATTAAATCAGGTTGAGCAGTTTGAAGGGTTTTTAAATAAGTTACAAATCGTTTCAAATTTTCATTTGATTTTTTTGCTTCTTCAGAAGAATTCTTATCAGTTTTTAGCGCGCCATTATAAAAATTATAAGGTATAGAAAGGCCCTTGGAATCTTGAATAATTCCGTATTCACCAAAAAGTAATATTTTAGAATAAAATAATGGTCCTTTCATAATTTATATTTTGGTTGCCCCAAATCCAATTTCATCACAAATGTACTGACCATTTTGACAATAGCCAACTAAATTGTTCTTAATAAATGTTAAAACTTCATCCTTTACGTTTTCTGGGTACAACACGTGCACATTTGCACCAGCATCTAAAGTGAAGCAAACGGGAATTTGTGTTTCATTTCTGAATTTCCAAATCGCGTTAATTATCTCTAAAGTATTTGGTTTCATAAGGATAAAATAGGGAAGGGAAGTCATCATCATGGCGTGCAATGTTAGCGCTTCGCTCTCCACAATTTTTATAAATTCACTTAAATTACCACTTTCAAATATTTTTATTAGAGAATCTAAATTTTCATGAGCTTGAGCAAATCGCTTTTCAGCAAATGGATGTCCGTGCATTAAATCGTGACCAACTGTGCTTGAAACTTGTTTTTCCCCCTTGTCTACCAATAAAATGGTGTCTTGGTAGTTACTAAAATTATCATGAATTTTATTTGGAAATTCAACTCCAAATAAGTTGGAGCTTCCTGAAATATTCTTATGATTTCCCCAAACCACTACATTCCCTTTGATGCTTCTGCAAGCACTTCCTGATCCTAAACGAGCAAGAAAAGAAGCTTTTTTATTGAAATATTCATCGGTCATTTCTGTCCCGAAGTTTCGGGATAACAATTTTTCTAAACTCATGAAATTTACAGCCAATGCTGCCATTCCAGATGCTGACGAAGCAATTCCAGAACTGTGTGGAAAAGTATTTTTGGTGTCAATTGTAAAATGATAGTCTTTTAAAAAAGGCAAGTAAATTTCAACGCGTTCTAGAAATTTCTGAATTTTAGGTTTGAATTCTTCTTTTGGTTTTCCTTCAAAAAGTAGGTCGAATGAAAATTCACCATTGTTATTTTTTTTGGCAAAAGCCAATTTAGTTTCGGTTTTACATGAATTCAAAGTGAAACTCACAGAAGGATTTGCGGGAATTTGTGTCAGAATTTCACCCGCTTCGTTCAATTGATTTTCAATTTTTCCCCAATATTTTACTAAAGCAATATTACTAGGAGCGCTCCATGAAAAAGCGCCTTTTTCAATAGAATGGGTGTATTTTGAAGGTATAAAATCCTTTGATGAACTCATAAAATGCAATAATTTTTACAAAGATACTTTTTTTGATTTATACGTTGATGAAAATTGACTTTTCAAAGTAAAGTTTACTTAAATTTGTTATCTAAATAATTTTCAAATGAACAAATATAAGAGAATTTTGGTGGTTGTTGCTACTTGTTTAGCAATTGGTTATTTTTCTGGAATGGCAACACGATCAAGTATTACCACTTGGTTTCCAACATTGGTTAAACCAATATTTAATCCGCCTAATTGGGTTTTTGCGCCTGTTTGGTCGATGTTGTATATTATGATGGGAATTGCTGCTGGGTTGGTTTGGAATAGAATTGAAACCAATAAAGAAGCCGTAAAAAAAGCCCTAATTTTCTTTGCTATTCAGTTGGCCTTGAATGCACTTTGGTCTATTTTGTTTTTTGGATTACACAATCCGATGTTGGCTTTTATAGAAATTGTATTGTTGTGGTTAATGATATATGAAACCTATATTCAATTCAAAAAAATTGATAAGATCGCGGGCTTTTTATTTATTCCGTATTTAGCGTGGGTTAGTTTTGCGACCGTTTTGAATGCAAGTATTTGGTGGTTGAATCGCTAAATTGAACTGGCAACAATAAAACCACTTGTCCACGCATTTTGAAAATTATATCCGCCAGTTACGGCATCTATATTTACAATTTCGCCAGCAAAATATAGGTTTTCGTGGAGTTTGCTTTCCATCGTTTTGAAATTAATTTCTTTTAAATCAATTCCGCCTGCGGTAACAAATTCTTCTTTGAAGGTGCTTTTTCCATTCACTTGAAAAACGGAATTGGTTAACTGATGGGATAAATTTTGAAGTTGGTTTTTCGACAAATCCGCCCATTTAGTTTCAGTATCAATACCTGAAGCCATAACCAAACTTTCCCATAATCGGTTGGTTAATTCAAATGGAGATTTTTTTGAAACTGCTTTTTTAGCATGATCTAATTTCAGCTCTTTGAGAATTTTCTCAACATCTTCTGTATCTGTATCGTTCAACCAATTTATGGCAATTGAAAATTGGTAGTTTTTTTCGAACAAAATCCTTGCACCCCAAGCCGATAATTTTAAAATTGCAGGTCCCGACATTCCCCAATGAGTGATTAATAACGGCCCCGAAGATTCTAGTTTGGTATCTATGACTTTTACCGAAACTAGTGCTGAAACGCCAGGCAATGCTTCGATTCTAGGATCTTTTATGTTGAAGGTAAATAGGGAAGGAACAGGAGAAACAACTGCATGACCGAAATTTTGTAGCATTTCCCATACTTTTGGATTGCTTCCCGTGGCTAAAATTAATTTTTCTGAAAGGTAGGTTTCCGATTGTGTTTCAACTTTCCAAAGTGCGTCTTTTTTGAAAATGGATTGTACACTTTGATTGGTTAGAACTGAAATGCCGAGTTTTTTTGTGGCGTCAATAAAACAATCAATGATGGTTTGTGATGAATTTGAAATGGGAAACATTCGTCCATCGGCTTCAATTTTTAATTCTACGCCGTGTTTTTCAAACCATTCTACTGTATCGCCGGAACAAAATTGATGAAACGGGCCGCGTAATTCTTTTTCACCACGAGGATAAAATTTCACTAATTCGTTGGGTTCAAAACACGCGTGAGTCACGTTGCATCGACCGCCACCAGAAATTCGAACTTTATTAAGTACCTCTGAACCGCGTTCTAAAATAGCTACTTTCAACGATGGATTTTTTTCAACTATATTAATAGCTGTAAAAAAACCTGCTGCACCTCCACCCACAATTAGTATATCGAAATTTTGATTCATAGCCATTTATCAAGCTTTACTTGATTTAGCAAAGGTAGTAAAATATAAAAAGCACAAACCGAACTGATTTGTGCTTTTTATTATATCGAGAGTTGTTAATCTGCTATAAGAATTTTGTATTCCCAAGGCTTGAAAGTAAACTTTTGATTTTTTGAATAATTTACTTTTTGTCCTGTCATATAATCGGTAAATTTTCCTTCAAATGAAGAAGTAAATGCAGTTGCTGATTTAGATAAATTACCTAAATAAATCACTTTATAATTCCCTTTTACTCTTTCAAAAGCTAGGATTTTTTTATCGTCAGAAGTTAAAATTCTAGTGTAGGAAGCTGCTTTTTTACCACCATTTAAAGCGACATTTTCATTTTTAAGTTTGCCTAATTTCACCCTCCATTCCCATTGTTTTCCTTTTACTTTTGTAAAGGAATCTTTTTCGAAAAATTTCAAACTTTTATCCAATCCGTATTCGTCACCGCTATATACCAAAGGCATTCCCGGAGTTAGATACGATAATGCGGTCATGGTTTCTTCAGCAGATCCAAGTCGGCTTTTCATAGTTCCGTTCCAAGAGTTTTCATCATGATTATCAACGAAATTCATTAAAACATCATCAGCTTCGTATTTTTTAGTCAGATCAACAATTAAATTATCCCAATCGGTTATTGTTTTTTTGCCTTGAGCAATATCATTCATCATGTGGTGACCGTCCCAAGAATAGCACATATCAAAAAGATTTGATTTTAGTAATTCAGGTTGCCAAGCTTCTGCAAGCATGAAAATATTTTTCTCTTTTCTTAGTTTTGGAATGGTTTCTGCCCAAAAATCAGCAGGTACATTTCCAGCTACATCACAACGGAATCCATCAATATTTCCGTTTTTTATCCAATGCATCATATCGCTCGACATAGCTTCACGAAGCCCTTTATTGTCGTAATTTAAATCGGCTACATCGGTCCAACCCCAACTTTTACCTGTTTCAGGATTCATAGGATCTACGATTTCTCCTTTTTCATTGTGAGTGTAAAATTCAGGATGTTGTTTAATCCAAACATGATCCCAACCAGTGTGATTTGGAACCCAATCCAAGATCACATAAATACCGTTTTCATGTGCAGTTTTGACTAAATTTTGAAAATCTTCAATGGTACCAAATTCAGGATTTACTTTCTTAAAATCGGAAACAGCGTAGTAGCTTCCTAAATATTTTGATTGCTCTTCCTTTGGCATTTCAGAAGCAAATTTGCTATTTTCACCACCGGTAGCTTTTCTTTTGGTTTGGGAAATAGGAAAAATGGGCATTACCCATAGAATTTTTATTCCCAATTCTTTTAATTGGGGAATGTCTTTTGTAAAGGCATTGAAAGTTCCTTCTTCAGAATATTGTCTGATATTCACCTCGTAAATTACCGCATTTTCTTCTATTTCAGCAGTGATTGCTGTGATTTGTGAACTAGAATTGTTTTCCGATTTTTGTTCGGTTTCTTTTTTACAACTCATTAAAGTTGCAATTACTAAAGCCGATAAAAATATCTTTTTCATAATTTATAAAGTTTTTATTTTCCAAACATAAATTCAAGAGGAATATGAATTCTCTTTTGCCATGAGGCTTCAGAATGATTTTCACCTTCAAACTTTATGTTTCTGAAATTTTGTTGATTGTATCCTTTTGCCTTCAATGTTTCATCCACACGATATTCATATTTCAAATAACCAGCATCCAAAGTTTCGGTTCCGTAATCAAAATAGATTTTGTGGTTTTTTGAATCGGGTAAATTGGCGCTCATGTATTTAAAGAAACTTTCAGGTATCGGATTATTGTCAAATTCTCTAAAACCCAACCAGTGCGTCGATAGACAAGCAGCTTTACTGAAAACCTTAGGATATTCGCAAATGGCATACATAGAAATTAGTCCGCCCATACTAGAACCCATTATTGCTGTATGATCGGCATCGGTGAAAACTGAAAAATTAGTATCCACAAATGGTTTTACTTCTTCAACGATAAATTTCAAATAATTATCTGAATTGATATCTTCCAAATTAAATTTATAACCTAGTTTTTTAGCGTTTTCAAATGAAAGTTTTTGTTCTTCTTGCGATAATTGAACAAGTGGTTTTTTAGGAAATAAATCGGCGTGGCGAATGGCAGGAATGTTCCAAATAGCTACTACAATCACATCATTAATTTTATTTTCAGATGTTAATTTGCTCACAACATCGTCTACCATCCATTCTTGTTTGTTCCAAGTTATTGTTGCGTCAAAGAGCATTTGCCCGTCGTGCATGTAAAGAACACTGTATTTTTTTTCTTTAGAATAATTCGTAGGAACCCAAATATCAACGTTCCTTGGTTTTATATATTTGGTTGAAAAGTCTTCAATTCTATAAATTTTTCCTTCAAATTTACTGTTGTCGATAAGTTCAACCATTTCAATATTGCTTTGCGCAAATGACAATAAGTTCATAAATAGAAAGTAAATTAAGAACTTGTTCATATTATTTTAATTCTAATATTAAAGCCGATTTACCTTCGATTTCAATTTCTTTATTTAGATCAAAAGTTTTTCCTGACAATACATCTTTTCCTGATTTTAAATTTTGAATTGACTCTAAAAATCGGTTTGTTTTCAAAGATTGTTTCTCAGAATTATTATTGATTATTACCATCACCGTTTCTTTTTCATTGTATCTGAAATACACATAAGCATTATTATCAGGAACATAATGGGTTGTTTTTCCTGAATGAATTACTTCTTTGGATTTTCTCCAAGTGAATAATTTTGATGAGAATTCGAAGAATTTTTGTTGTTCAGCTGTTCTTCCTTCTTTGTTAAAAGCATTGTTTGTATCGCCATTCCAACCCCCAGGAAAATCTCTTCTAATATCGGCATCACCTTTTCCTTTATCGCCTTTCATTCCAATTTCTGAACCGTAATATAATTGTGGAATTCCTCGAACGGTAGCGATTAATGTCATCGCCATTTGATACTTTTTGAAATCACTTTTGTAAATTTCATTGAATCTTCCGGTATCATGATTTTCAGCAAAAACCAATAAATTATGCGGATTAGGATATAAGAAATCATTAGCAAAATTATCATAAACTTGAATCATTCCTCTGTCCCAAGATTGACGATCTTCATTAAAAACGTTGCCTATTGCATCGTGCAATGTAAAATCCATTACACTTGGCAAATTTGAATTGTAACTTTGTATAGCACCAATTTTACTGTCTTTTTGCCAATACGACATTTGCGCTTGATCGTGCATCCAAACTTCTCCTACAATGTTAAAATGAGGGTATTCATCAGTAATTGATTTTGTCCATTTTGAAATTCCCTCTTTGTCATTATAAGAATAAGTATCTACTCTGAAACCATCTAAATCGGCATATTCAATCCACCAAATTGCATTTTGAGTTAAGTAATTTAAAACTAATGGATTCGATTGATTTAAATCGGGCATAGAGGGAACAAACCATCCGTCCATGCACTGTTTTGAGTCAATTTTCGAAGCATTTTTATCAAACTGCGTTGTCATTCTATAATTAGACTGAGAATATCCAGGAAATTGATGAATCCAATTGTAAGTTGGTAAATCATTGTACATCCAGTGCTTCCATCCCCAGTGATTCGTCACATAATCCATGATATTTTTCATTCCACGTTGGTGCAATTCCGCACTTAATTTAACGTATTCTTCATTGGTTCCATAACGTGGATCAATTTTATAAACGTCAGATTGAGCGTAACCGTGGTAAGAATAATTTTCGTCATTGTCTTCGCAAAGTGGCGTTGGCCAAACTGCTGTTGCTCCTAATTCCTTAATGTAATCAAGGTTTTTTATTAATCCTTGAATATCACCTCCGTGTCTTCCACCTGGAAGAGAACGATTTGAAATTTCTTTCGTAGATTTTGAATTGTCGTTGTTCGGATTTCCATTTGCAAAACGATCCGGCATAATTAGATAAATCACATCCGAAGAATCGTAGCTTTTTCTGTATTTCGAATTTTCTCTTCTTGCTTTAAGGGAATAGTTTTGAGTAAATGATTTATTACCATTTTTGAATGTAAATACAAATTCTTGTGCTGCTACATTTTTAGTATCAATGGTAACAAATAAGTAATTTGGATTTTCTGTTTTTTGGATACTTTTTATAGTCAATCCATTTGAAACTGAAATTTCATTTTGGTTGATATTTTTCCCATAAAACATAATTTGAACTTCGGATAAATTCATATCGCTCCACCAAAACGGAGGTTCAACTCTGTCTATTTGTCCGAAGGATAATAAATTGAATAGTAATGCGAAGCCTAAAATGATTTTTTTCATGATAAATTATTTATTTTCAATTATGCTAATTGCGTAACCTCCACCAGCTGCAGACAATTGCGATATTTTTGTAGTATTGGTAACTTTCATTTTACGAATAACATACGATTGTGGGTTGGTTTTGTAATGGGCATCTTTTCCATCAGCATAAATAGTTGCAGTGTATTTTTTTCCTTTGTCTAAAAAGTCCAATTTAATGTTTGATGTCCTTGGAGTTTCTCCATTTACATTACCAATAAACCAATTGTTAGTTCCTTTCGCTTTTCTGGCAACCGTAATATAATCTCCTGGTTCAGCTTCTAGGTAAATACTATTTTCCCAATCAATTGCAACGTCTTTAATGAATTGAAATGCATCAGGAAACTGGTTGTAATGTTCTATTAAATCAGCCGCCATTTGCAACGGGCTATACATGGTAACGTATAAAGCCAATTGATTTGCCAAAGTGCTATTGACATGTGAATTGTTATTAAGACTGAATTTTTTAATATCCATTTCAAATATTCCTGGAGTATAATCCATTGGCCCACCGATTAATCTTGTGAATGGCAAAATAGTTACGTGGTTTGGTTTTGAACCCCCAAAAGCTTGAAATTCTGTTCCACGAGCTGCTTCATTTCCAATCATATTTGGATAAGTTCTGCATATTCCAGTAGGACGAACCGCTTCGTGAGCGTTAACCATAATTTTATAATCGGCCGCTTTCTCAATTACATATTGGTAATGATTGATTATCGATTGACTATAATGGTGTTCGCCAACAGGCAATATATTTCCCACATAACCGCTTTTCACAGCGTCGTAACCGTTGTCTTTCATGAATTTAAAAGCTTTGTCCATATGACGCTCGTAATTTCTTGTAGAACCTGAAGTTTCATGGTGCATGATCATTTTCACCCCTTTTGATTTTGCATAATCGTGAATTCCTTTTACATCAAAATCTGGATAAGGAGTTAGAAAATCAAAAACATAATCTTTTTCGTGTCCAAACCAGTCTTCCCAACCTTCATTCCAGCCTTCAACTAAAACGCCATCGAATCCATTTTTCGCAGCAAAATCAATGTATTCTTTTACATGATTAGTATTGGCAGCGTGAGTTGAATTTGGTTTCGCTTTCGAATAATCAGTAACGCCTAATTGAATTGCAGGAAAGTCGTTGGTATAAGACCAAGAACTTTTCCCGGTTATCATTTCCCACCAAACGCCAACATATTTTACAGGCTTAATCCAGGAAGTATCTTCAATTTTACAAGGATCATTTAGGTTTAATGTCATTTTTGAAGATAAAATTTCACGAGCGTCATCACTAACGATAATTGTTCTCCATGGAGAATTACTTGGACTCTGAATATGGCCTTTATCGCCTTTAGCGTCTGGTGTTAACCACGATTCGAAAATCATGTTTTTATCATCCAAATTTAAGTTCATTAGAGAATAATTGATCAATGCCGCTTCGTGCAAATTGATGTAAATCCCTTCAGCAGTTTTCATCATTAAAGCCGTTTGAACTCCCGTGTCTGAAAACCAAGTTTGAGAAGCATTTTCGGATCTATTTTTACTTGATAAATTTCGAATTTCTGATAATTTAGAAGTGGTATAATCGTATTCTTGAGTGTCATAATCTCCAGAAATCCAATTTGCAGTATGATTTCCTGTCATTGCAAATTGTGTTCTTTCTTCTTTTATTACAAAATAAACTAGATTTTTTTGTTCTGGAAATTCGTATCTAAATCCTAGTCCATCATCAAATAAACGGAAACGGATTACCAATAATCTATCAGTTGCCTTTTGATTTAAAGTTACCGCTAATTCATTGTAATGATTTCTAATTTGCGCAACTTCACCCCAAACCGGTGTCCAAGTTTCATCGAAAGTTGCCGTTTTTGAATTTGTAATAACAAAACCATTTAATAACGAGTTTTTATCATTTTTAAGTTCAAATCCTAATTTACTAGATTTAATAATTGACTTATTTTTATAGGATAATTCATAAGTTGGCGTTCCATCTTGTAATAATGAAAAGGTCATTGAAAATTGCCCGTTTGGCGATTTCAATTCTTGAGCGAAACTACTATTTATGGAGATTAATAAGACAAAAAGGACTTGAATTAATTTTTTCATTTGATATAAATTATACTGTTATTAAATTATTTGGCTCTACAACGACTTCTTTTCCATTAACAAAAACGGAAATACTTTGATTTCCTTCTAATGAAAATTTAGTTTCAGATTGGTTAATGGTAACTTTCAGAATTTGATTTCTGAAATTGATTTTGAAAGAATATCCATTCCATTCTTTTGGAATTTTAGGAGCAAAATGTAATGCATGATTTTTCACCCGCATTCCGCCAAAACCTTCTACGATACTCATCCATGTTCCCGCCATCGATGTGATGTGACAGCCTTCTTCCACTTCTTTATTGTAATCGTCTAAATCCAATCTTGAAGTTCTTAAATAGAAGGTGTAAGCCATGTCCATTTTGTCTAAAACTGCAGCTTGAATAGAGTGAACGCAGGGAGAAAGTGAACTTTCATGAACGGTAAAAGATTCATAAAATTCAAAATTTCTTTGTAATTCTTCTTTCGAGAAATGATCTTCAAAGAAGTAAAAACACTGCAAAACATCGGCTTGTTTGATGTAAGGCGAACGTAATATTCTATCCCAAGACCATTTTTGATTTATAGGTCTTTGGCTTTTATCAAGGTCAGAAACCCTAACTAATTCTTTATCTAAAAATCCGTCTTGTTGTAAGAAAACATTTAATTCTTCCGAAAATGGAAAATACATATTGTCGGCAACTTTTTTCCATGATTGCAATTCAGCATCTGAAATAGCTACTTTTTCTGAAATTCTTTTATGATCTGAAGGGTATTCCAGCGCCACTTTTTGAATTTGCTCGTAGGTATAATCCAAGCACCATTTTGCAATATAATTGGTGTAGAAATTATTATTTACGTTATTTTCATATTCATTTGGACCAGTTACGCCAAGAATTACAAATTGATTTTTACTTGTTGAAAAAGTAGCTCTTTGGTGCCAGAAACGAGCAATTCCAATCAAAACTTCCAATCCTTTTTCAGGAATATATGAATAGTCACCGGTAAATCGATGGTAGTTGAAAATTGCAAAGGCGATTGCTCCATTTCTATGAATTTCTTCAAATGTAATTTCCCATTCGTTATGGCATTCTTCCCCGTTCATGGTTACCATTGGATACAAAGCTGCACTATTGGTAAACCCTAATTTTGCTGCATTTTCAATTGCTTTATCCAATTGATTGTAACGATAGGTCAATAAATTTCGAGCTACATTTTGATCTTTTGTAGCCATATAAAAAGGAATGCAATAGGCCTCGGTGTCCCAATAAGTAGAACCTCCGTATTTTTCACCTGTGAAACCTTTTGGCCCGATATTCAATCGAGAATCTTTTCCTAAATAGGTTTGGTTTAACTGAAAAATGTTGAAACGAATTCCTTGTTGTGCTTTGATATCACCGTCAATTGTGATGTCGGACATTTCCCAAATTTTAGCCCAAGCTTGAATTTGTTTTTCTAATAATTGGTTGTAACCAATAGATTGAGCATTATTAATAACATTTACTGCGGCACTTTCTGTATCAATGTGATTTAAAGAAACTGTATATCCGCCTAGTTTTTCAATAGATACAATGTCACCTTTATTCGCATTTACAATATAATCAAACTGAATTTTCTCTGAATCAGAATGATTGTTATCCGGAATAGCATTTTGATTATTGTCATTTATGAAAATGTTATTTTGCATAAATGTAGTCGCAATAAAATGTGTTTTAAAAGTTTTCGCTGTTACAAATCCTGCATTTCCAGAATTTTTTACCGATAATGGTTCCCAGAATTTTTCTTCCCAGTTGGCATCTTCATTGGTAACTCCAGCGTCTATATAGGGTTTAAAAACAATTTTTGAGTCTTTATTTAGAGGTGTAATCTGATATTTAATAACACCTAATTCATCTAAATCTAAAGATAGAAATCGACGAATATTAACTGAAATTTCAGTGTCATTTTGCAAAGTAGCTTCAAAAGAGCGGTTGTACCAACCTTCTTTCATATTTAATTCTCTACGGAAATTATTGACTGCTTTACAAGTATTTAAATCTAGATTTTCACCATTAATTTCAATATCAATTCCAATCCAATTTGGAGCATTTAGCACTTTTGCAAAATATTCAGGATAGCCATTTTTCCACCATCCTACTTTTGTTTTGTCAGGGTAATAAATACCTGCAATATAACTTCCTTGGAATGTTTTTCCGGTATATTTTTCTTCAAAATTAGCGCGTTGTCCCATTGCTCCATTTCCAATACTGAAAAGGCTTTCAGAGGATTTTACGCTGTTTTTGTCAAATCCTTCTTCTATAATTGACCAATTGTTTGGCTTTATATAATCTTGGTTCATTTTTTTTTATTTACAGATTGAAAAATTCAAAATTTAAAGATTCTATTTTCTAAATTTTTTAATTATTCAATCATTGAATCTTTTAATTAATTAACTTCTTGATAAATTCTGTTCCTATTTGAGTAGAATCTTCAAAAATATAATTGGCTTCAAAGAGGATTTCTTTTTCGCCAATTCCAATACTGATCATCTTTGCAGAATTGGCAGCTTGAATTCCAGCTACAGAATCTTCAAAAACAATCGAATTTTCATTTTCAATCCCTAATTTTCTTGCTGCTTGCAAAAAAACCTCAGGATCAGGTTTTGCATTTGTAACATCATTTCCATCTACAATTGCGTCGAAATAATTCAATATTCCTGTTTTTTCTAATATAGGTCTTGCGTTTTTACTCGCAGATCCTAAAGCAATCTTCTGATTGTTTGCTTTCAAAAATTTCAAAATTGGGAGTATTCCCGGCAACAATTCCCTTTCATCCATTGTTACTAAATAGGATAAATAGGTTTCATTTTTTTGAATCAACCATTTGTTTTTGTCTTCTTGTGAAGCAGTCACTTTTCCTAATTCTAAAATTATATCAAGTGATCGAACTCGGCTCACTCCTTTTAAAAGTTCATTGTCATGTAATGTAAATTCGATTCCCAATTGGCTTGCTATTTGCTGCCAAGCTATAAAATGATATCTGGCAGTGTCAACAATAACTCCATCTAAATCGAAAATAAAGGCTTTCTTATTCATGGTATTCTTTAATCTGTAATGGCGTTTTTATCTGTAATTAATAAGGTACTAATTCCACCTAAAACCAAAGAAATTCCTGCCAATGTCATTGCGTGAATTGAATCATTACCTATAAGTTTATAAAGTAAATTGATTCCCCCTAGGGCTGCAACGATTTGTGGAATTACAATAAACATATTAAATAAACCCATCATAGTTCCCATTTTCTTAGGGTCTACAGCGCTTGATAACATGGCATACGGCATGGATAAAATGCTTCCCCATGAAATTCCTATTAAAATAAAGGAATAAATTAAGGTTTCTGGTTTAGAATAAAACATCATTATAAATCCAAGGCCACCTAATAATAAGGAAACGCTGTGAATGTATTTTCTGTTAATTTTTCTTTTTGCAGTGTAAAATGTTAGCAATAATGCAAATGCCATCGATGACAATCCATAAACTCCCATTGAAGAACCTACTAGATTTGCGGCATCTTGGTATTTGCCATTGGCTATATCAAAAGCTTCTGCGTCTCCTTTTTTGGATAAATCATAATTTTTTTCAATTGGTGCAGGTGCTTTATAAACATATTCTGTTAATGCTGGCGTAGCCATACTCCACATGGTAAAAAATGCAAACCAACTGAAAAACTGGATTAATCCCAATTTTTTCATAGTGGAAGGCATTCCTTTTAAACTTATAGAAATATCCTTAAAAAAATTAGCTTGTTTTTTTTCTTTTTCAAAAACGGAAATATCTTCTGGAGGATATTCTTTAGTGGTAAAAATGGTATAAAGTATACTCGCAATAAATACAAATGCCCCAATTGCAAATCCCACTTTTACAGACATTGGTAATACACCTGCTTCTGCTTCATTCGGAACACCAAATTGATCTAACATCCAAGGTAAATTACTGGCAATCCAAGTTCCAATTCCGATTATTAATGTTTGCATTACAAATCCGTAAGATCTTTGAGAATTAGGAAGTTTGTCGGCAACAAGCGCTCTAAAAGGTTCCATACTGATATTAATGGAAGCGTCTAAAACCCACAATAATCCTGATGCAATCCATAAAGTTGGTGAATTAGGCACTAAAAACAATGCTAAAGTGCTCAAAATTGCACCAATTAGAAAGAACGGTTTGCGTCTTCCAAATTTTGGATGCCAAGTATTATCGGATAAATAGCCAATTATTGGTTGAACAATTAGGCCTGTAAGTGGGGCTGCAATCCATAGCATTGGTATTGCATCTTGTTCTGCTCCTAGAGTTTGGAAAATTCGAGACATGAATCCTCCTTGTAAAGCAAAACCAAATTGTATTCCTAAGAAACCAAAACTCATGTTCCAAATTTCCCAGAAACTTAATTTACGCTTTTCCATTATCGTTTTATAAAAATGATTTGAACGATAAGCGCTTTGCTTATCAAAACTTATTTTAAATTTTCGAAGTAAAAATATAAGCTTTGATAATATGGCGTAAATATATAATTTTTTTTAAAATAAAAATAAATTGGAGTAATTTATTATGATTTTGTTGATTCTCTTTCTACTAATTCGGTTTCAATAACTTCAGTTCGGTAGTGTTCTTCAATTTCGCCTTCTTCATTTTCTATGTCTTCGGCTTCCAATCTATCGATTAGCATTTTGGCAGCTTTTGCGCCCATCTTAACACCATCTTGACCCACTGTAGTAATACTTGGAGAGGAATATTTAGAAATTAAACCATCTGTAAATCCAATAATTGATAATTCTTCAGGGATTTTAATTCCTAACCGAGTAGCTACTTTTATTGCTGTAACCGCAAATAATTCATTAACCGCAAAAATCGCTTCGGGAGATTTTGTTTTCAATAATTGTTCAATAGAATCTTCATAATGTTCTGTATCTTCTATTCGAATTATTAGGCTTTCATCTACTTTGATGTCATTGTTTTTTAAGGCATTACTATAGCCTTCAGTTCTCAATTTTCCAACACTTACGTAGTCAACTGTGGTTATTAAAGCAATTTTTTTTAGGCCTTTATCGATGAAAAATTGAGTGGCATTAAAAGCAGCTAAATGATCGTTTATTATTACTTTATCGCAAAGGATATCATTTGTAACTCGGTCAAACATTACTACCGGCATTCCTTGATTAATTACTTCGGTAATATGGTGAAAGTCTTTTTTTTGTTGGGTTTCTTTGGATAACGACATGATAAATCCATCTATATTTCCATTGGCCAGCATTTCCATATTGATTACTTCTTTGTCAAATGATTCGTCCGATAGACAAATGATCACATTGTATCCATTTTGATTGGCAACATGTTCTACACCACTAATTATGGTGGTAAAAAAGTGATGAATAATTTCAGGAATAATAATGCAAATGGTTTTAGTCTTTCTGTTTTTTAGACTTAAAGCGATATTATTTGGTTTGTAATTATAAAATTTTGCAAAAGCTTGTACTTTTTGTCTTGTATCTTCACTGATTTCCAAGCTATTACGTAATGATTTTGATACGGTTGAGATAGAGACATCGAGCTCCCTAGCAATTTGTTTTAAAGTAATTTTTTTCTTCATGAGAAAATGATAAATTTATATTTGATAATTATGTCTACTTTTTTTTAAATTATGTGTAAAATTAGGATAAATTTGACATGTAATCAATAAACTTTTCAACACTATCACGTTTTCGTAACCCTAATTTTAAGTTTTTATTTTGAAGTTGTTAAATAATGTATAAATTTATTATTCGAAGTATAAATATAAGCAAAAAAACCAATTTTTAACTTAAACAAAATGTATGAAAACAATTTACAAAAAGTTGTTATTTTTATTCTTACTACTTCCGTTTAGTGTTCTGGCTCAGAGTACTTTAAGCGGAGTTGTGCTTGATAAAACATCAGGGCAACCTTTACCAGGGGTAAATGTAGTAGTATCAGGCTCATCTAAAGGTGTTGCCACGGATTTCGATGGAAAATTTCAATTGTCAAAAGTAGTGAAAGGCGACAAAATCGTTTTTTCATTTATTGGATTTAAATCCGAAACAATTGTCTATTCCAATCAAACTTCAATTAGCGTTAGTCTTCAAGAAGATGCAAACTTGCTTAATGAAGTTGTAGTTCAAGTAGGATATGGTACAGTGAAGAAAAAAGACGCTACAGGGTCTATTACTACCGTGACTACGAAAGACTTTAACAAAGGAGCCAACGTAACTGCCGAAAATTTATTAAACGGTAGAGTAGCGGGTCTTTCTATTAATACTAGTGGTGCTCCTGGTTCAGGATCTGAAATTAGAATTCGTGGAGGAGCTTCTTTGAGTGCAAGTAACAATCCGTTGATTGTAATTGATGGTTTACCAGTTGATAATAACACTTCAGTTGGAGCAACTTCAATTATTTCTTCAATTAACCCTGCAACTATTGAATCTATTACTGTATTAAAAGATGCTTCTGCAACTGCAATTTATGGTTCTAGAGCTTCTAACGGGGTTATTATTATTACTACTAAAAAAGGAGGAAAAAATCTTGAAGTTGAGTATAACTTCCAATTGGGTATTGGTAAAAAAGTAAACCAAGTAAGTGTATTTAGTGCTGACGAATACAGAAATATTGTACGAGTTAGACAAAATCAAATTGTAGCAGCTGATCCAAGTACAGGGGTTAATTTACCAAACTTACTAGGAACTGCAAATACCAACTGGCAAGATGAAATATACAAGACTGCTGAAATGGTTGACCAATCATTAACCGTTAAAGGAAGTTTGTTTAATAAAATACCATCTCGTTTAACTTTGGGTAAAACGTATCAAGAAGGATTGCGTTTAACAAATCAATTTGAAAGAAATACAGTTGGTTTAGCTATGAACCCTAGCTTTTTGAAAGACAATTTAAAAGTGAGATTGAATGCTAACTATTCAAATGAAAAAAATAGATTTGCTGATGGAGTAGAAGGTTCTGCAATTCGTTTTGACCCTACGCAGCCGGTATATGCTCCTGCAAATACTAATTATGGTGGATATTTTGAGTATTTAGCAACTCCAAATGGTGCTCCAATAACAAATGGACCATGGAATCCAGTTGCTCAACTAATGCAAACGCACGATCATGGTACTTACAAAAGAACCTATGGAAATTTAGAATTGGATTACAAGTTACCTTTCTTTCCACAAGTAAGAGCCGTAGTTAATGTAGGATATGACAACAGTACTGGAGATCGATTAAAAACGGTTGATAGAAATAGTAGATCAGCTTACGTTAATAATGTATTAAGAGGTGTTAATGAAACTCAATCTGAAACTAAAACAAATAGATTGTTTGATAGTTACTTAGTTTATAATAAATCTTTTTCTTCTTTAGCTGTTGAAGCTACTGCAGGTTATTCTTATCAAAAATTCCAAAGAGAAAGTTATAATAGTTTTAACGTATTAAATCCAAATGCAGAAGCTCCAGATGTTACTACTTATGGAGACCAAGTATTAGTGAGTTTCTTTGGAAGAACCAATTTGACTTTTAAGGATAAATACTTAATGACCTTAACGTATAGAAGAGACGGTTCTTCAGTATTTAGTCCAGAGAATCGTTGGGGTAATTTCCCTTCTGCAGCATTAGCTTGGAAGTTAAAAGAAGAATCGTTCTTAAAAAGCTCAAAATTATTTAGCGATTTGAAATTGCGTTTGGGATGGGGTGTTACTGGTCAACAAGAAATGGGCGATGCTAGATTTTTATATTTAGAGCCATATTCAACAGGAAATAGTAATTCACAATATGTGTTTGGTACAGTTCCTTATTCAGTTGCAGTTCCAAATTTTAGAAATGTTAACATTAAATGGGAAGAGACTACCACTATGAACGTAGGTTTGGATTTTGGATTCTTTAATAATAGATTGACAGGAAGCGTTGAAGCATTCTCTAAAGTTTCTAAAAACTTATTGTCTTATGCAGCTATTTCTGATGGATCTAACTTTAGTAATGCAGGTTTCCAAAACATTGGAAGTTTAAGTTCAAAAGGGGTGGAAGTTACCTTGAATGCTGCGATAGTTAAATCTACCAATTTTAACTGGAATGTGAATTTTAATGCTACTAAATTTGAAAGAAGAATTGACGAATTGGCTTTAAATTCAGATATTTTAACAGGTGGTATTGGTGGTGGAACAGGTGGAACAATCCAAATTCATAGCCAAGGATATACTCCAAATTCATTTTATGTGTTCAAACAATTGTACGATGTAAACGGAAGACCAATTCAAGGAGCGTATGCTGATATTAATGGAGATGGAATTGTAAACAATAGTGATAGATACATTAAATACAACGGAGATCCAAACATGACTTTCGGATTTGCTTCTAATTTTAATTATAAAAACTTGGATTTCTCATTTAACATGAGAGCAAGTTTGGGTAATCATATTTACAACAACATCAATTCAGTAAGTGCTTACTATAGTTTAGTTCAAAACAATACCGTATTAGGAAATGTACCAACTTCAGTTTTGGATACTAATTTTATTCAACCTGGAAGTTTAGGAACGCAATCTGATATTTATATCGAAAATGCTTCTTTCTTAAGAATGGACAATGTAACCCTTGGATACAGTTTTCCAAAATGGTTAGATGGAAAAGCTAGTTTACGTATTAGTGCAGGTGTTCAAAATGCATTTGTATTAACAAAATACAGTGGATTAGATCCTGAGATTACTAATAATGGTATCGATAATACAATTTATCCAAGACCAAGAACGCTTTTATTTGGAGCTAATATTAAATTTTAAAACAGAAAAAAATGAAAAATCTATTTAAATTATCTTATTTAGCGGTGGCATTGTCTGTACTTTCTTGTACAAACGATTTGAATACCGTGCCAAAAGATGATGATCTATTTTTATCTGATGATTTCTTCGCTACTGAAGCTTCTTATAAACAAGGCTTGGCGGGAGTTTATGGTAATTTATCATTAACAGGAACAACAGGCGCTGGATCATCAAATATTTCGGGAATCGATGCTGGTACTAGCCAGTATGGAAGATGTCTTTGGTACATGCAAGATTTATCAACAGACGAAGTAATCTGGTCGTACGAAAATGACCCAGGAACTGCAGATATTCAAAGAACTAACTGGACAGCTTCTAACCCAATATTCAGAGGAATGTATGGTAGAGCGATGTTCCAAGTAGCATTAGTAAATGAATATTTAAGACAAACCACAGACGAAAAATTGAATTCTAGAGGCGTTTCTGCTGCTACTAAAGCGAATGTTCAAAAATACCGTGCTGAGGTTAGAGTGCTTAGAGCTTTAGCTTACTACCATATTATGGATATGTTTGGAAAAGCGGCATTTGTGACCGAAAATGATCCAGTAGGAGATTACAGAGGGCCACAATATGACAGACAACAATTATTCAATTTTATTCAATCTGAACTGTTGGCTTTAGAAAACGATTCTAATTTAGCAAATGCAAGAGCTAATGAATTTGGTAGAGCAGATAAAGGTTTAGCTTGGATGATTCTAGCTAAAATGTATTTAAACAATCAAAGTTATTTTGGTGTAGCTAAATACAATGAATGTGTTACCTATTGTAATAAAATTGTTGCAGGTGGATATTCATTAGCAACAAGCTACAGACATAATTTTATGGCTGATAGTAACACTAACAGTGCTAAAAACGAAATCATCTTTCCTATACAATCTGATGGTAGAACTACTCAAAACTATGGTCCAACAACAGTAATCATCAACGGTGAAGTTGGGTCAATAGAAGGAAATGGAGCTTACCTAGGTGTAGGTGGATGGGGTGGAGCTCTACGCGTTAGAAAAGAATTTGGAGATAAATTTGCGGATGCTTCATTTGCAAATGATGCTAGAAAAACTTTAATCACTGCAGGTAGAAATCCTATTATTACAACAATTTCTGATAGAGATAGTGGTTATGTTATTACAAAATTTACTAATAAAACTTCTACAGGAGCGAATGGTTCTGACCAAGGATTTGTAGATACTGATTTTCCATTGTTCCGTTTAGCAGACGTTTATTTAATGCTATCGGAATGTCAATTAAGAGGAGCAACAGGAGTTACTGCAACAGATGCTTTGGGATATGTTAACTCTTTAAGAACAAGAGCTAACGGACAAACTATTGCAGCTGGTAATTTAACTTTAGATTTTATTTTAGATGAGCGTTTAAGAGAATTACACTGGGAAGCTCATAGAAGACAAGATTTAATTCGTTTTGGTAAATTTACAGGAGGAAGTTACAACTGGGCATGGAAAGGAAATGGAGTAACTGGAATTGCGATTCCTGCATTCTATAATTTATATCCTTTACCAGCTGAAAGTATCGCTGCTAATCCAAATTTAACTCAAAACACAGGTTACTAAAAATAAGTTTAATAAATCAACTACTTTAAAATGAAAAATACATTTAAAATTATCATAGCTGCAATAGTATTTGCAACTTTAGGATCTTGTTCAGACGAACAAAATTACCAATTAGCTCAGGCGCAAGGGAGTTTTACCATTAAAACACCTTTAACAGGAACTTCAACAGTATTAACTCCTGCATTAGGTACTAACCCTGCCTTAACATTGACTTGGAGTGCTGCTGATTTTACAACTCCAACACAAGTTACCTATACAGTTCAAATTGCTGTTACAGGAACAAGTTTTGCAACAGTGACTGCTGCAGGAACTACTAATACAACTAACCTTACTTGGAGCGTTGCTGATTTAAACGGGGCAGTTCTTTCTGCAGGTTTAAGACCTTTCACGCAAGGAAGTATTGATGTTCGTGTAAAAGCTAATGTAGGAAGCGTAGTTCAATATTCAAACACTATTAACGTGTTGATTACACCTTACACAACTGCTTTACCAACTATTGCAGTACCAGGAAATCACCAAGGATGGTCTCCAGGAACGGCTGCTAAGTTGGCATCTGCTGGTTACGGACAAACTAACTATGAAGGTTATATTTGGTTAGATGGTGAATTTAAGTTTGTTGCTCCAGATAACGCTGGTAACTTCAATTGGGGTAATGACGACTGGGGTGATGACGGAACATTCACTAACAAATTAAAATTAACAAACGAAGTAAATTGTAACGCTGTACCTGCAGGTTACTATAGATTGAAAGCAAATACAGCTTTACTGACATATTCCCAAGAAAGAACAACATGGGCTATTATCGGAAACGGTACTCCAGGTGGTTGGGGAACTGATACTCCAATGACTTACAATCCAACTACAAGAAAATGGACTGTAACAGTAACGTTATCTGCTCAATCTGCTCCAAATGACGGAATGAAATTTAGAGCTAATGGAAACTGGACATTAAATTATGGAGATACAGGAGCTGATGGTTCACTTGACGAAGGTGGAACTAACATCAGTACTCCAGCAGGAACAAAAACAATTACTTTAGACTTAAGTAACCCAAGAGTTTACACTTACACAATCCAATAATTTATTATTATTTTATATAAAAAGGGCTTTCTATTGAAAGCCCTTTTTTAAAATATTTTAATATCATGAAAAAAATCTACTTTATTTTTTGTTTTATTAGTACCCTAGGGTTTACTCAAGTCTCTTGGCAAGGCGGAGTAACACCTGAATCCAATCAATCGGCAACTATTTTATTTGATAAAACTGGAACTGGACTTGCTGCTTACACGGGAACTATATACGCGCATACTGGCGTTACTTTAAATGGAACCGCTTGGTCAAATGTAATTGGAAGTTGGGGAAATAATACCACTCAACCCGCATTGACATTAGTTTCTGGAAATATATATAAATTAATTTTAACTCCAGCCATTCTTGGTTATTATGGGGTGTCAACTGGGGTAGTAACAAAAATCAATGTAGTTTTTAGAAGTGATTCAGGTTCAGCACAAACAGTAGATTTAGAATTGAATGTTGGGGCATTTCAATCCACATTGGTTCAACCCACACTTAATAGTACTACAGTAATAAACTCAGGAGGAAGTCTATCTATTTCTGCCAACAATACCGGTGGAAACGCAAGCTATAACTTAAAAGCAAATGGAGTAAGTATCAATACTTTGGCAAGCGCAACAACCTACACTTATACTCATTCAAATATTACAATTAACCAAAATTACGAGTTGGTTATTACATTGGGCGGAGCAACTCAGTCGAAGTTTTTCAATGTAATGGTTAATCCAGGGACTGTAAATCAAGCATTACCTTCAAACACTTTAGTAGATGGAATAAATTATAATTCAGATACGTCTAAAGCAACTTTGGTCTTAGACGCACCTGGAAAAGATTTCGTTTATGTGGCAGGAAGCTTTAATAATTATCAGCCAACGGTAAATTATGCAATGAAAAAAGATCCAACTTCTGGAAAATTTTGGTTAGAATTATCAGGACTTACACCTGGAACAAATTACAATTATCAATATTGGGTGGTAGATATGACACCAATTGCAGGTTCACCAGTATTAGTAAAAACAGCCGACCCTTATTCAACTTTGGTTTTGTCACCATTTGACGATTCGTATATTCCAGCTTCAAATTATCCAAATATTCCAACTTACCCATCTGGTCAAGAAAGAGAAGTTACGGTATTAAAAACCGGTGAAGCACCATACAATTGGCAAGCAACCAATTTCAATAAACCTAAAAAGGAAGATTTAATAGTTTACGAAGTTTTGATAAGAGATTTTGATGAAACAAGAAGTTTTCAAGGTTTAATTAATAGAATTAATTATTTCAAAAACCTAAATATAAATGCTATTCATTTAATGCCTGTAATGGAATTTGAAGGAAACGAAAGTTGGGGCTATAATAGTGTTTTTCATATGGCATTAGATAAATTCTATGGTCCAAAAGAGAAAATGAAAGAGTTTGTTGATTTATGTCACCAAAACGGAATTGCAGTAATTCTTGATGTGGCCTTAAACCATGCTTTTGGGAGAAATCCAATGAACAGAATGTGGATGAACGATCCTGATGGCGATGGTTGGGGAGGTCCAGCTGCCGACAGCCCTTATTTTAACATGGTTGCAACGCATAGTTATAGTGTTGGAAGTGATTTTAATCACCAACAATCACGTACTCAAACGTATGTAAAGCGCGTAGTAAAACAATGGATTGAAGAGTTTAAAATTGATGGATTCCGTTGGGATTTAACCAAAGGATTTACGCAAAACGCTACTGGTAGCGAGGCCAATACCAATGCTTATCAACAAGATAGAGTTGATATATTGAAAAACTACGCTGATTATTCTTGGAGCTTAGACCCAACACATTATGCTATTTTTGAACATTTAGGTGCAGATAACGAAGAAAAAGAATGGGCCAATTATCGATTATCCGAAACACCAAGTAAAGGGGTAATGATGTGGAGCGAAATGACCTATGCCTACACTCAACTTATTGAAGGGTATGCTACTGGAGCAGATATTTATAGAATTGGAAGTGATGCCCACACTGGGTTTTTAGGAAAAAGAGTGTTGGGTTATCCAGAGAGTCACGATAAAGAAAGATTAATGTATAGCGCAATGGCCTATGGAAATTCTGCCGGAACTAGCTCTCCTTTTGGAAATTTAAACAATGCTTTAGGAAGAATGTCTGCAATTGGAGCTACCTCATTATTAGTGCCAGGACCGAAAATGATCTGGCATTTTGCTGCTTTAGGTATGCAAAACTCTATTTACGATTGTAATAATGGAACTGTAAATACAGAGTCTGATCCTACACCCGGCGATTGTAAACTAAATACAAAGCCACAGCCTCAATGGACTGGAAACTGGTTAGGAGTTGCTGAAAGAGCTAAAATTTATAATGATTGGGCTAAAATGAACTCTTTAAAAATTAACGAACCAGTTTTTGAAGGAAGTTATGCTATCAGTCCTGATGGAAATAATGTAAAACAAAGAATATACATTTATGACAATGCTTTGCCGTCAACACAATTGAAAAATGTGGTGGTATTGGCAAACTTTTCTGTAGCCAATTTAACTATTGTACCCTCATTTCCGTATACTGGAACATGGTATAATTTGATGGATAACACAAGTATTAACGTAACCGATGTAAACGCTCCCATTGCTATTAATGCGGGTCAGTACTTTGTTTATGGAAATAAATTAGCAGCTTTAAGTATTAATGATAATGAAATTACTAAAACGATAAGCCTTTCTCCAAATCCAACTTCGAATTATTTTACCATAAGTGCCAACTCTACTAATGTTGAAATTTATTCTATGACTGGACAATTGGTGAAAAATTTTAAAAGCAATTTTAGTAGTGAATCACAATTTGAAATAGGCGAGTTGAACAATGGAATTTACCTAGTTAAGATTACAGACACTAACGACAGGGAAGCAACTTTAAAATTAGTTAAACAATAATATTTTTGAATTTGTTAGTTTTTATTAAGACCATATGTAGAAACATATGGTCTTTTTGTTTTGCCTAGATTTATTTATTAACACGAAAACGTTGTAGTTGCATTAATGGTGTTTTTTGATTCGTTTTTTTTCTAAATTTATATTTAAAATGTTTTAATATTAAATATTTATGAAGAAAACATATATAAGTATTGGAAGACTAATATTCCTTTTATTATTTATTTTTAATTTTGGAAAAGCACATTCTCAATCTGCAGGATTTAATAGCACTTATATTATTTTACAATTAAATGGGGGTAGTGTAAATTATTATGATTTAAATGCGACAACTTCTAACCCTGATTTCCAATCTGCTTATCTTGGAAATTATGGTCCTAATAATTCTCTAATTTTAAAAGGAGCAGAGCATAATGTATGGAAATGTTATGGTTGCGATTTGACTTCAACAAGGTTGAATTATAGAATTTATTTGACAGCTTCCCCTTCGGGTTCCTATTCAAATATTAATATACCCTATTCTTCTGGATTTAATAATGGATGTTCTGGCCAAGATCAGAAATGGAAAAGTGATGGAAATTCGATCAACTTACTTTCTGGGTTAACAATTCAGGGAAATTATACTATTGAAGTTTATAGTGATGCAAGCATCACTTGTAGTGGCGGAACTGCATTTGCATCAAATAATGGAAGTAACTATAAAGCAACATTCAACTATTTTAATAGTTCTACTTGGAACGGAACAACTTGGTCAAATGGAGCACCATCGGTTGCTTTAGACGCTATAATAGCCGAAAATTTTTCTTCAACTTCTTCTGGAGATACCGCAGGATTTACAGCAAAAACCTTAACAGTTAATTCTTCTAAATCATTTATTATTAATGATGGTCACACTATTACAGTAGCCGGAGCAATTACCAATAACAACGGTACATTCAATGTAGAAAACAATGCCAACTTAGTTCAAACAAATGTCTCAGCAACCAATACAGGGAGTATAGTTGTAAAAAGAAACAGCGCTTCCATCCAATTGTATGATTATACATTATGGAGCTCTCCCGTGGCAGGACAGAATTTAAAGTCATTTTCGCCAAATACTCTAGATAACAGATTTTATAGCTATGATTCTAGTCAAAATTTATATAGTCAAGTAAACCCTTCAAGCACGTCATTTTCACCGGCAACAGGCTATTTAATTCGTGCTCCTAATACTTGGACTGCATCAACACCAACCACTTTTAATGGTGTTTTTACAGGAGTTCCTAATAATGGGACAATAACTCTTACAGGACTTACACCGAATAAATTTTATGCAGTAGGAAATCCTTATCCTTCGTCTATTTCAGCAGCTTCCTTTATTAATGGAAATTCAACTTCTGGGACCTTATATTATTGGAGAAAGACAAACGGTGCAAATGGCACAGCTTATGCGACAAGAACCAACGCTGGTGGAACAGCTTCTGGAGGTTTAACCCCAACAGATAATATAGGTGTAGGTCAAGGCTTTATTGTAAAAACGGGAGCATCTGCTACTACTTTAAGTTTTAATAATACTATGAGAACCTCTAGCAATTCGTTAGTTTTTTTAAGAACAAATGAAGAAAGAAACAGATATTGGTTAAATCTAAACACGCCTACAGAATTTATTTGTCAAACTCTGGTAGCTTATATGCCAGAAGCAACAGCAAGCGTTGACAATGCCATTGATGGTAAATATATTAACGACGCACCTATAGCTTTAACTTCTTTAATTAATTCAGAAGAATATGCCATTCAAGGTCGCGCGTTGCCTTTTTCAACATCTGATAGTGTTCCGCTAGGTTTTAAAACCAATGTAGCCGGAAATTTCACTATTGCAATTGACCACGTAGATGGGTTTTTCATCAATGGTCAAGCTATTTTCCTTAAAGACAATTTACTTAATACAGTTACTGATTTAAGTTTAGGAAGTTACTCATTTGCTAGCGAAGCAGGCACCTTTAATTCCAGATTTGAAATTGTATACCAAAGAGTATTAGGAATTAATAATTCAGAATTTACAAGTAATAACGTGATTGTTTTTAATGATAATGGGGATATTTCAATCAATTCAGGAAGTACCGTTATGGAGCAAGTTCGAGTGTATGATGTACAAGGACGTTTGCTGGTAGAGAAAAAACAAATTAACACCACAGAAACTAAAATCACAACATCTGCCGTAAACCAAGTCTTGCTAATAGAAATTACAGCTCTTAATGGTCTTAAAGTCACAAAAAAAATAATTCAATAACTAGATACATTTAGAAACCATGAAAAAATGTTTATTGAAATTTATCGGTTATAATTTAATAATTCTATTCACTTCTAATGCAATAGCACAATTACCTGGGGACCAAAATACCTCGGGAAATCTTGAAAACACGGACAGTGTAGCACCTATAAACGATTATTTAATTCCGATGTTAGTTGCTGGAGTTTTTATTAGTTTTTATTTATTAAAAAAGAAACTAAACTCGATTAAAAGTTAATTTAATATTAAGATACAAAAAATCCCTAACTACTTGATTTATAAGTGATTAGGGATGTTTTTTGTGATACCTCCAGTCCCGAAGCTTCGGGAGAAACAGTGACACATAGATTTCATTATTTTTAGATAATATATCAGTTAAAATTTGAGGATTTTGAATGATTTTTTCAATAAAAACTTTACTTTTCATTCTTTTGATAAAGGCTTCTAAATACATCGCATCCGTTTTATTTACACATTCAAAAGTTAAAGTGACTTCCCAATCGTCTGCTATTTTAGTAAAGGAATTATTGTAAGTGTGATTGTTATGACGCTGAAGCCTCTCCGTAATATTATGTGTTTCACCTACATAATATTTGGTTTTAGATTTTGATAATAGAACATACAAAAAGTGAGGGCATATAAAGTAATTAATAACAAAAAACCCCTAATAATCAAAGGATTATCAAGGGTTTAAGTGGTACCTCCAGGGATCGAACCAGGGACACATGGATTTTCAGTCCATTGCTCTACCATCTGAGCTAAGGTACCTTGCTTAGCGGGGGCAAATATAGGGCGAATTTTAATTTATACAAAACAATTATTAAAAAAAATCAATTCGTACCTTTGCAACAACTAATTACAAATTATGCTTTTAGCTGTCGATATCGGAAATACCAGGGTTAAAGTAGCTGTATTTGAGGGAAATACCCTTTTAGAACAGTTTGATTTTAGTAATACAGAACTTCAAAATGAGCTACATTTTATTTTAAAAAAATACAAAAATGCCCTAGATATGGTTGTAGCATCTGTAGGGAATATCCTAAAAGATGCCTTTCTAGAATTTGAAAGTCAAGTAAACATTCATTTTATTTCATCTGATTTTTCTTTTCCCTTCAAAAATGGTTATTCTACTCCAAACACCCTAGGAATTGACCGAATGATTTTAGCAAGTGGCGCCGTATTAAAATACCCCAATCAAAATCGTTTGGTAGTTGACGCTGGAACTTGCATCACTTATGATTTTATTGATGAAAATGATAATTATCTAGGAGGTGCAATTTCTCCAGGAATCCGATTGAGATATGAATCGTTACATAATTATACAGCTAAATTGCCTTTATTGAAATTAGAATCGATAAATGACCAAGGTTTAGAATCCGAAAAAATACATTTCATAGGAAATTCTACTTCTGAATCAATAAATTCGGGTGTAATAAATGGCTTAATTAATGAAATTGAAGGTTTTATTTCTCAATACAAAGCGATTTATCCTAAATTTATTATAATTTTAACTGGTGGAGACACAGAATTTTTGGCTAAACGATTAAAAAATACCATATTTGCCAATTCAAATTTCCTTTTAGAGAGTTTGAACCAAACATTTCAACACAAAATCAAAAATGATTAAAAAACTTATAGTACCCGCTTTTTTATTTTTTACTTTAATTTCATTTGCCCAACAGGGAACTTCTTCACCTTATTCTTTTTATGGAATTGGCGATATAAAATTTAAAGGAACTGCAGAAAATCGAGCAATGGGAGGATTGACGATTTATTCTGATAGTATTCACTTGAATTTTCAAAATCCAGCATCTTATACCAATTTAAAATTAACTACCTTTTCTCTTGGCGGGACCTATTTAACAACGGACTTAGCTACTAATTCTCAAAATGAAAAAGCCAGAAGAACGGCAGTGGATTATTTAGCCGTAGGACTTCCTTTAGGAAAATTTGGAGTTGGTTTTGGTATAATGCCTTATTCATCAGTGGGCTACTATATTCAATCAAGCATTCCTGCAACATCTACATACCCTCAACAAATTAAACAATTTTCAGGCACTGGAGGGTTAAATAAAGTGTTTTTTGGTGTTGGATATGCAGTGTCAAAAAAATTAAGTGTAGGTATAGATTACAGTTATAATTTTGGAAAAATTGAAACTTATTCTTTACGATTTATAGAAGGGCTACAATATGGCTCAAGAGAAAAAAATCTATCCGACATTACTGGAAGCACTTTAACTGCGGGTGTTAATTATAACACAGAAATTAATAAAAAACTTAATGGATTTGCAAGCTTAACGTTTTCAACAGATTCTAAATTAAGTTCAACAAACTCTAGAAATATCGGGACCATTCAATATTCTTCGTCAGGAGCTGAAATTCTTGTTCAGTCCTTAGAGGTTGATGTTGACAATACAAACATTACTTTACCTTCAAAATTTTCATTTGGTTTTGGGTTAGGACAAACCAAAAAATGGATGCTTGGAACGGAAATTACATTCCAAAAAAGCAGTAATATGGGGAACAGATTCAATGATATTAATAATGTAAATTTTGAAAATTCATTAAGATATTCACTAGGAGGGTTTTATATTCCAAACTATAATTCCTTTTCAAAATATTATGAAAAAATTATTTATAGAGCTGGTTTAAGATATGAAAATACAGGACTTATAATTAATAAAACTGCAATAAAAGAATATGCTGCTACTGCTGGTTTAGGGTTGCCGCTAATTGGAGTATTTTCAAATATTAATATTGGTATGGAATATGGACAAAGAGGAACTACTTCAGCTAATTTAGTTCAAGAGAATTATACTAATATCACCATTGGTCTTTCCCTTAACGATAAATGGTTTCAAAAAAGACGCTACTATTAGAATTAATATTATTCTAATTTGAATTTTATTTCAGATTTAAAATCGTCCTGAATTATGACTTTCAATAAATTCAAAATCGGAAATTTTGGTCTTTTACTACTTATGGTAATAGCTCAATTATCTTGTGAAAGTAATTTTAAGGAAGTTCAAAAGCAAAATTTTTCTGAATTTGCTCCTAGTGGTGAAGCCGATGATTTCAATATGAAATATACCGATTCAGGTAGAATAAAATCGATATTGATAAGCCCTAAAATGTTAGATTATGCATCGGTTACTTACCCGTTTACCGAATTTCCAAAAGGGATAAACGTAACTTTATTTGATGTAAATAATAAAAAAACATTTGTTACTTCAAATTATGCAGTATCCTATAAAGTACCCAACTTAATAGATTTGCAAGGAAATGTGAAAATTACAAATGAAATGGGACAGGTATTAGAAACTTCTCAATTGTATTTCGATCAAAAAAATGAGTGGTTTTATACTGAAAAAAAGTTTAAATTTACAGACCCGAAAGGAGTTTCCTATGGTGAAGGAATTGATTTTAGCAAAGATTTTAAAATCGTAAATTCTCAAAGCATCACCGGAGAAATTGATCAGGCAAATTAAAAATTATTTATATGAATTATTTAAAATATACCCAATACGTTTATCTTTTTGCAGCTGTATTTTTTATTTACAAAGCAATATCAGTTTGGAGCGCTGAAACCGACGAGCATTTTCTATTTTTAGGAATTGCTTTATTATCCGTTTTTATGTTTTTCTTTAGAAGAAAATTCGCTAAAAAATTCGAAGCAAGAAACAATTCAAAATAATTTATGGAAATCACAATTATCATTATCTGTTTGATATTATGTGCGTTTTTCTCGGGAATGGAAATTGCTTTTATTTCTTCCAATAAAATATATCTTGAAATTGAAAAAAAACAAGATAATTTTCTTTCTCAAATACTTTCTAAACTAACCGAAAAACCGTCTCAATTCATTGCTACAATGCTTATTGGAAATAATGTAGCATTGGTGGTTTATAGTTTTTTCATGGGCGATCTCATAATGAGATGGTTTGTAACTTTAGGAATAGAATTCTCTAGCTTAGTAAATTTATTGATTCAAACGGTACTTTCAACCTTGATTGTTTTGATTACCTCTGAATTCCTACCAAAAGTATTTTTCCAAATTTACGCCAATAGTTTTGTTAAGTTTTTCGCAATTCCTGCCTATTTTTTCTACCTCGTTTTTTATGTGGTTTCTACATTTATTATGTGGATTTCAGACACCATTTTAAAACGCTTTTTTAAAACTGAAGGTGATTTTGTGCCTTTGTTTTTCAGTAAAATAGAGCTTGGAAATTATATTTCGGAGCAAATGAACCATTTTGAGGACCACGAAAATGTTGATTCTGAAATTCAAATTTTTCAAAATGCTTTAGAATTTTCAGCAGTAAAAGCTAGAGATATAATGACGCCAAGAACTGAAATATCAGGAGTTGATATCCTCGATTCTGTCGACGATTTAAAGGAAATGTTCATTAAAACTGGCTATTCTAAAATCATGGTTTACCAAAATTCTTTGGATGATTGTATCGGATATGTTCACTCTTTTGAATTGTTTAAAAAACCTAAAACAATAAAATCAATATTGATTCGAGTAGAATATGTGCCTGAAACTATTTTCATAAAAGAAGCGTTAGATTTGCTAATTAAAAAAAGAAAAAGTGTTGCCGTAGTTTTAGACGAATATGGAGGAACAGCTGGAATAATTACTATTGAAGATATTGTAGAAGAGCTTTTTGGTGAAATTGAAGACGAACACGATTCAGAAGAAATTAGAATTGAGCAAGAAATTGAAACAGGCGTCTTCCTATTTTCAGCAAGATTAGATGTAGATTATATCAATCAAACCTACAAACTTAATATTCCTGAAAGTGATTCCTATGGAACTTTAGGCGGATTTATAGTAGATTATACCAAAGAAATTCCTCAAAAAGGAAATAAAATAAGTATTGGAAACTATAATTTTGTTATTGAAGAGGCTTCAAATAATAAAATCGAATTGGTTAAAATGTCTATAATTGACTAATATTATAAAAAATAAGGTAATTTATTGCAAAATATAACTTTACAACTATTATTATTAAATAGATAATTGTATTTTCGCAGACAGAATTTTAAATAACAAAATAAAAAATGGCAGTTTTACAAAAAATCAGACAACGTTCACTTCTTCTTATATTAGTAATAGGGTTTTGTTTATTAGCATTTATCATTGGCGATCTTTTTAATAATGGGGGTCTTTCAAGTTCTTCAAAAGATGTAGGAAGTATTAATGGAAAAGGAATTTCATTTGAAGATTTCAGAATAAAAGTTAGTAATGTAGAAAAAAGTGGGCAAGGAGCTACTTCAACTCAAGCTGCAAATAGAGTTTGGGATCAGGAGGTTTCAATAGCTTTATTAACAGCTGAATTCGAAAAACTTGGAATCAGAGTTGGTGAAAACCACATTATGGAGATTTTTAAAGCGGATCAAAATATCGGTCAAAACCCAACATTCTTAAATGCTGCCGGAAAATTTGATGTAGCAAAATTTAAAGAATTTTTTAAAGCAAATCCTGATCAAGCTCAGAATTTAAAAGATAGAGAAAAAGACGCAACTTTAAATGCAAAGTTTCAAATTTATAATTCTTTAATTAAAGCTGGAGTTTACACCACTGATAGTGAAGGAAAATTTAAATACGGAATGGAAGCTAACAAAGTTAACTTTGATTATGTTTCAGTTTTATTCTCATCAATTAAAGATAGTAATGTAAAAATTTCTGACGAAGAAATTACAAACTACATGAAAACGAATGAGAAAAAATACAAAGCTGAAGAATCTCGTGAAATCCAATATGTTTTAATTGAAGATAAAGCATCTCCAGAAGATGAAAATGAAGTAAAAGCTTCTGTTAATGCATTACTATCTTCTAGAATTGTATACAATCAAGCAAGTGGAAAAAATGACACATTGCCTGGATTTAAAGGGGCGAAAGACGCAATTGAATTTGTAAATGCTAATTCAGATAAGCCTTACGACTCAACTTATATAGCTAAAAAAGATTTGCCAGCTCAATTTTCCGATGCGTTGTTTAACTTGGCTCCAGGTGAAGTTTTTGGACCTTATATTAATAGTAATTATGTATGTCTTTCTAAATCTTTAGGAAGAAAAGCAGGTGCAAATGCAAAGGCTTCTCATATCTTAATTAGTTATGAAGGTGCTCAAGTGCCTAATAAAAAGGAAAAGCGTACGAAAGAACAAGCGAAAGCAAAAGCTGAAATGTTATTTGCACAAGTTCAAGCAAATCCGTCTAGTTTTATGATGGTTGCCTTAATGAATTCTGATGATTCTTCTTCTCAACAAGGAGGTGATTTAGGTTATTTCGCTCAAGGGCAAATGGTTAAACCGTTCAACGATTTCGTTTTCTCTAATCCTGTTGGAAAAATTGGATTGGTTGAAACTGATTTTGGTTTCCATATTATTAATGTAACAGATAAACAAGATGCTGTACGTTTAGCAACTATTGCTCAAAAAATTGAGCCTTCTGAAGCTACTTCTGATAAAATTTACACTACTGCTGTAAAATTTGAAATGGATGCTACTGAAGGTGATTTTGATAAAGTAGCTAAAGTTGCAAAACTTCAAACAAACCCTACCATTAAAGTAAAAGTAATGGACGAAAATTTCGGAATATTAGGAAACCAAAGACAAATTGTTCGTTGGGCTTTTGAAGGCGAAACTAAAATTGGAGATGTGAAAAGATTTGAAGTTCCTAATGTTGGAAATGTAATTGCAAAAGTAAAAGCAGTGTTTGAAGCTGGTTTAACTCCGATTGCAGATGCTAGACCAATGATTGAACCAATCTTAAAAAACAAGAAAAAAGCTGAAATGATTAAAGCTAAAATGAAAGGCGCTACTTTAGAAGCTATTGCTGCTGCAAATAAAACTCAGGTAAAACCAGCTATTGATGTAACTCTTGAAAACCCAACTTTACCAGGTGTTGGTCAAGAAGCAAAAGTGGTTGGAACAGCTTTCGCATTAAAAGGAGATAAAATTTCGGCACTAATAGATGGTAATTTAGGAGTTTATGTAGTGAAAACCAAAACGGTATTTACTGCTCCAGCTTTGAAAAACTATACTGATTATGTAGCAAAATTAAAATCTCAAAATGCTTCAGCTTCTGGAAGAATTATTCCAGCATTGAAAGTTGATGCTAAAATTGAAGATAACAGATCGCAATTTAACTATTAGAAATAGTTTACCTAATAAAAAAACCCGTCAATTTATTGACGGGTTTTTTTGTAAATAATACTCTCGGTTATAAAATCATATCTTTATAAGAAATAATAGTTTTGTAACCTATATTCTCAAAATATGAAGTTGGGTTTTCCTTTGAAACCGACATTACAAAATCGCCGCCCCAAGCGCCTAAACTCTTTACCGAACCCTCAAAATCAGGAAATAAACTCTCTTTTACCGTTGGAAGTTCAAGTATTTTACTCATTACTCTTTCGTGTTTGTCTAGCAAATTGCAAAATTTTTCCAATGAATTAGAATTTAAAACGGAAGTAGTAATTTCGTTTATTATTGAAAAATCAACATCCAAATTCTTCTGATTTTTATAATAATTTTCAATCGCCGTTTTGCTACTTTGCTTCTTATTTAAGTATACAAAATAAATGCTATCCCTAAATTTAGGATTAAAATTTACTTTTTCAATTATAGGTAAACCATTTTCTAATTCGTATAAAACAGGGGTATCATTTTGAGCACATGCAATATCATAACCACTTCCACCAAAACTATTATTAAGCAATTTAAAAGCATCTATTTGTAACCATTGCGCAATATTGTTAATTAAGGTCGATGAGGTTCCTAAACCCCACAATTTTGGAAATGTAAGTACTGTAGAAATTGAATAACCTAAAGAAGAATCTAAGAAACCGGAGTTTAATAAATAAGCTTCATGTAAAATCTTAATTAATGTGCCTCTTTTCGATGAAACGGGTGAAGTTTTAAAATTAATAATCTCGTTAAATGAAATAATTTCTTCAAACCAAATGCTATTATCAAAATCAAAACTTGTCCAATAAATTTGACCTAAGTCGCCCGAAGAAACTTTTAAATATTGACCAAATTTTGTTGGCAATGCCAAACTTTTTGCTCCGTCAAGAACTAAATATTCGCCTGTAATTAATAGTTTCCCGTTACTGTAAAAAGTTTTTTTCATTTTGTTATTGCAAGATAAGAAGCAATCTATTTTCTTAATTTCTCAATATAATCAACAGCTGCCGAGTGAGAAACTACGGTATCTTTAAAGTGATTTTTTATTAAAACCCGTTCTTCATCAGTTACCTGAAATTGATTTAATATATTGTTGAGGTGCATTTTCATATGCCCTTCCTGAATTCCTGTTGTAGTTAAAGAACGCAAAGCGGCAAAATTTTGAGCTAATCCGGCAACAGCAACTACTTTCATAAGTTCTTTTGCGGATGGTTTTTCTAACATTTCTAGGGACAATTTCACCATCGGATGTAAAGAAGTTAATCCGCCAACAGTTCCTAAAGCTAATGGAATTTCTATCCAAAAACTGAAAATTCCATCATCAATTTTTGCGTGAGATAAACTAGAATAGCTTCCATTTCTAGCTGCATATGCATGAATTCCTGCTTCTACAGCGCGAAAATCATTTCCAGTTGCTAAAACAACAGCATCAACTCCGTTCATAATTCCTTTATTGTGAGTTACTGCTCTGAAAGGCTCTACCTCTGCAATTTGAACTGCTTGAACAAATTTTTCAGCGAAAACTTCAGGGTTCTCAATATTTTTATCTGCTAATTCTGCTACTAGACATGAAACTTCAGCTCGAACAATACAATTAGGAACATAATTCGACAAAATACTCATCACGACTTCAATATTTTTCTCAGTTTCAGAAAAATTACTATTGTTACTAGCTTCTTCTTTGAGTGTTTTTGCAAATTGTTCTAAGCACGAATTAATAAAGTTGGCACCCATTGAATCTTTCGTTTCAAAAGTAGCGTGCAACTGATAGTAATTTGGAATTAGTTTGGTTTTATTTCTAAGTTCAATGGACAGAATTCCACCGCCTCGTTTTTGCATATTTTTGGTTACGCTCTCGGTAGTTTCGTATAATTTAGGTTGTAATTCCTTGAAAAATCTTTCTAATTTTTCTAAATCACCATTATATATAAAATGAACTTGACCATTTTTTTCAGTATTTAAAACGGTCGCTTTAAATCCACCACGTGTTGACCAATATTTTGCCGATTTTGAAGCTGCAGCCACAACCGAACTTTCCTCAATTGCCATTGGAATAGTTTTATATTTTCCATTGATTAGAAAATTGGGAGCAACGCCTAAAGGCAAATAAAAATTTGTGATCGTATTTTCAATGAAATCATCATGCAATTGTTGGATTTTCGAATCGGTATTCCAATATTTTTTTATAATAGAAATAGCTTCATTCGAATCAGAAAAATAGGTAGTTGCAATCCAATTTATCTTCTCTTCTTTTGACAATTTTGAAAATCCGGCAATGGCGTTATTCATCTGTGTAAATTATTAATTCATGCAAATATACATTTTCAACAATTCTAATAAAATAAGTAGCGTATGAAATTACATTTTATGAAAAAAAAGGTGGTAATTTCAGAAATTTTCACTAAAATTGAATGTTTTTTAAAAATACTAATTATGAAATTTATTTACAGATTAACTTTATTAGTTCTATTCGCCACTTTTTCAGTTTTAGGCCAACAAAAAATAACCATTGAGTCTATATATTCAGGTGCTTTTAGAGCAAAAGGAATGGATGATTTACAAGCATTAAAAAATACAAATCAATATACTGTTTTGAATTTTGATCGTGCCTCAAGAAGTTCTCAAATTGACTTGTACGATTTTGCAACTCTTAAAAAAGTGGCTACTTTAATAGATTCTAAAGACCATAAAGCTCTTGAAGGAATTGACAGTTACACATTCAGTTCCGATGAAAAAACAATTTTAATTGCTAATAATTCTGATCAAATATTTCGTCATTCTTTTGTTGCTAGTTTTTTTTTATATGATATAGCTTCCAAAAAATTAACTCCTTTATTTGATTATAAAATTCAAGAACCTACCTTTTCACCTGATGGAACTAAAATTGCTTTTGCAAAAGAAAATAACCTGTTTATTTATGACATTGCTTCTAAAATAACCAAGCAAATAACTTCAGATGGTAAGAAAAATGCAGTTATCAATGGAATTACGGATTGGGTTTACGAAGAAGAATTTGCATTTGTAAGAGCATTCGACTGGAGTGGAGACAGCAAAAAACTAGCTTATATTCGATTTGATGAAAGTCAAGTTCCAGAATTTTCGATGTCAATGTTTCAAAAGGATTTGTATCCTAAAATAGAAACATTTAAATATCCAAAAGCAGGTGAAAAAAATTCGGAAGTTTCCCTTCATATTTATGATGTTGCTTCTGCAAATACCAAAAATATCGACTTAGAAAAGTACTCCGATTTTTATATCGCTAGAATGAAATGGACAAACGACAGCAATGTTCTTTGTGCTCAAATATTAAACCGTCATCAAGATAATTTAGATTTACTTTTTGTAGATGGAACTTCAGGAACTACAAAGGTTGTTTTGAATGAAAAAGACAAAGCCTATGTTGATGTAACAGATAATCTAACATTTTTAAAAGACAATAGTTTCATTTGGACAAGTGAAAAAGACGGTTTCAATCATATTTATTTATATGATAAAAACGGAAAACTTAAAAATCAAGTTACCAAAGGAAATTGGGAAGTAACGAATTACTATGGTTTTGACGAAAAAAACCAAACTATTTTTTATCAATCTGTAGAAAACGGTTCTATCAATAGAGACGTTTACAGAATTGGATTAAATGGCAAAAACAAAGTTAGATTGTCATCTAAAACAGGAACAAGCAACGCTACTTTTAGTCCGAATTTTCAATATTTCATCACTACTTTTTCAAATGCAACACAGCCAACTACCTATACTTTAAATGATGCTAAAAACGGAAAAGAAATTCAAGTAATTGAAAACAATGAAGCTTTAGCAAATAAAATAAAAGCATATAACTTGCCTTCAAAAGAGTTTTTTGTTTTAAAAACAGAAAAAGGAAATGAATTGAATGCTTGGATTTTGAAACCTAAAAATTTTGATCCTAATAAAAAATACCCAGTATTTATGTACCAATATTCAGGTCCAGGATCGCAACAAGTTAATAACGATTGGAACTCAACTGACGATTATTGGTTCATGATGTTAACACAACAAGGTTACATTGTAGCTTGCGTTGATGGACGTGGAACAGGATTTAAAGGAGCCGATTTCAAAAAAGTAACGCAAAAAGAATTAGGTAAATACGAAGTGGAAGACCAAATTGATGCTGCCAAAGTAATCGGGAATTATCCGTTTGTAGATAAAACAAGAATCGGTATTTTTGGCTGGTCGTATGGTGGTTTTATGGCTTCCAACTGTATTATGAAAGGGAATGATATATTTAAAATGGCGATTGCAGTTGCTCCCGTTACCAATTGGAGATTTTATGACAGTATTTACACCGAAAGATACATGCAAACTCCAGCTGAAAACTCAAGTGGATACGATGAAAACTCTCCAATTAATCACGTTGATAAATTAAAAGGTAAATTTCTTTTAATTCATGGTTCCGGTGACGATAATGTTCATGTACAGAATTCAATGCAAATGATGGAAGCATTAATTCAAGCCAACAAACAATTTGATTCCCAAATTTATCCTGACAACAATCACGGAATTTATGGTGGAAAAACAAGAATTCAGTTGTATAATAAAATGACTAATTTTATTTATAACAATTTATAATAGTATATTTAACGTTTTATAATTAATCAAAAATCAACCAAACTAAATTAACTAATAACAAAAAAATGAGTGAAAAAGTAGTAAAATCGGCACATCCAAAAGGACTTTGGGTATTATTTGGAACAGAAATGTGGGAGCGTTTCAATTTCTACGGAATGCGAGCAATCTTAACCTTGTTTTTAATCAATTCATTAATGATGAAAGAAGCAGACGCTTCAATTATTTATGGAGGATTTTTAGGACTTTGTTACTTAACACCAATGTTAGGTGGATTTATTTCTGATCGTTTCTTTGGAAATAGAAACTGTATTTTATTGGGCGGTTTAATGATGGCTGCGGGACAATTTATGTTGTTTACAAGTGCAAGTGTATTTGGAACAAATTTAAGTTTGGCAACCACTTTAATGTGGTCAGCATTAGGAGTTATCATTTTTGGAAATGGTTTCTTTAAACCAAATATTTCTTCAATGGTAGGAAGTTTGTATCCAAAACAAGAAAAAAGTAAATTGGATACTGCCTTTACGATTTTCTACATGGGGATCAATTTAGGTGCATTTTTAGGTCAAACAATTTGCCCATTAGTTGGAGACGTTGTCGATGGAGGTGGAGTTAGAGATGTACATGCTTTTAAATGGGGTTTCTTAGCAGCATCAATCGCTATGTTAATCGGAACATTAGTGTTTTATGTACTTAAAAATAAATATGTTGTAACTCCAGAAGGAAAACCTTTAGGAGGATTACCTTCTAAAAATGAAGCCTCAGATTATGAAGAAGGAGAAGCTCAAAAAGCTGTTTTCTCAACTACTTCATTAGTGGTTGCAGTTTTTGCTTTCATTGGGTTGTTCTTCACATTTCAATATTTATTAGACGGTGATAATTTTATAAAAACAATCATTTATCCAATTATTTACGCAAGTGGAATTACGCTTGCCGGATTGATTATTTCTGATAGTTCTTTAACTAAAATTGAAAGAGATAGAATTTTGGTTATCTATATTGTTGCCTTTTTTATCATCTTTTTCTGGGCCGCATTCGAACAAGCAGGATCTTCATTGACCTTCATCGCCGACAATCAAACCGACAGAACTTTTATGTTTGGATGGAAAATGCCAGCATCCATGATTCAAGTATTTAACGGAGTATTTGTATTTGCATTTGCATTGCCATTTAGTATTTTATGGGATAAATTAAGAGCAAGTGGAAGAGAGCCAATTTCACCAGTAAAACAATCAATCGGATTAGGATTAATAGCTGTGAGTTATTTTATAATAGCTTATAATGTAAAAGACCTAGGTAATAGCGGACTTTTAGGAATTAAGTGGTTAATATTATTGTATTTAATTCAAACATTTGCTGAATTGTGTTTATCACCAATCGGATTATCATTAGTAGGTAAATTATCTCCAAAACGTTTTGCCTCTTTATTGTTTGGAGTTTTCTTCTTGTCAAATGCCGCAGGTTATGCATTAGCAGGAACTTTAGGGTCTATTTTACCAGCTACGGGAGAAAAATTTGTGAAAGCTCAAGAACTAGGAGTTGATTTACAAGGAGTTTTAAACAAAACAATCGTTCCTACTGCAGATCAATTGAAGATATTAGCTGACAACCAAATTAGTGCAGTAAATCCATCATTTGTAGGTTTTGAAATTCATAACCTTTTCGAATTTTTCATGGTATTTGTTGTGCTAACAGGAATTGCTTCAATAACTTTATTTGCATTAACACCAATGTTGAAAAAAATGATGCACGGCGTTCGTTAATCATTCTAAAATATTTTATACCTTTCAAACCTACAAGAATTCTTGTAGGTTTGTTTTTTTAATAAATAAATAAAAATGGCACAAGATTTAACATTAGAACAAATTCAAAACTTCAAAGGAAAATATCCAAAACAACTTTGGTATTTATTTTTCAGTGAAATGTGGGAACGTTTCAGTTTTTATGGAATGCGTGGAATGCTAGTAATTTTCATGGTAAATCAGTTAATGATGAACGATGAAGTGGCTAATTTACAATACGGAGCTACGCAAGCTTTTGTTTATGCTTTCACTTTTATTGGAGGACTTTTTGCCGATAAAATATTGGGATATAGAAAATCACTTTTTTGGGGAGGTTTACTAATGATTTTAGGAAGTGTAATTTTAGCAATTGACCCAAAACAATTTTTCTTTTTTGGAATAAGTTTTACCATTATTGGAACTGGTTTTTTCAAACCTAATATTTCAACAATGGTTGGAAAATTATACAAAGATGATGACAATAGGAGAGATGCTGGGTTTTCTTTATTTTATGCAGGGGTTAATTTGGGTGCTTTAATAGGCGGTTATTTGTGTATTGCTGTTGCAAATGGATCAATGTTTTCATCTATAATTCCAGAACATTTAAGATGGAATGTTGCCTTTGGATTCGCCGCAGTTGTAATGCTAATCAGCTTATTGACATTTGTGCAAACACAAAAAAGTCTTGGAGAAATAGGTATATCACCATTATTAGATCTTACTGATTCTAAACGAAAAACGTATGAATATTTAACTTATATCGGTTCAATATTAATTATTCCAATAATAATTCTTTTAGTTTCAAATTCAGAATATACCGATATTTTTATGTTTATAATTGGACCTTGTTCCATTCTATATCTGATTTATGAAATGAGAAATTTCTCATTATCAGAAAATAAAAAATTAATTGCAGCGTTAGTTTTTATTGTCTTTTCCATTTTCTTTTGGGCATTTTTTGAACAAAGCGGTGGGTCACTGAGTCTTTTTGCTGCCAATAATTTGAATAATACCGTGCTTGGAATTCCACTAGATCCTAACGGAGTAAATAATTCAGCAAATTCTTTATTTGTGATTATTTTCGCAGCATTAGTTGGAATGGTTTGGCTTTGGTTGGGTAAATTTAAAATGGAACCCAATACAATCGTTAAATTTGGATTGGCATTTCTTTTTCTTGCAGGAGGATTTTGGATATTTTATTATACTAAGTTTTTCGCTGATGCAAATGGAATGACGTCACTAGATTTATTTACATTTGGATGGTTTGTAATTACCTTTGGCGAATTGTGTTTGTCGCCAATAGGAATGTCGATTATGACTAAATTATCTCCAGCTAAATTACAAGCTGTAATGATGGGAATGTGGTTTCTCGCAAGTGCTTATGGTCAATATTTCGCAGGTTTATTAGGCGCCAATATAGCAAGTGCATCAGAGAATGCTTCTAATGTAGACAAACTCAATATTTATGCCGATGGGTATCAACAACTAGCAATTTATGCATTAATAGCAGGAGTAATTTTAATATTAATTTCACCTTTTGTAAAAAAATTAATGCAAGAAGTCAAATAAATTTCCGATATTTCGGAACTATTTAAAGATATTAATTTAATATTCATTGAAATGAAAAAAACACTTATAGCATTATTGTTTATTCTTACTTCTTATGCAGTTGATGCACAAGAGTTAGTTTGGAATAATAATCTTAAAAATTCTATTGAAATTTCTAAGAAAACTAAAAAACCATTATTACTTTTCTTTACAGGAAGTGATTGGTGTGGATGGTGTATCCGACTTCAAACAGAGGTTTTTAAAACACCAGAATTTGTAAAATGGGCGAATGAAAATGTTGTTTTAGTGGAATTGGATTTCCCAAGAAGAACCGTTTTAGCTCCAGAAATCACTGAGCAAAACAATCAATTGCAACAGTTTTTTGCCGTTCAAGGATATCCAACAGTATGGTTTGTAAATGCAACTTTAAATGAAGGAAAAGTTAATATTGACAAACTAGGAAGCACAGGTTATTTGGCCGGAGGACCTAAAGTTTGGCTAGAAACTGCCAATGGTATTTTGAAAAAGAAATAAAATTAGTTCACTCTATAAAATCCCTTTTCGGCAGTAGCATGAAAAGGGATTTTCTTTTTTATGCAAATGGATTTCCAAAGATTGATATTCGTTTTATAATTGGAGGCATCCGCAACAATTAATTCCGGACGGTTTACTTGAATTAATCGCTCTAAATTTATTTTAGGTGATTGTCGTAAAATTACAATATCGGGATTTATTTCTTTTGAATAAATGCCAAAACTATCAATAACCATTATCTTTTTATCTTTGAAATAATACAAATTTTGAATTTTATTTATTCTAGTTATTGAGCTGTTATTTGTAATTAAGTAGGATTTTAAAGAAGTATTTGATGCTAGTTTATCAATAGTTTTTTCATTACCAAAAACCATTACTTTATCTCCATTTCTTTCTGTTATTAATGTGTTTTTCCAACTATTAAAAACAATAAATTCCTGTTGGTTTTGAATTTTCCAACGGGTAATTAACAATGTAGTTTGCAAAAGCAACAAACTAAATAAAGCAACTACAATTTTAGGATAAGTTGGTTTTTTAAATAAAATTACAAAGGCAATTATTAGAAGGTACAAGCAAATTAAAGTTTGCCAATTTATGGGAATGTCCTTTATAATAAATTGCTCAAATGAAGCTACCCAGTTGATAATTTTGTTTAAGAAAAAGATACAAATTTCCAATGATTTCATTGTTATCATTGGAACTAAATCAAAAGCTGCCATTACCATTACGAGAACCCCCAAACCCATAATGATAATTAAAAAAGGAATTATTATCAGATTAGTAATAAAAAACAAAACCGGAAATTGATGAAAATAATAAATACTTAATGGGAAAGCTCCAATTTGCGCTGCAAAAGAGACTGTTAAAATCTCCCAAAAATAAGTTACGATTTTGTTTTTTGGAATCCATAAATCGGAAATTAAAGGCTTTAGCCACAAAATAAAAAATAAGGATAGGTAACTTAATTGAAATCCAACATCAAATAAAAAGGAAGGTTGAAAAAACAAAATTAGAAACATAGATACCAATAAAGTATGAAAAATATTGGTGCTTTTTTTCAAATACATTCCCACAGCAACAAAAGAGAACATAGTTACCGACCGAACCACAGAAGGTGAAAGCCCCGCCAAAATTGCAAATCCCCAAAGGCAAATTATTATCGTTAGTAATCGAATTGTATATCCTAATTTATTTTTTGGTAAGGGATTTAATAAAAATGTAAGGAAAAGCAAAATAAATCCTACATGCAATCCGGAAACCGATAGTATGTGAATTGCTCCTGCGTATTGATAATCTTTTATTATTTCCTTTGAAATATCTTGTTGTTGTCCTAAGATAAGAGCGCTAACAACTTGTAATTCGTCTTTTGAAAAATTACTTTTTTTAAGGTTGTTTATTATTTTATTTCTAAGATAATCTGAATAATACCAAATGTTTTTATCAATTTTATCACTAACTTTAATGGTATTTGTGTTGGTGTAAATTTGAGCAAATATGGATTTATTATTCAAATATCTGCCATAATCAAATTGGTTTGGATTTAGTGATTTGTTACTTAAAATGCACTTTCCATAAATTTGAATGTTATTTCCAATGTGTATTTTACAATTATCTTGAGTTTTATGAATTTGTAGTAATATTTTTCCTGAACACGATTTATTATCTATTCGTTTTACTAATCCGATGTATTTATCAATTGAAGAACTCCCTTTTAATTTTTCCCGCAAGACCAATTCTACATAATGATAATCAGTTTCGTTTTTTATTAAATGCACATAGTTTTCCTTGTCGTAAAATTCATTATTTATTACCTGAGTGCAGGATCCAATTTGAAAAAATAATAAATACGTTGCAAATCCAAAATATATTTTTTGAATAAAATCTCTCTTTGATAAATATAAAGTGACAATAAATGGAACGAAAAATATTCCTGTAATTATGAATGAGGTAGTTGGATTTGGGTTGAAGTAGTATGAAAATACAATTCCCAATATAAACCAAAATGTTATTTTCATTAAAGGAAATTGAAGTATTTTCATTCTCCTAATGTAGTCAATTTAATCTTACTAAAACGAAGAATAAATTCTGTTTACTTGAGCGAAAGTTCTTTTGTAATAAGGTTCTTTTGTGGAAGATATAATCACACCTTTTGAGGTTGCTGAATGGATAAATTTAATCTCGTCTTCCAAAACTTCCACAACCATTCCCACGTGATTAATTATTTTTCGACCATTAGTTTTAAAGAAAATTAAATCCCCTTTTCTAACTTCATCAGGATTTAAAACAGACCCTAAAGTTGACATTTCATTGGATGATCTAGGCAGAACAATGTCGAATTTACTAAAAGTAAAAAACATTAATCCAGAGCAATCAAAGCCTTCAGGACTTGAACCGCCGCTTCTATAATTTGCTCCTAAATTTTCTGAAGCAGCATTAATCAATTGCTCTACTAAGTAACTTGAATCAGAAGTATTAATAACAAAATCTTCTGAATTTTCATCTTTACTTAACCTGCTTTTTATGTCTTTTTTTGGAGATATTTCTGTAATTACGGGTTCAATTTTTTCAACAACTTTCTTTTTTTTCTTTTCAGGTTTTGCATTCGCAACCACCTCAGGCTTTTTATACAAACCTTTTTTTTCTGCTTCAGATTTAGACGTAACTATCACTGAAGTTGTTTTACAACTCGTAAATACTAAGAATAAAAGGAAAAGTGAAATGAGATTTCTCAAGGATATTTTTTTTGCAAATTTATGCAATTAATTCTAATCAGATTTTTTGCAAATTACTTACAATGAGTTTTGCCGTTTTTTGGCTTGCACCGCTACCGCCTAATTTCATTTCAAGAGAGTTGTAATTTTCTAGAATTTCACTTCTGTATTTTAAATCTAAAAGTTTTTGAAGTTCGATTTTTAGTGAATTAGAATTTAAATTTTCTTGAATTAATTCGGTAACTACTTCTTTATCCATAATTAAATTTACAAGTGAAATGTATTTTAAAGTTACAATTCTTTTAGCAATTTGGTAGGAAAGCCAACTCCCTTTATAACATACAACCTCGGGAACTTTAAAAAGAGCTGTTTCCAAAGTTGCCGTTCCAGAAGTTACTAATGCAGCGTAAGAAATGCTTAATAAATCATAAGTTCTATTGGAAATAAAATGACAATTATCAGAAGTTAAAAAAGCAGAATAAAAAGAATATTCTTGACTTGGAGCACCGGCAATTACAAATTGATATTCTGGAAAATCATCAACAATACTCAGCATTACACTCAGCATTTTAGCGATTTCCTGCTTTCTGCTTCCGGGTAAAATAGCTATAATTGGCTTGTCACTTAAATTATTTTCCTTTCTAAATTCAATATCATTTACGGTTTTTCGATTATGGATAGCATCAATCAATGGATGGCCAACAAATTCAACATTATAATGATGCTTATCTTCATAAAAGTCTTTTTCGAATGGTAAAATCACATACATTTTATCAATGTCTCGCTTGATATCTTTTATTCTATTTTCTTTCCAAGCCCAAATTTGAGGGGAGATGTAATAGTGAGTTTTCATTCCCAATTTTTTAGCCCATTTGGCAATTCTCATATTGAATCCTGGGTAATCAATAAAAACTAATACGTCGGGCTTGAATTCTAAAATATCTTTTTTACAGATTTTAATATTGTTTAGTATGGTTTTTAAATTCAATACCACTTCTAGAAACCCCATAAACGATAATTCACGATAATGCTTTACCAAAGTTCCGCCTTCAGATTGCATTAAATCACCACCCCAAAAACGAATTTCAGCGTTTGAATCTTCATTATACAAAGACTTCATCAAGTTTGAACCATGTAAATCTCCTGAAGCTTCTCCTGCAATAATATAGTATTTCATAAGATTTATCTATATAAATAAAGTGACGATTGTTAGTAGTATTATGGCTAAAATAATCCCTTTTGCCATTGTTTCTTTTCTGTATTTTAATAATCCAAAGAACATTCCAATATTTAAAATGGTACCTAATGAAATTATTTTCCCCAATTTCCCTTCAAACTTTAAGAGCTCTAAACCACCCAAAAATGAATAGGGGGTAAACATGAAAATAAACAGGTAACTTCCAATTAATGAAGTTGTTAATCCAATTAATAATCCGTAAAATAACTCTATTTTTTTCATTTATTATTTAAAAGAAACAACTGTTTTCCGATGTAAAAATAATCATTTTTAATCTCACATTAACACTTTTGATTCTTTAACAAAAAATTAGATAAATCCATATTTTGAGATACTTTTTTTTGTTTACCTTAGTTAAAAAATTTAATGAATACATTTTTGAATTTTATGAAAAGGAATTATAAGGTTATAGCACTCGTTTTAGTTGCTTCATTAACGCTTTGGAGTTTTATTCCAAAACAAAAAGGAGATCCAGAAAAAGATAAATTATTATTAGAATTATTGACATTTGTTATAGAAAAAGGGCACTACAGCCCTGCAGCAATTGACGATAATTTTTCTAAAAGCTTATATAAGGAATACATAAAATCACTTGATCCTACCAAAAGATTCTTTTTGCAATCCGATATTGATGATTTTTCAAAATATGAAACCGACTTAGATGATCAAATTAAAAATAAAGATTTGACTTTTTTTGATTTGACCTATTCCCGGTTGAAACAACGTATTGATGAAAGTAAAACGTATTATACAGCTATTTTGTCTCAACCGTTTGACTTTAAAGTTGAAGAAGAATACAATTCTGATTATGAAAAATTACCTTTTGCAACATCAATTTCAGAGTTAAAAGAGAAATGGAGAAAACAATTGAAATTATCAGTTTTATCCTCATTAACCGACCGATTAAAATTGGAAGAAGATATTAAAAATGGAGTTGTAAAAGCGAAAAAAGATTCTATTGGGGTTAAAAAATCAGAAAAACCAATAGATATAACTCCAAAAACATTTGAGCAAAATGAAAAAGAAACTCGAGCAAGTACTTTAAAATCAATGAACGAATTTTTCGGTTTAATTGATGAAATGAAGAGAGAAGAATGGTTTTCAGTTTTCGTAAATACCATAGCTGAACGTTTCGATCCCCACACCTCATATTTTGCCCCAGAAGAAAAAGAGCGTTTTGACGTGAGTATGTCAGGTAAATTTTTCGGAATTGGTGCTCGCCTTCAAAAGAAAAATGATTTTACTGAAATTACCGAATTAATTTCTGGTGGACCCGCTTGGAGAGGAAAAGAGTTAGAAGTAGGAGATATTTTTCTAAAAGTTGCCCAAGGAGATAAAGACCCTGTTGATGTTGTAGGTATGAAAATTGACGATGTGGTTAAAAAAATTAAAGGACCAAAAGGAACCGAAGTTAGGTTAACGGTTAAAAAAACAGACGGTACTATTAAAGTCATTACCCTAATTCGAGACGAAATTGAAATTGAAGAAACCTATTTAAAATCAAGTATTGTAGAAAAAAATGGACTTAAATATGGTGTAATTTATTTACCTAAATTCTATATTGATTTTGAGAATGCTGACAGTAGAGATGCCGGAAAAGACATGGCGATTGAAGTGGAACGATTAAAAAAAGAAGGAGTAAACGGAATTGTTTTGGATGTTCGTGATGACGGTGGTGGATCTTTAAAAACGGTTGTTGATATTGCTGGGTTATTTATAGAACAAGGTCCAATTGTTCAAATAAAATCGGCTGCAGGTAAAAAAGAAATTCTTTATGACAAAGACAAAAAAGTGCAATGGGATGGTCCTTTAGTAATTATGATTAATAATTTTTCAGCTTCAGCTTCAGAAATTTTAGCGGCAGCTATTCAAGATTATAAACGTGGAGTAATTATTGGAAGTAAACAATCCTATGGTAAAGGAACGGTACAAAATATTATCGACCTAAATCAATTTATTAGAAATTCATCACTTGGAGATCTAGGAGCCTTAAAAACTACTACTCAAAAATTTTATAGAATCAATGGTGGATCCACCCAATTGGAGGGTGTTAGTAGTGATGTTGTTATGCCTGATAAGTATTCATATATTAAAATGGGAGAACGTGACGTTGATAATGCAATGCCATGGGATAAAATTGATGCTGCGGATTACTCTGTTTGGAATAAAAATAATAATATTTCTACTGCAATTGAAAATAGTAAAAAACGATTGGCAAATAATAACCAATTTAAATTGATCGATGAAAATGCAAAATGGATCAATGAAAGAAGTGAAGATCATATTTACAATTTGCAAATTGATAAATTTAAATCAGAACAAAAATTACTCGAGGAAACTTCAAAAAAGTACAAGTCTGTTTTAGATTATAAAAACCAATTGACATTTTATTCTCTCCCATACGAAAATGATATGATGTTAACTGATTTGGCTTTAAAAGAAAAAAGACAAAGATGGCACGAGAGTTTGGCAAAAGATATCTATGTAGACGAAGCTCTCAATGTATTAAATGATTTACAACCAAAGGAAGTTGCCAAAAAAACTAATGTCACTCTAAAGAAAAAAGACAAATTAGTAAAGTCATAAAAAAAGTCCTGAGAAAAACTCTCAGGACTTTTTTTTATAATGTAAATAGTTATTTATGCATTTGCAGTAATTGCGTCACGATCAATTTTCCCTACTAATCCAACAAGTACTTTACCGGGGCCCACTTCTGTAAATAAAGTTGCACCATCCTTTACCATTTGTTGAACAGATTGTGTCCATTTTACAGGAGCTGTAAGTTGAATAATTAGATTTTTCTTAATTTCAATTGGATCTGAAACTGCATTGGCAGTAACATTTTGATAGACTGGACAAATTGGAGTGGAAAAAGTAGTTGCTTCAATTGCAGCGGCTAATTCCTCGCGTGCTGGTTCCATCATTGGGGAGTGAAATCCACCGCCTACAGGTAATAACAACGCTCTTTTTGCGCCAGCTTCTTTCATTGATTCACAAGCCTTTTCAACAGCTAAAAACTCTCCTGATATTACCAATTGACCTGGGCAGTTATAGTTTGCCGCTACAACAACTCCATCAATTGATGCACAAACTTCTTCAACAACTGAATCTTCTAATCCCAAAACCGCAGCCATTGTTGAAGGTTTTATTTCACATGCTTTTTGCATAGCTAAAGCTCTTTTTGAAACTAATTTTAAACCGTCTTCAAAGGATAAAGTGCCATTTGCAACTAATGCAGAAAATTCTCCTAATGAATGTCCGGCAACCATCTCTGGTGTGAAATCGGTTAACGTTTTAGCCAATATTACCGAATGTAAAAAAACCGCTGGTTGGGTTACTTTGGTTTCTTTTAATTCTTCGGCAGTTCCTTCAAACATGATGTCTGTAATTCGGAAACCTAAAATTTCATTTGCCTTTTCAAATAAATCCCTAGCTAATTCTGAATTTTCATACAATTCTTTTCCCATTCCTGTAAATTGGGCTCCCTGACCAGGAAAGATAAATGCTTTCATAATTATTTGTCTATTTAAGATTTCACTTTTATCAATTTTGCTGCCTCTTTTGCCAACTCAACAATTTCTTCAATTGGAGTTTTCAAATCATCACTAACTAACGAAACTCCCATTCTTCGATAAGGTCTTGAAGTGGGTTTTCCAAATATTCTAAAGTCGGTTTTTGGTAATGAAGCAATTTTTTCAATTCCTTCATAGGTTGGATTTAAGCTATTTTCTGAAGCAAGAATAACGGCACTTGCACCTGCTTTTTCCAATTTTATTTCAAAAATGGGTAAACTTAATATCGCTCGTAAATGCAATTCAAATTCGTTAAAATTTTGAGTACCTGCTAGCGTTACCATTCCAGTATCGTGAGGTCTTGGTGATAATTCTGAAAAGTAAACCCCTTCATCTGTTAGAAAAAATTCTACTCCAAAAAGACCTGCACCACCTAAAGCTTCAGTGACTTTCTGAGCCATATTTTGTGCTTCAATTAAGTCAATTTCTGAAATTTTTGAGGGCTGCCAACTTTCTTGGTAATCACCACGTTCTTGACGATGTCCAATTGGAGCGCAAAAAAGGGTTGGATTATTATTTTGAACTACTGTCAATAAAGTAATTTCTGAATTGAATTTTACAAAGGCTTCTACAATCACTTCTACAACATCTCCACGCGAACCTTCAACGGCATAATTCCATGCTTTTTCAATATCCGATTCTGACTTTATCGTTGACTGCCCTTTTCCTGAAGAAGACATTAAAGGTTTTACAACGCAAGGAATTCCGACTTCCAAAACTGCTTTTTTCAGTTCTTCAGAAGTTGTTGCATATCTATAATTGGCAGTTTTCAAACCTATTTCTTTTGAAGCCAAATCACGAATTGCTTTTCGATTCATCGTAAAATTAGCTGCTTTTGCCGAAGGAACGACTTTAATTCCTTGGTTTTCATAATTATAAAAACGCTCAGTTCTGATTGCTTCAATTTCTGGAACTATAAAATCAGGTTGGTGTCTGTGTACAATTCTGTCTAACTCTGTTCCGTCAAGCATGTTGATTATTTCAAATCCATTGGCAACTTGCATCGCTGGAGCATTTTCATAATTATCAACGGCAATAACAATTTGTCCAATTCTTTGAGCTGCAATTGTAAATTCTTTGCCTAATTCACCAGAACCTAGAAGAAGTATTTTCATAAATCAATAAAGTTAAAGAGCTGTATTTATACTACTGCTTGCTTGATTCTTCTTAGTGCTTCAGTAAGTAATTCTTCACTTGTGGCATATGAAAAACGAATACAATTAGGATTTCCAAATGCATCTCCTGTTACAGTTGCCACATTTGCTTCTGATAAAAGGTACATTGAAAAATCATTAGCATCTTTAATAAAAGTTCCGTTTAGTGTTTTTCCAAAGAAATGAGAAACATCAGGGAATACATAAAATGCTCCCTCGGGAACGTTAATTTTAATTCCTGGAATATCTTTTAAAAGCCCAACAACTAAATCTCTTCTGCTGTGAAATGCATCAACCATGTGTTTTAAAACAGATGGATCAGCATCAACAGCTGTAATTGTTGCTCTTTGTGCAATACTATTTGCTCCACTGGTTACTTGTCCTTGAATTTTTGTACATGCTTTTGCTATAAATTCAGGTGCACCAATATAACCAATTCTCCATCCTGTCATTGCAAATGCTTTTGCAACTCCATTTACAGTTATCGTTTTTTCAAGCATTCCTGGGATGGATCCAATGCTACAAAAAGTACCTGAAAAATTAATGTGCTCGTAAATTTCATCGGCTACAACATAAATATTTGGATATTTTTCTAAAACTTTTGCCAAAGCGGTAAGTTCTTCTCTACTGTAAACAGATCCACTAGGATTACAAGGTGAACTGAACCACATCATTTTAGTTTTTGGAGTTATTGCAGCTTCTAATTGTGAAGGTGTAATTTTGAAATCACTTTCTATAGTTGTAGGAACTTCAACAGGAACTCCACCCGATAATTTTATTATTTCAAAGTAGCTAACCCAATATGGAGCTGGTAAAATCACCTCGTCCCCATCGTTTAACATTACTTGTGCTATATTGTATAAAGACTGTTTTGCTCCTGTTGAAACTACAATTTGCGAAGGTTTGTAATCCAAATTGTTGTCTCTTTTGAATTTTCTACAAATCGCTTCTTTTAATTCTAGGTAACCTTCTACTGGAGAATAGGTGCTATAATTTTCGTCTATTGCTTTTTTTGCGGCCTCCTTTATAAAATCAGGAGTGTTGAAGTCGGGTTCTCCTAAACTTAAACTAATAATATCTTTTCCTTGTGCTTTTAATTCTCTTGCCAATGCGGCCATTGCCAATGTTTGTGACGTCGATAAATTATTTATCCTATCCGAAAGTGCGTTCATTCTTGTTGTGTGTTGTAGTTAATTCTTGTTGTGTTTTAATTTTTAAGCCGAAAGTTCTGGTTTAATTCCTAAATCTTTCAAATGTTTGAAATGGGCAATTACCGCCGCTCGCATAGATTTGTATTCATAATAAGGAAGATTAGCTTCTTGAGCAGCTTCTTTTACAAATTCTGATATTTTAGTGTAATGAACGTGACAGATATTTGGAAATAAGTGGTGTTCAATTTGATGATTTAAACCGCCAGTGTACCAGTTTACGATAAAGTTTTTAGGGGCAAAATTTGCTGTAGTAAATAATTGATGAATTGCCCAAGTATTTTCCATTTCTCCAGCTTCGTTTGGTAATGGATTCGCAGTTTCTTCAATTACGTGAGCCAATTGGAATACTATACTCAAGATTAGTCCTGCAGTATAATGCATAACGAAAAATCCAAAAAGCACTTTCCACCAGGAAACTCCTATAATCATAGGAACGGCTATCCAAATTGAAAAATAAATCAATTTTGTTATTACTAATGTTGTCCAAAGAAACTTCGAACTTTTAGGTTCTCCATAAGAGAGTTTTCTTTTCAAATACTGACTCATTTGTTTAAAATCTGTAGTCAAAGCCCAGTTGAAAGTCAATAATCCATATAAAAACACAGAATAATAATGTTGAAATTTATGTATTGAAGACCATTTTGCTTCTTTAGTAAATCGGATAATTCTTCCAGCATCTAAATCTTCGTCGTGGCCAGGAATATTAGTATAGGTATGGTGCAAAACGTTATGTTGAACTTGCCAATTGTAAACATTTCCAGCTAAAACATAAATTGTTCCGCCCATAAATTTGTTTACCCAGCCTTTATTGGAATAGGAGCCATGGTTACCATCGTGCATCACATTCATTCCAATTCCTGCCATTCCAATTCCAATAACAATTGATAAAAGAGTAAATACCCAAAACGGCATATTTGTTAATGTAATTATTAAAATATAAGGAGTAATAAAGATTGAAAAAAGTATTATTGTTTTGAGATACAATTTCCAGTTTCCCGATTTTTCTATATTATTTTCTTTGAAATAGTTATTGACTTTAGAATTCAAGGTTCTAAAAAACTTCATTCCATCTTGTTTTGCAAATGTAGGGACAGTATTGCTCATATTTTTTTGATATTTAACAAAGATAATTATTATATAAATTTATTCCACTAATTTCGGGTTAATATTTTAACTTTAAATAGTACTTTTGTTAAAAAATATAAATGGAATTTATTTTGAAGTACTTTCCTGAATTAACTGAGGTTCAGATAAGTCAATTCCAACAGTTGGAAGCGTTATACCACGATTGGAATTCAAAAATTAATGTTATTTCTAGAAAAGACATCGATCAATTGTATGTCAAACATGTTTTGCATTCTTTGGCTATTGCAAAAATTCAAAAATTTGAACCAGGGACTTATGTTTTGGATGTCGGAACTGGCGGAGGTTTCCCTGGAATTCCTTTGGCTATACTATTTCCAGAAACACGTTTTTACCTAATTGATGTAATTTTGAAAAAGATAAATGTGGTAAAAGCTGTTGCTGAATCGTTAGATTTAAAAAATGTAAAAGCAGAACAAATACGTGCCGAAAATGTAAAAGGCGATTTTGATTTTATTGTCAGTCGTGCAGTGACCAACATGCCCGATTTTGTTTCTTGGATAAAAGACAAAATCAAAAAGCAACAAAAACACGAACTTAAAAACGGTATTTTGTATCTTAAAGGAGGGGATTTAACCGAGGAATTGGCTTCATTTCCAAACGCAACAGAATATTCTATTTTTGATTTTTTTGATGACGAATTTTTTGAAACTAAAAAAGTAGTTCATTTGCCATTAAAATATAAATCATAAAAAAACCCACAAATATTGTGGGTTTTTTATTATTAAATCTAATTTCTTAAACCTTAAATTATTTTTATTCTCCCAAAAACGGATATCTGTAATCTTCAGGGGTAATAAAAGTTTCTTTAATAGTTCTTGGTGAAGCCCAACGCAATAAGTTTAATGCTGAACCCGCTTTGTCATTCGTTCCGGAAGCTCGAGCACCACCAAAAGGTTGCATTCCTACCACCGCACCTGTTGGTTTATCATTCACATAAAAATTTCCAGCTGCATTTTGCAAAGCGATAGTTGCCTGTTCAATTGCATAACGATCTTTACTGAAAATCGCTCCTGTTAATGCGTATTCCGATGTTTGATCTACTAATTCTAAAGTAGTTTCCCAATCAGCATCCTCATAAACGTAAATGGTTACTACTGGTCCGAATAATTCGGTTTCCATAGTGGTATATTTTGGGTTGGTAGTAACAATAATAGTTGGTTCAATAAAATACCCAACAGATTTATCATAATTTCCACCGACTATTATTTCAGCATCTACATCTTTTTTTGCTTGTTCGATGTAACTAACTAATTTGTTGAATGAACCTTCGTGAATAACTGCTGTAATGAAATTCCCAAAATCTTCGGGAGATCCCATTTTCATGGATTTTACGTCGGTAATTAATTGTTGTTTTACTGCGGGCCACAAGCTTTGAGGGATATAGGCTCTTGAAGCAGCAGAACATTTTTGCCCTTGAAATTCAAAGGCGCCACGAGCAATTCCCGTAGCAACTTGCTTAACATTAGCACTTGGATGTGCTACAACAAAATCTTTTCCGCCTGTTTCTCCTACAATTCTTGGATAGGTTTTATAGTGGTGAATATTCGTTCCAATTTTTGCCCAAATATCTTTGAATACGTGAGTAGATCCTGTGAAATGCACTCCGGCAAAATAACGACTTGCCAAAACAGTATTGGTAATCATTTCTGGATCACCAAAAACAACGTTGATAACGCCATCAGGAACACCAGCTTCTTTGAAAACATCGATGATAATTTTTGCAGAAAATACTTGGCTATCACTTGGTTTCCATATTACAACATTCCCCATCATGGCTGCGCTTGCGGGTAAATTTGCCGCAATTGCAGTGAAATTAAAAGGTGTAATTGCGTAAACAAACCCTTCCAATGGACGGTATTCTACTCTGTTCCAAACTGAAGAATCGGAATTAGGTTGGTCGTTATATATTTGAGTCATGAACTCCACATTATAACGAAGGAAATCGATTAGTTCACAAGAAGCATCAATTTCTGCTTGGAATATATTTTTAGATTGCGCAATCATGGTTGCTGCGTTAATTTTTGCTCGGTAAGGCCCTGCGATTAATTCGGCTGCTTTTAAAAATATCGCAGCACGTTGTTCCCAAGCCATATTTGCCCATGCTTTTTTGGATTCTAAAGCGTTGGCAATTGCTTTTTCAATATGAGATTTTTCAGCTAAATGATAGGTTCCCACGATGTGTTTATGATCGTGTGGCGCCGACATATTTCTGGTATTTCCAGTTCTAATTTCTTCACTCCCAATATACAATGGAACGTCAATTTGACTGTTCCACATTTCTTTATAGGCTGCAAGAACTGCCGCTTTCTCTGGTGAATTTGGTGCATACGACTTTACTGGTTCGTTTACCGCTTTTGGTACATTAAAGAATCCTTTTAACATGATATTTTATTTAATAACGCCCAATTCAATTGTATTATTTGGGTGAGAATATTTTTACAAAAGTACAAATGAAAAATTGATAAATGACAATTTAGATTTAGAAATTAAAACGGATTTCTAGCCCAGACGGAAATGAAAACCCCGGAGTTCTAAATACTATTTTTTCTTGAATTTTTTAAAGCGATCAAAGGGAGCTCTTAAAAAGGCAATAGAAAAAAAGAATTTAGAATGAGGAGTTGTAATGGACTGCTGGAAATAGCTTCTTATTAATTTAATGCAAATGGTGCGCTCAAACGAAATGTAGGAACTACGACTTTGAAATTTCTGGTTGAGGTAAAATTCACCATATTAAAATGGCCTTGCATTGCTCCAAATGGAGAAGTTAGTAAGCATCCAGAGCTGTAAGTGTGAGATTCTCCTGGTTTTAGTACTGGTTTTTTTCCTATAATTCCTTCACCATCAACAATTTCTGTCTCTTGTAGAGAATCGAAAATTTCCCAATGGCGGGTCATTAATTGTACGGAATCTTTGCTGTGATTTTCAATTGTAACATGGTAACTAAAGGCGAATTGGATCTTGTAGTTTTTGAAGTAAGTGCCTTCAAAACTGGTAGATACAGAAATTTTTATTCCCCTTGTAATTTGTGATACCATTTAACAAACTGATTTTAGGTAAAATTATAAAAAAATTGTGAGTTTTTCAATTAAATGAATTAAAATAAAATTAATTGGTAATATCTTGAGAGTTTGCAACCCCTTTTCCAATAATTCTGTCGTATCGTTGGTTGTTTTCTCTATAGTAAATGATGGCAAAATAGTTGTTTTCTGTTTGCCAAAAATTTCCATCAATAGCATTTTCATAGTCTATTTTCTTGTTTTGGTCGGCAACTACATATTGATAATTTGTAAATCCTTGCTTGATCATTATTGCTTTTTCGTAAATTCCTTTTTCTTGATTGTAGTCCATTTTATTTTCATCAGAAATAGCATAATTATTAAACATTCCATTGATATAAATGTTCTTTTTTTCGTAAAATGAAGGCGCTGATAGGGTGAAAAATACCCAAGAATAATCAGCTTCGATGGCATTATTTGAAGTATTTGCATTTAGTGGAATAAAATTTCCATTGGCATCAGGATTGTAGGTGTAGGTTTTATTAATTCTTGCATTGTCGGCATAAAGATGCGTATTGTAAACGCCATTATTGGAATCTACTCTAGAAATAAAATTGGTGGCTGCTCTGATCACTTTGTTTTCATAATATAGAAATTCATTTCCGCCCCAGAATTGAGTCTCGGAATCGTATTTATAAATTAAGTCGTTTCCAATGGTGTACATTGGTTTTACATTGGTGATTGCTTCGTTCAATTTGCCGTTTTGTAATAATAAAACTTTTACATTTTGAAGCGGGCTTTGAAAAAGTAAATTTGGTGATTTTATTGAAAAATCTAGATTTTGTTTGTAGTTAATATTGGATAATGTTCGGGCTCTTTTTATTTGCATTGGCACTGAAACAAGGTCTTCATAAAGCATCAATTTTCTTGAAAATACAACTTCTCTATCTTCATTCAAAATTTTAATCATGTAATTTCCGCTCACTAATAGGCGGGTATTTTTATTGGGAAAACCTATTCTGTAATGAGAAAATAATTGTAATGTGTTTAAAGAATTGGTGTATTCTTGAATTCTAATTCCATCAAATCCTTGTAGGTATTCATTTTTTGATAAATCAGAATGTTTCCAGTCATAATTACAATGAACAATTTCATAATAGTAATTGGCTTCATTTCCATACAAGTCATCAAATTGAATTTCAAAAGGATCGTTCAAACTAAATAGGGGAATTGAATTTTGATTGTTTTGAACAAATGTGATTGTTTTTATGTTGAACGGAGGATCGATTTCTTTTTCCACTTGCGCAAATGTGACAAATGAAATTAGTATAAGTGATATATTTAACCAAAGTGCTTTAAACATAATTGTAATTTTACTTTTGTAAATATATGAAAATTACTTTTGAAAATAAAGTTAATATTAGTCCTATTTGAAGCAAACTGGTATAATTTCTCCTTTGGCTAAGCAATATTTTTCAACCAATTCTGGGCTTATTTTATTGGTATAATCTTCTTCAATTACTTTAAATCCGATGCTGCGTAATTTATCAAAATAATCGCGACCATAAATTCTCACGTGATCGTATTGACCAAAAATGGCTGCTCGTTCTTTTTGATTGGTTATAGAATCATCAGAGAAAGTGAATTCGCGAGATAGCTCTTGTGGAATTTGGAAAATTCCCATTCCGCCGGGTTTTAAAACTCGAAATAATTCTTGCATTGCTTTTGTATCATCGGGAATGTGTTCCAATACATGATTGCAAAAAATAATATCGTAGGAATTATCTTTAAAAGGTAAGTTACAAATATCGGCTTTTACATCAGCCAAAGGCGAAAATAAATCGGTTGTAGTGTAATCGATATTTTTCTGGTTTCTAAATAATTTGTAAAAGGCTTGTTCGGGCGCAAAATGCAGCACTTTTAATACTGAACTCGTTTCAGTATCTCTTAATTTGAAGCTTTTAGGTTGTTTAAAAGAAGAATCTGAATCAAGTTCAGATTGAAAAAAATCAGTTTCATTTATAAGATAAAGCCAAAGCAATCGGTGTCTTTCAAGTGAAAGTGTGCTTGGCGAAAGCACATTGTTGCGTTGGTTTCCGTATCCATAAGGAAGAAACATTTTAAAACTTCTGCCATCAATTGGATCAGTGAAAGTGGTTCCTTTTAGGATGTAGGCTAGTATAGGGCGCACAACATAACTCAATCGGATTAGAATTGGTCTTGGAATGGTATTAAGTATTAATTTAAAGAATTTTTTCATTAGATTTCACAAAGTTACATCACCAAAGGTGTTCTTCTAAATTCATTCTCTTCGTCACTTACAATTCCTAAAGCTTCATAAACATAGGCAAACGTAGACAGCAATTCTGGTTTTCCATCAATAATTGCCACGTCATGTTCAAAGTGTGCACTTGGTTTTCCATCGGCAGTTAATATTGTCCAACCGTCTTTTAATTGTTTAATATTTTTGGTCCCCATATTTATCATAGGCTCAATAGCAACTACCATTCCTTCTACAAATAATTTTCCACGACCTTTTTTACCGTAATTTGGCATTTCTGGATCTTCATGCATTTTTTGACCTAAACCGTGTCCTACTAATTCTCTAACAACTCCATAACCATGGGCTTCAGTATATTTTTGAATGGCATTTCCAACATCTTCAACTCGATTTCCTACTTTAAATTCACGAATACCAACATATAAAGAATCTTTAGTTACTTGTAATAATTTTTTTGTTTCGGGAGCTACCTCGCCAATTTCAAATGAATACGCATGATCACCGTGGAATCCGTTTTTAAAAGCGCCGCAATCTACCGAAATTACATCGCCACTTTCAAGCGGAATAGTATTTGGAATACCATGAACCACTTGTGCATTTGGACTCATGCAAAGCGAATTTGGGAAGCCATACAATCCAAGAAAACTTGGAACTGCGCCATGATCTCGAATAAACTCTTCAGCTAATTTATCTAGGTACAATGTGGTCACTCCAGGCTTAATTTCTCGAGCTATCATCCCTAATGTTTTGGATACAATTAAAGCACTTTCGCGCATTAATTCTATTTCTTCTCTTGTTTTTTGGATTATCATTTTTTACCGAATAGATTACAAAAGTACAATTTTATAATTATTTAATCAGGATTGGCCATGATTTTAAAAAGTTCAGAATTAGATACAAAATATCTGTTTTCCAAAGCTATCTGTGATAATTTGGCTGTCACCAAATTATTTTCTCTAGTATTTATTATAAATAGAGAACTCTCACCAAAAAGAAATAACTTTTCTTCTGATTTTAGCATTTTGTTATTGTCATCAGATAGTGATTTTGCTATTTCAATTTGCTTTAAATACGATTTAAGTTCAATTTTTTGGGCATTAATTTTATTCTGCAATTGCAATTGTTCAAATTTCAATAAAAACTCAGTTTCCTGAACTTTGAATTTTGCGAGTTTTAAGTTTCCTCGTTCTTTTCTTAGAAATAAGGGAAAATAAAAATTCATACCTACTTTATAATCTTTAAATTGATAGTTGTTAATATAACTTGGTTCAGACAAATAAGAGTAGCCTAAATCAATTTTTGGCAGCAGCATATTGGCTTTTAATTTCCTATCTATGTTTAAAATTTCAATTTTATTTTGAAGTGCGTTTATTTTCGGATGTTCACTTAATGAAACCTGATTATTCATTAAATCATTGGTTTTTAGTGTTTCTTGTATAGATAATTCTAAATTTATTTCAGGAATTAAGTCATCAGATAATTCAAAAGGTATATTATTTTCCAACCATAAATAATTAGACAATTCTAATTTTGCTTTCGCTAGTTTTAACCTTGATTCCTCTATGCCCAGCAATCTATTTTTTACAATAATTCCAGCTTCAATACTATCAATTGCAGGTTTATCTCCTTGTTTTATTAAGGATTGAATTCCTTCAAATCGAATTTGTGCATTTTTTGTAAATTCTTCGTAAAGTTGAAATTCACTGAATGTTTTTTTCCAATTGAAATAGGCTACAGATGCGTCAAATAGTATTCCAATAGCTTCGATTTTTCTTTCAGATTGACTCAATTGTATTTGAACTTTCGCCTTTCTTAAATCGGCCATCCGTTGGTTAATAATCAATCCTTGGCCAAGAGGAACCGATATTCCTAAAGATGTCAACCCTTGATTTGGCAATGTGTTTTCGGGATTTAAATAAATTCCTTCACTGTTATCTAAACCTGCTTTTATATCAATTCCATACCAAGTTGGTATTTTAAAACTACTATTTAAAATGGAATAATATTCGTTGTTTTTAAATTGTTTTTTTGAAAAATCAACTTCAATATTTGGATCAAATCCACCTCTTGCTACCATCATATTAGCTTGCGCTTTATTAATTTCTAAATTGGCATTTTTTACTAACGGATGGTATTTTTTCACATAACCAATAAATTCATTGTAGGTAAATTCCCTAGACACTAAATTTTGCCCATGCAAATTAATTCCAATAAAAAGGAATAGGATTAGTATCTTTTTCATTATTTTTTTTCTTTTACAGGTACAGACTTATAATAATTAGGTGGGAATCCATTCAGAGTTCTCCAAAGTTCAAACCAAACTGGCACATTTTTTAAAAGTGCGATTGTTTTTGCACCAGCTCCTATACTTAGTTGTTTTGGCCATTTAATATCATTTTCATCAGGAGCTATTAAAACTCGGTATTTTCCGTTTTCACTAATAAAATTTTCAATGGCAACAATTTTTCCTCCAAAAGTTCCATATGAAATATCGGGCCAGCCAGAAAATACAATCGTTGGCCACCCATCAAACCATACTCGTACTTTTTCTCCTTTAGAAATCAAGGGTAAGTCAATTGGATTTACATAGGTTTCCACTGCTATATCAAAACTTGCAGGCATAATAGTAACAATTGGTGTTCCCTCTTTTATTGTTTCACCAATTCCCGATTGCAACGCCCTATTTATATAGCCACTTTGAGAAGCTCTTATATAATACATGCCGTTTCTAATGCTGTAGTTTGCATATTGATTTTCCAATTTGTTTACTTGAGCTTCTGTATCATATTGGTTACTCATAGCTGTAAACTGGTCGCTTTGTGCTTTTGATTCCTTTTCAGAATACTCAGCGTCAATTCTATTAGTTTCTACTTTTGCATTGATAAGCTCATTTTTACTAGATAATAATTTATTTTCCTGAGTAATTATTTTAGCTTCAGCTTCTTGTAATTTCAATCTTTTTTCTTCAACATCAGTTAGTGGCTTTAAACCTTCTTTATTAAGTTGAATAGCACGATTAAATTGCGTTGTTGCTATTCTTAGTTGAGTTTTTATTGCTGCCAAATCCATACTGTCACTTTTTATTTTCAAAATGGATTGTTTGATTTTATTTCTTGCTTGCTCCTTCTTTAATTTTTTTTCGTTTGTAATTGCTTTAATTTGTTCTGAAAGAGAAATTACTTTTGAGCCATAGGATTCAAAAGATTGTTTTTTTGCATCAACCTGTTTCTTTGTATTTGCAACTAAATTTGGATCCATGTAGTCCTCTTTTACTTCGGAAATAAATAATATGGTATCTCCTTTATTTACAAAATCACCTTCTTGAACATACCATTTTTCCAATCGACCCGAAATAACACTTTGAATAGACTGAGGTCTTTGTCCTGGCTTTAAAGTGGTTACATTTCCTGTTCCAGAAATATTTTGTGTCCAAGGAAGAAATAGAGTAATTAGTGCCAAAATTGAAACACCTCCAATTATTCTATTTAATATTCTATAATGAGGCCTGTTGATAAGATTTTTAACAGTAGTGTACTTTTCTAAATTGGTTAATTTCAATTTATTTTCAGATAAATTTAGCATGGTAGTTATGAATTTAAATCAAGTTGAATACTTCCTTTTTGCATTGTTATTTTTCTATCGCATTTAGTATTCCAATAGGAATTTTTAGAGCAAACAATAATGCTCCATTTATTTTCATTAGAAGTTAAAAAATCAATGATCTCATTTGCTTCAACTTCGTCCATTGTACTTGTTGGGTCTTCATAAAATAACATTTTTGGTCTGCGAACAATACTTCTTGCCAATAGAATTTTCTGCGCATTAGAAGATGACAATTGTTTGCTTTCAGGAAATATTGGAGTATCTAATCCTTTAGGTAATGATTTTATAAATGAAGTAAGTTGTACACTTTCTATTGCCCACTTAATATCTTCGTGGTTAATGTTTGGATTGTTAAAGGTAATATTTTCCCTAAGTGTACCTTCAAATGTTGATTCTCCATGCAGAACACATGCAATTTGAGATCTAAATTGATTGGTATCTAATTTTCTGAAAGTATCGTCATTAATAAATAACGACCCGGTTTTTGGCTCTAAAATTCCACATAATATTTTAATTAATGTTGATTTTCCAGATCCATTTTCCCCATTTAAAATGATTTTTTCCCCTTGTTTTATTTTTAGAGAAATATCATTTATTATTTTTTTATTTGAATCAGGAAATTTGAAACCAATGTTTTCGGCTTCTAAATTGATACTTGTATAACAAACGCCATTTTCATTATTTATATCTTCTTCTAATTCAAAATCTGTTATTTCACCAATTTTTTCTATAGAAGTTAAAACATCATAAAAGGTTTCTAAACCTAATATTATTTTTTCTACAGAATTAATTACTAGTAATATAATAATTTCGGATGCTACAAATTGTCCAATGTTCATCTTTTGCGAAAGCACTAAAAACCCTCCAATTAATAATAAACCTGCAGTAATTATTACCTTAAAAACAATCAATTGACTAAATTGTCTTTTAATAATATTAAAGTGTTTTTCTCTATAATTTAAATAATCGGTTACTAATAAATTGTTTTTTTGAAGTGCAAAATCGTAGTTGATTTCACTTTTAAAACTATAATTATTTCTGGCCATTTCATGCAGCCAATTGGCTACTTTATATTTAAATTTTGATTCTTTCATGCTAGTTTCAAGCCCTGAAGTGTATGAAAATCTAAAAACAAAATAAAGAAGTAAAAAAAGCAGTAGCCCAAAAATTATAAAATAGGGATGGTATAATGATAAAAGAATTAAACCAAATGATATTTGAAGCAAAGCTGCTGAAAAATCAAGAAGCAATTTCGAAGTTCCTTTTTGAATGGATAAAGTATCAAAGAATCGAGTAGCTAATTCAGGTGCGTAACTATTGTACAATTGCCATTGTTTGATTTTAGGTAATCGAGCTGCAAATTCAAAAGAGGAACGAACAAATATTTTTTGTTGTAAATTTTCAGAAATTCGAAGTTGCATCAAAGACAAAATTCCAACTAGCGCCACTCCAATTACAACCATTATAATCAATACTATCCATGATGCACTCATTCTTCCAGATTGTATAAAATTAATTATAGCTTGAATTCCTAGAGGCAACGACAAACTTATTAATCCAGAAAACATGGCATAAAAAAACAATTGCGAAACATCTTTTTTATCTAATTTAAGTAGGTTTAAAAATCTTTTTAATGGCTCCATTGTATTATTTTTTTAAAGTGTTTTCAATCATATTTAAGTAAAAATCTGTTGGAGAAGTTAAGTCATCACAATCGGTAATGGTTTTCAAATGCTCTTTTAGAAAATACTGATGTAAACTTCCTTCTACAATTGATGAAACAAGCGATTTAGCAAATGGATATTCCGGATTAACCTCATTAACAATTAGTATTATCCTTGAAATAACGCGTTTGTATATCAAGAAAAAACCTTCTTTATTTTCCGTGTCTATTTCTTTTGTGTGTAGCGTTTTTGTAAATTCGGCAATTATTATTTTGTTAAGTATAGCTTCGTTAATGTAAGTTGTGTTATCATCATCGATGACTTTTTCAGTAACAATCGTTATTGCCTTTTTTAGTTTTTCAGCAGTGTTAGAAATATTCGCTGTTGCAAAAACTAGTTTATATTCCATCCAACTCCAATACCACGATGATAAATAAACTAAAAGTTTATGTTTGTTTTCAAAATACCGGTAAATAGAACTTTCATTGGAACCAATTCTCTCTCCTAATTTTTTAAACGTGAAATTGTCAAATCCTATTTCATCTATAAGAATAATACTTTGTTCTAGTATTTTCCTCCCTAAATCCGAAGTTTCAGGATCTTTCACATAAATTTTGTCGTTAATCTGTATTTTAAAATTGGATAAAACCGTATTCATAATTAATATAATTTTTTGCAAAGATAATAGTAATACTATTAATTATGAAATTTTAACTTTTATTTATAAAAAAAAGAGCTTCACACTAGCAAAGCTCTTTTAAGTAGGTTAGGAATTAATTCTTAAAGTAGTGAATGGCTTGTCATTGCATCGGGTTTTGCAACGCCCATCAATTCTAAAATGGTTGGAGCGATATCGCCTAAAACACCATTTTCTATTTTTTTCAATTCTTTGTCAACTAAAATAATTGGTACCGGGTTAGTGGTATGAGCTGTATTTGGTGAACCATCAGGATTAATCATCGTTTCGCAATTTCCATGATCGGCAATTACAATTGTAGTATAATTATTTTCTAAGGCAGCTGTAATTACTTTTTCAACACATTGATCAACGGCTTCACAAGCTTTTATTGCAGCACTCATTACACCTGTATGTCCCACCATATCGCCATTGGCAAAATTCAAACATACAAAATCAACTGCTCCTTTTTCTATTTCTGGAACTAGGGCTTCCGCCAATTCAAATGCGCTCATTTCTGGCTGCAAATCGTAGGTTGCCACTTTTGGTGAGTTTTTTAGAATGCGGCTTTCGCCAATAAAGGGTTCTTCACGACCTCCAGAAAAGAAGAAAGTTACATGAGGATATTTCTCTGTTTCGGCAATTCTAATTTGAGTTTTATTCGCTTTTTCCAATACTTCGCCTAACGTTTCAGTGATATTATCTTTATTATAAACCACTTTTACATTCTGATAGGTTTCGTCGTAATTGGTTAATGTAACATAATACAAACTCAATTTATGCATGTTTTGCTCGTGGAAATCTTGTTGAGAAAGTGCCTCAGTTAATTCACGACCTCTATCGGTTCTGAAGTTGAAGAAAATTACTACATCGTCTTCTTCAATTGTTGCTAATGGGTTTCCATTATTATCCAAGTGAACTAGCGGAGCTATAAATTCGTCAGTGATATTATTGTTGTAACTGGATTCAATTGAAGCCACTAAATCAGTAGTTCCAGTTCCTGTTGCGTGAACCAATAAGTCGTAGGCTAATTTTACTCTTTCCCAACGTTTATCGCGATCCATTGCATAATAACGACCTACAATTGAAGCTATTTTTACTGGCGTTTTTGAAATATAATTTTCAAGATCCTGGATGTATTTTTTCCCTGATTTAGGATCTACATCACGACCATCAGCAAACGCATGAATGTAAACTTTTTCAAGTCCGTATTCTTGAGATGCGTCTATTAAACCTCTTAAATGCGAAGTATGTGAGTGAACTCCACCATCAGAAACTAATCCTAATAAGTGAACTTTTTTATTGTGTTCTTTAGCATAAATAAAAGCGTCAATTAAGACTTTTTCTTTTGCCAAAGTGTTATTGGCTACTGCCAAATTGATCTTTGCTAAATCTTGATATACAATTCTTCCTGCACCAAGATTCATGTGTCCTACTTCAGAATTTCCCATTTGACCATCAGGCAATCCTACGTTTAATCCGTCGGTTCTAAGTTGGGCGTTTGGGTAGTTTTTGTAAAGCGAATTTATAAATGGAACGTTCGCATTGTCGATAGCTGAAACCTTTGGATCGGGAGATTTTCCCCATCCGTCAAGGATCATTAAAATCACTTTTTTATTCATGATGTGTGTTTTTTAGCCCAGATGGAAGTGGAAATCATTTTTGTTTTTTCTTAAAAACAAAAATATTGCAACGTACAGCTGGAAATAGCTCCAAATTTAAGAAATTAAAATAACTTTTTTACTCGATTGTAATCGATAAAATATTTCATACTTATAGAAAAGGTGTGGTTTAACGCCTCGTTATTTAGCAAATTGGTAACGTTGCTTCCGAAGTCGCTATTGATAGTTCGAGAAAAATTGGCTGCATTATTTCGATATAAAACCGATATTTGACTTCCTGGCGCAAACCACCATGAATAGGACAAATCGACATTCCAAGAGGTAAAATTGGAGTTTTTATTGGTTGTATAATTGGCAAAATCACTCAAATTACCATTATCACCTAATTTAAGGAAATTTTTATTTTCGGCAAACGACCAATAATGGCGAACGGAAAGGTTAAAAGTCATCGTACTGTTTACCGAATATTTTCCGGTTAGCGTGTTGGAAAAGGTGAACACATTTCTATTGGCGAAAATAATTGCATTTGGCGTTAATGAATTGCCATCATCGTCAATGCTGTCGGCGAAACCTTTGTTGTTGTTTTGTCGGAAGAAATTAAAATTATAATTCAATAAGAACTTATCGTTGAATCGGTATCTTGGACCCATTGAGAATCCGTATCCGTTTCTTCCGGCTTCATCTAATATTCCAAAAGACGGATTAAAATCGAATGCGAATTTATAGTTATAGTTCGATGAAAAATACATCCAACCGCCTAATCTAGTTGGGATTATAACGTATCTGTTTTCAACTCTTGGCTCGTAAAAATCATGACTTTTTAAAGGATTAAAATTTAGACCAATACCAAAATAGTGGTTCTTTTTATTGTTAATATTCACATTGATATTAAAGTTGTTTCCTTGCACTTTTCCTGTTTCTTTTTGAAATTGTAAAAAGGAATTTAAATTTACATTAAATGAATTTAGGTGTTTGGTAGAGTTCAGAATTCTATAGTTGGCATTTCCATACAAACTATAATAGTTAGTTTGAAAATTGATTCCCAAATCATTAATATCATAATCTTTAGTAACTATATCTCCTCCCAAACTATAACGGTATTGCCCGCTAGTTTCGCCGATATTTAAACTCGAAGCATATCCAGTTTTAGGTCCGTTCTCGTTTACATAACTGTATTTAAAATCACCTGAAAGGTTGTAGGTATTGGCTTTAGTATTTAAATCCCATATTAAACCAGTTACATTTCCATCTCTAAAACTGCCATCTCTAGTAACATTAGTATTAATAAAACTAACGGATGAATTTTTTCGGAAACGTTGATCAAGTACCAAAACACTATAATTTGTTAAGGGTTCAACTACCTCACTTCGAACGGATTGATCGGTGTTATTTCTAATTTTAGCAGTCGTGGTTTCAGTAACTGCATTTAAAACGCCAACTCCCAATCCACTTTTAGTTCGTCCGGAAACTTTTAGCGCATTAATTAGATTTACAGTTGCTGGATTGTCTATAATTTCTTCGTCATTTTCCACTGATGGATAGGAAGATGGACTTCCTCCAATTCTTCTTGAATAGAACAATCCGCCTTTATTGAAAAGGTCGGTTCCTTCAGTAAAAAAGGCTCTATTTTCATTAAATTGTTGTTCAAATGGCCCTAAATTTAGAATTTGATCATCGTATTTTGTTTGACCAAAATCAGGAATTAAGATAGCATCAAGCGTAAATGCATCATTAATTCCGTATTTAATATCCATTCCGCCTTTAAGCGTTCCTTTGGTTTTTTGAGCGTCATTGGCATTCAAATAAAAGGAAGAATAAGGCATGAAAAAGAGTCGAGTAGGGGTTTTTATGTTTTCTATTCCCTCTAAATTTCCTGCTTGTTGAATTACGTTATTTACTTTGTTATCAACTTTGTTCCAAGCATAAATTGAATTTTCTCGTTTTAAATCCCTAACAAAATTAATTCCCCAAGTTTGAACTTTATTATTTGAAAACCGAAGTGCGGCATATGGAATTTTCATTTCAACGACCCAGCCTTTGTCAGTTATTTTTGTTTTGCTGCTCCAGATAGCGTCCCAAGTAAAATCTTCACCATTAGAATCGGTTGCTAAACAATCCAATTGCGTTCCTGAGGCGGAACAAAAAAATCGAAAATCTTGTTGACCATCATTAAAACCGTTTATAAAAACACCAAAATTATCACTTGTTCCTTGGTCGTCGCGTTGTGTAAGTTCCTTTAAAATTTTATTTGGTTCTGGATCTAATAATATTGCTCCTATATATATCGCTTCATTATCATAAAGTATTCTCACTTCTGTATCTTTTTCTTTTGCAACTTCTTTTCCATTATCTGGAGCAAACATGAAAAAATCTTTAGCTATTGGTGCATTTTGCCATTGCGATTCGTCTAAATTTCCATCAATGGTAATTCCACCCTTAATAAGAACTGTTTTTAATATTTTTTTCTGAGAATAACTAAATGTGCAGGTAATTATTAAAAGTAGAAGAAGTGGTTTTTTCATATAGGTTTATTTCAAGGCGCAAAATTATCATTTGAGACTATTAATAACAATTATTTTATACTTTTATTATGTTAAATTAGAAGGGTTTTTTATTAAAGGAATTCATTTCGTGTTAATTAACAAGTTAAAATTAAGTATTCTCGTTAGTTTCGATTTTTTATAAGATACATTTGCGATTAGTAAATAATTCCTCAACAAATAAGATTATTAATGACTTATAAATTTTTTCCCATTTTAGTTTTCTTTTTAGCTACATTTTCATCAAATAAAATAGAAACCCCCTCAAAATTATCTTCACCATTATTTTCAAAATCAGAGAATTTCTCTGCAGAAATTATAAGTGTTTATAATAATTTAAATCACAATAATTTTTCATTACCAAGGTTAGAAAGCTTCCAAAAAGCAATGTTGGGATTTTATGAAATGAAGAAAAAAGGAATTTTCAAAAAGGATATTTTAACTTTAATTGATTTCAGTTTGTCTTCCAATGAAAAAAGACTTTGGGTTATAGATTTGTCAACAAATACTATCGTTTTTAATTCTTTGGTTGCCCACGGTAGAAACACAGGTGATGAATTTGCAAAAAGTTTTTCTAACTCTGCGGAATCTTTTAAAAGTAGTTTGGGGTTTTATTCAACAGGAGAAATCTATAATGGTAAGCATGGAAAATCATTGAAATTAGATGGTTTAGAAAAAGGTATAAATGACAATGCTAGAAATCGTGGAATTGTTATGCATGCTGCTGATTATGTTTCTAATTTTTTCATAAAAGCGCATAATCGATTGGGAAGAAGTCAAGGTTGCCCGGCATTACCAATAGAATTCACTTCGAAAATAATTAATAAAATAAAAGACAAATCTTGTTTGTACATTTACTATCCAAGTACTAATTCTTGATTTTATAATTTTTTATACAAAATGTAATGAGGCCCAACATCTGGGATTTCAAATTGTCCTCCAATAATTTCATATCCTGATTTTTTATAGAAACCTACGGCTGTTTCACGAGCGTTAAACCAAATTAATTTTCCTTTTTTTATTCGAATTTCATTTTCACAGTAATGTAATAATTGTTCTCCAAATCCCTTTTTTTGAAATTCTTCCAGTACCGCCATTCCTCGAATTTGATATTGATTTTCTTCAGTAAACAATTTATTTTTTACTTCAAATGCTGATATAACAGCGATCAATTGGTTGTCAAAACACAATCCAAAGTGAGAAGTTGAAGGTAAATCATCACCCTCAAAATTACAAGTTTCTATTGGCTTGCCGAATCGTAAAACAGGATGTCTCACGATTATTGTTTCAAATGCGGTAATTTTTTCAATTTCAATCATAATTTAATTTCATTTATTTTCTTGCGAATTGTTATCATAACAATATCAAAATAAATTATTTACGTTACCAAGTTGTCCAATAAAAGGCAAATTTTCAAAGTGTCTTTAAATTTTTTTTCAAAAAAACTTGCAATAAATCCAACTTATTATCTATATTTGCACCGTTGATAATGCGAAAGTAGCTCAGTTGGTAGAGCTCCAGCCTTCCAAGCTGGTTGTCGCGAGTTCGAGCCTCGTCTTTCGCTCTAAAATCCTCAGACTTTTTGTCTGGGGATTTTTTATTATTAGTTGTGGCGAGAAGTTTATCCAGCTATAGCGGGAAGCCTCGTCTTTCGCTCTAAAATCCTCAGACTTTTTGTCTGGGGATTTTTTATTTTAAATTACTCAAGTCACTATCTGATTCAATTTCTTCAGGAGCTGAATTTTTTTGGAATAATCTTGCTGAAAGTCCTCCTTTCAAAGTAATTTTATCTCCTTTAACTTCTAGCCAACTACCTTCTCGAAGTCCAAGTACTGGTGGAGAATTCAAAAAATGAAATTCTTTAATTCTCATTTCCCGAGTTTCGCCATTGTGTTTCAATTGCAAATCGGCATCCAAATAATGTGGATTGATATTAAAAGGAACAATTCCCAAAGTTTGAAAACTTGGCGGATAAACAATGGGCATATCGTTAGTGGTTTGCATCGTTAAGCCACAAATATTACTTCCAGCGCTAGAGCCTAAATAGGGAGTTCCTTTATTTATGGCTGTTGCCAATGCATCCATTACTTTATTTTTATACAATTGGAAAACCAATAAAAAGGTATTTCCACCACCCGTGAAAATTCCTTCAGCTTCTTCAATTGCTGCAATTGGATTTTCAAACTCATGAATTCCTTTAACTTCAATATTTAATTTGGCGAAAGCCTTAGAAACTCTATCTGTATATTCTTCATAGGACAATCCACCTGGTTGTGCGTAGGGAATAAAAAGTATCGATTTGCAATTCTCGAAATGCAATCTCAATTCTGGTAGTAAATAGTCTAAATAGTTTCCTCCATATAATGTTGAGGTGCTGGCTATAATGCAATTTTTCATTTTAATCTTTTAGGAATTCAAAGTTACCCATTTTATAATTTTATTCCTAAACATCGAAATTATATATTAACATAACTTTACCAACAGAAATAATAATTTTATAATAGTACTTAATACTTTTACAAATCATAAAAATTAGTTTCAGATTATGAAAAAATGGGTTGTCCTACTATTATTTTTAGTTGCTTTTTCGATGTGGTCGCAAGATCGTAACGAGAAACTGCTTCAAGGAATAATTGCAGCCGATGACGCGTTACTTTCAGGAATTGATGTGGTGAATTTAGGTAATGAAAAAGTTACTTTAACCAATTGTAAAGGAGAATTTTCTATTTTGGCGAAAGCCAATGACATTTTAGTATTTTCATCAAAATCTTTGGAAATGAAAAGAGTGCTTATTGATGAAGACGATTTAAAATCGGGAACAATTACCGTAAATATGTATCCGAAAATCACCGAACTCAATGAGGTGATTGTTAAAAAAAATCCCATAGAAGGAGTGAGTATTATTCCGGGACAAAAACAATACACTCCAGCCGAAAGAAAATTGCACACTGCAACAAACGGAATTATAGACGCTCCAATTAGTTGGATGTCAGGGCGAACCGCAATGCTCAAAAAGGAAGTTGTTGTGGAACGAAAAGAACGTCTTTTGGATAAAGTTGGGATTCTTTATGAAGATAAATACTATATAGAAACATTAAAAATACCTGAAATTTATATTGATGATTTTCAAAGGTATATTATTGAAGACAAAGAATTTACAGCCGCATTAAAAGTTAAAAACAGAACTATGATGTTATTTTTAATATCTAAATTAGCGGTAAATTACAATGCTATTCCTAAATAGAAATTCTAATAATTTTAATTTTTACCTTGATAAAAACTTAGTAACTTTGCAATAAAATAAATCGATATGTTTGGAATAGGCGGAGGTGAATTAATACTAATAGTATTTGTAGTTCTAATGCTTTTCGGGTCAGATAAAATCCCAGATATTGCTAGAACGATGGGAAAAGCTATGGCGCAATTGAAAAACGCCACAAATGATATTAAAAGTGAAATTCAAAAAGGAGCTGAAGCAAATGGTTTAGATTCTAAATCAATTACAGATATAACTGGAAATATCAATCAAGAAATTAATAAAGCAAAAGAAAATTTGCTTAAAGAAGCAGCGCCAGTTGTTGAAAGCGCTAAAATTGATATTGAAAAAGTAGAAAATATAGAAAGTGAGGGTCCAATAAAAAGACAATCCTAATGCTCGATAAAATCCTTGCACTCGATAAAGAACTTCTTATTTTTTTAAATGGGCTAGGATCTTCAACTTTCGATCCATTTTGGACATTTATTACGAAACAAAGTAATTGGACACTTTTTTTTGTAACCCTCTTGTATTTTGTTTTTAAAAAATCTGGGTTTAAAAAAGGTGCAATTATAGTTTTGTTTGTTTTTTTACTAATTTTAGTAAACGATCAAACCACCAATATTATTCGAGAGATTTTCAAAAGGCTACGACCATGTAACGATCCTTCAGTAAATCATATCATTAGAATTTTCTTCGACCCAATTAAGAAAGAATTTTATAAACCAATACAATACAGTTTTGTTTCGGGACATGCGTCCAATTCAATGGCAACGATGCTGTTTATTTTCTTATTGATGAAAAAACACTATAAATATATCGGATTGGTATTTATTTTTCCTTTATTATTTGCTTATAGCAGAATTTATCTAGGAGTTCATTACCCTATTGATGTTTTGTGTGGCTATATTTATGGAGGAACTTTAGGGTTTTTATTTTATAAATTATATGGATTTCTCCAATTTAAAAAAATAATTATCTAACTCTAGAAACGGTTAATCCATCGCGAATAGGTAACAAAACGGTTTCAATTCTAGGATCATTTTTCAATAACTCGTTGTATTCTAAAAGTACTTTGGTGCTAATATCGTTTTTTTGTAAAGGCTCCAAGACTTTTCCGCTCCACAAAACATTATCGGATAAAATTATACCGCCTTTATTCATTTTTGGCAAAATCATCTCAAAATAATTGAGGTAGTTTTCCTTATCGGCATCAATAAAAACCAAATCAAATTTTATTTCTAATGTCGGAATAATGTCAATTGCTTCACCCAAATGTTGGAAAATTTGACTTCCCCAAGGTGATTTATCAAAATATTTTCTTTGGATAGTCTCTAATTCTTCTTTTATGTCAATTGTATGTAATTGTCCATTTTCCTGCATTCCTTCACACAAACACAAAGCGGCATAACCAGTAAATGTGCCAATTTCTAATATATTGACTGGTCGAATTAATTTAGAAAGCATACTTAATACTCGTCCTTGAAAATGACCACTCAACATTCTAGGCAATAAAATTTTTTGATACGTTTCTTTATTCAAAGCAGCCAATAAATCAGGCTCTTTTTCAGAATGGTTTTCAATATAATCTTCTAACTCTTGAGAAATAAAGTGCATCTTTAGGTGTATTTATATTTTGTGTCAAAGTTATCAATTTATCAAATAAACAAATCCACAAATTAAACTAAATTTGTAATTCAAAATGAAAACCAACAAAAGTACTTTAACATTAAATTTCATGAAAATCAATTCTAAATTATTAATTTCTATATTTTTTTTACTCTTTATAATCAAGTTAAAAGCGCAAGTTGTAAACGATTCCATTTTAATTGATGGTCACTATAGAACTTTTCATTTTAATTTACCTTTGAAAAACAGCACCAATGCAAGTTTAATTTTTATTTTGCACGGTTCTGGTGGTAACGGAATTAAATCCATGAAAAGTACCTCAAAATTATTGGATATTGCCAATAAAGAAAATCTACTCATATTGTTTCCAGACGGTTATTTAAAAAATTGGAATGAATGTAGAAAAAATGCTCCTGCCGCTGCAAATGTAGAAAACATTGATGAAAACCTTTTTTTTAGTAAAATGATAGACTATTGCTCCTCTAAGTATTTTATCAATCAGAAAAAAGTCTTTGCAATTGGGACTTCTGGAGGTGGGCATATGGTCTATAAATTAGCAATGACAATGCCTGATAAATTTAAGGCTATAACAGCAATTGTTGCGAATTTACCCGAGGCCAATAACATGGATTGTGTTGAAAAGAAAATGCCAATTGCAGTAATGATTGTCAATGGAACTAACGATAAAACTAATCCTTATAATGGTGGCATTTCAGCAAAAAAGAAAGGTTTAGTTGTTTCAACCGAGGACACTTTTCATTACTGGGCTACTGTAAATGGTTATAATGGCGAACCAAAAAAGGAAGATTTACCTGACTTAGAACCCGATGGTAAAACCATCGAAAAATATACATACCTTCAAAAAGGAAAACCCGAAGTAGTACTTTTAAAAGTTGTTAATGGTGAACATAATAATCCAAAAGATATTGATGTGTTTTTAGAAAGTTGGAATTTTTTTAAAAGACAATAGTTAGATTTTTTCAATAACTATTAACACATTTTATCTTTTATGAAAGTTATTAATTTATCAAATAAACAAATCCACAAATTAAACTAAATTTGCACCATGCAAATCGAGAAAAAAGACATAAGAGCATTATCAAAAGAGCAATTGCGTGATTTTTTTATTTCCAATCAAGACAAAGCCTTCCGTGGAAATCAAGTTTATGAATGGTTGTGGAGCAAAGGCGCGCATAGTTTTGATGACATGACTAATGTGTCAAAAGAAACTCGATTGATGCTAGAAGACAACTTTGTAATCAACCACATTAAGGTGGATACTATGCAACGCAGTTCTGACGGAACGGTTAAAAATGCGGTTCGACTTCATGACGGATTGGTTGTAGAAAGTGTGTTGATTCCTACAGATACTAGAACCACAGCTTGCGTTTCTAGTCAAGTAGGGTGTAGTTTAGATTGTAACTTTTGCGCCACAGCGAGACTAAAAAGAATGCGAAATTTGGAACCTGGAGAAATTTATGATCAAGTAATCGCTATTGATAAAGAAAGCCGTTTGTATTATAATCATCCGCTTTCGAATATTGTTTTTATGGGAATGGGAGAACCACTCATGAACTATAACAATGTATTGAAAGCAATTTCCATGATTACTTCAAACGAAGGTTTGGGAATGTCTCCAAAGAGAATTACGGTTTCTACTTCAGGTGTTCCCAAAATGATAAAAAAGCTAGCTGACGACGAAGTTAAATTTAAATTAGCAGTTTCGTTACATTCTGCAATTGATGAAATTCGTTCTCGAATAATGCCGTTTTCTACCAATTTTCCTTTATCAGATTTGCGTGAATCATTGGAATATTGGTATTCAAAAACAAGAAGTAAAATAACTTACGAATATGTTGTTTGGAAAGGAATTAACGACAATAAAGAATCGGTTGATGCCTTAGTGAAATTCTGTAAATATGTTCCTTGCAAAGTCAATTTAATAGAATACAATCCAATTGATGACGGGGAATTCCAACAAGCATCGGAAGAATCTATTAATTCTTATATTAAAGCTCTTGCTGCAGTTGATATAGTGGCAAAAGTAAGACGAAGTAGAGGAAAAGATATTGATGCCGCGTGTGGGCAATTAGCAAATAAAGAAGTATAAAAAAAACGTTCAGAATTTCTGAACGTTTTTTTTATAAATTAATTCTAATTGTTAGAATGTAAACGCAATTGGTGTTCCCCCATCAATAGAAAGTGTAGCAACATTATCACAAGTACCAGCACCGTAATCTAAAACTGCGGTATGGTTTGGTCTAGTGATATTAACTACTCCAGAAACCACTCTGTAATCACAATTTAATCGCACTCTGATTGGAGCGGTACTAGAAATGGTGTTTGTGTGAGTATACCCATTAGGGAAAGTTGTTGTCCAAGCTCCTGTTATTACATAAACATTGTCAGTCCAAACTACAGTTGTATATCCTTCAACACATTCTCTAGTTCTTGATCCTACTCTTGTGTAAACTCCAGTTGCATTAGTAAAAGTCATGTTCATGTCCATTACCCAAATTGGATGAATATTTGCTTGATAAGTAGAAGTTCCTAATGATCTTGTAATGGTTCTATTTCCTTGAACTAAAAAGTCATTATAGCGAAAATTATCAAAAGAATAAGTAATCACATAGCCAGTAGAAGTGTAAGGTAAACTTCCAGTCATTATAATAGCTCCTCTAAGTATTGCACCGTTTGGCATTGCGCAACCTGCAGTTCCAAAATCAACTCTTCTAGTCCAATTTGTTAAAGTAAAAGTTCTTGTTACGGTTACACAAGGAGGTAACGAGCTTGCTTCAGTTGGTGAAACAGTTTTTCCAGTTGGATTTTCAGTAAAATATTGATCGTCAATAATATCAGATAAATCATTGGTTGCTTGATCTAATTTAGCACTAGTTTGAATGTCAGCTGCAGTAAATACACCTACATTATCATTGTTGTCTTTTGTACAACTTGCAATTAAAATAACTGCAAATAAAACAGCTATTTTTAAAATTGAGTTTGTTTTCATATTTTAGTATTAATTAGTTTATTTAATAGTAAGACTTTAGCAAATATAAAAAGTTTAATTGTAATAAAAAAATTTTTTTCAATCCAGTTTCAAAACAGTATCTTTGGAGAACTATGAATGTAATTGCCGATATAAAATCTCCGATACTTTTAGAAATGGATCTTTTCGAATTAAAATTTCGAGAAGCAATGGTTTCTAAAGTTGCTATACTCAATCGGATCACCTATTATATTGTAAATAGAAAAGGAAAACAAATGCGTCCAATGTTTGTTTTTCTAACTGCAAAAATGCTTTCAAATGGTATTGTAAATGAAAGAACCTATAGAGGCGCTTCTGTTATTGAATTAATTCACACCGCAACTTTAGTTCATGATGATGTGGTTGACGATAGTAATCGAAGACGCGGATTTTTCTCAATTAATGCCCTTTGGAAAAATAAAATTGCGGTATTAGTAGGTGATTATTTATTGTCAAAAGGATTGTTACTTTCTATAGATAATGGCGATTTTGATTTGTTAAAAATCATTTCAGTTGCCGTTCGGGAAATGAGTGAAGGGGAATTACTTCAAATAGAAAAAGCTCGAAAACTAGATATCACCGAAGCTATTTATTACGAAATTATTCAAAAGAAAACAGCTACATTAATAGCCGCTTGCTGTGCGCTTGGAGCAAAATCTGTAATAGATGATGAAATTCAAGTTGAAAATATGAGAAAATTTGGTGAACTCATCGGAATGGCCTTTCAAATAAAAGACGATTTATTTGATTATTCAGAGGATGCAATTGGAAAACCAACAGGTATTGATATTAAAGAACAAAAAATGACTTTGCCTTTAATTCATGTCTTGAATAATTGCACTTCAAAAGAGAAAAGTTGGTTGATCAACTCTATTAAGAATCATAATAAAGATAAAAAGAGAGTTAAAGAGGTGATTGCATTTGTGAAAAACAATAACGGTCTTGCTTATGCGGAGCATAAAATGGTACAATTCCAACAAGAAGCACTCCAATTAATTGAAAATTATCCACAATCAGTTTATAAAGATTCTTTGGTCATGATGGTAAATTATGTAATTGAAAGAAAAAAGTAATACTTGATAACTCAAAAAATTTGGTAACTTTGACCCTTAACCTTTGACCCTAAATAAAAATTGATTTCAAAAGCAACCATAGATACCGTTTTCGAAACTGCTCGTGTTGAGGAGGTTATTGGTGATTTTGTACAATTGAAACGCGCCGGAAGTAACTTCAAAGGCTTAAGTCCTTTTTCTGACGAGCGTTCTCCATCGTTTATGGTATCGCCAGTAAAACAAATATGGAAAGATTTTAGTTCTGGAAAAGGAGGAAATTCTGTTGCGTTTTTAATGGAACATGAGCATTTTACTTATCCAGAAGCCATTAGGTATTTAGCCAAAAAGTACAATATCGAAATTGAAGAAACAGTTCAAACCGATGAGGAAAAAGCCAATACCGATGTTCGCGAAAGCATGTATTTAGTTTCAGAATTTGCTAAAAATTATTTTCAAGATGTCCTTTTAAATACCGAAGAAGGAAAAGCTATTGGTTACACCTATTTTAAAGAAAGAGGATTTACCAATGAGACCATAAAGAAATTTGCACTTGGTTATTCGCCTGAAACTTGGGATGCTTTTACAAAAGAAGCTCTTGGAAAAGGATACAAATTAGAATTTTTAGAAAGTACCGGTTTGACAATTCCTAGAGATGACCGCCCTTTTGATCGATTCAAAGGACGTGTTATGTTCCCTATTCAAAGTATGTCGGGAAGGGTTTTGGGATTTGGCGGAAGAATATTGACCAATGATAAAAAAGCGGCTAAATATTTAAATTCACCCGAAAGTGATATTTATCATAAAAGCAAAGTACTTTACGGAATTTTTCAAGCCAAACAAGCTATTGCAAAACAAAACAATTGCTTTTTGGTTGAGGGTTATACCGATGTGATTCAATTCAATCAATCGGGAATTGAAAATGTAGTTTCTTCTTCAGGAACGGCTTTAACTCCAGATCAAATCCGATTAATAAATAGATTAACCAAGAATGTAACGGTACTTTTTGATGGTGATGCAGCAGGTTTACGCGCTTCCATTCGAGGAATAGATTTAATTTTGGAAGAAGGAATGAACGTTCGAGTTTGCGAATTCCCTGATGGCGAAGATCCAGATAGTTTTGCCAAAAAAACACCTTATGAAGATTTAGTAGCTTACTTAGAAGAAAACGCTAAAGATTTCATTCAGTTCAAAGCCTCTTTATTAATGAAAGACGCCAAGAATGATCCTATCAAAAAAGCAGAATTAATTCGAGATATTGTAGCAAGTATTTCTAAGATTCCAGACCGAATTCAACGTGAAATTTACATACAGGAATGTTCCAGAATTATGGATATTTCGGAGCAAGTTTTGTTGAGCACTTTGGCACAATTGGTTAAAAAAGACATTTCTGATATTAGTAAAAAAATAAAACAAGACCAAAAATCATTTGAAGTAATTAAGAGTGAATCTTTAAATCGAGTTGAAAAGGTTGATGTTTTATATCAATTAGAAAGAACAATTATTAAGATATTACTTCTTTATGGAAATATAAAAGAAGAATTTGAAGATGTTTTGTTAAAAACAAATGCCAACGGCGAGGTTGAAAACACAATTGAGAAAAAAGAATATTTTGTTTACCAAAGAGTTTATTTGAGTTTACAAGAAGATGAGGTAGAATTGGCAAATCCGCTTTTTAAAGATATTTATAATAATCTAGTTAATTATTTCAATCAAAATGAAGCTTTCAATATCGAGTATTATTTAATGCAACTTCCTCAAGAATTTGCTCAAGAGGTAACAGATATTTTAATGGAAGATGAAAAATCAGCTCTGCATGATTGGGGTGGTCAAAATATATTTGTTAAACAAAAAAATGAAACCATTAGTCAATACGTTTCAGAGACTATTTTAACGATGAGGTGGTATTTAGTTGATAAAATTATCGAAGAATTAAAAGGTTCAATTTTGCCTGATCCAACTATAGATAATTTAGATACTATGTCATTGGCAATGGATTATTCTAAGCTTATCAATTCTTTTTCTAAGAAATTAGGAAGAGTAATGTCTAGATATAGTAATTAGAAATAAAATTTAAGACATAAAAAAACCTGTTCAATTGAACAGGTTTTTTATTTTATATAAAATAGAAATTATTTTACAACTAGTTTTTTAGTTGCTGTTTTCCCGCCTTCAGTAATTTTTACAAAATAGATTCCACTATTCAAATTAGCGATATTAATTGTAGTATTTGAACTAGTTGTTTTAATTACTTCTTTTCCTAATACATCGTATAACGAGATAATTCTTTCTGTATTTAAATTAGATTCAACATGTAAAACTCCATTTGAAACTGGATTTGGATACACTTTTAATCCAGCGATTTCGTTATTTTGTGTACCTAAAGTCAAACCTAAATCTGCTTGTGAAGTTCCTATTTTTAATTCATCAAGAATAATAGTTGGAGTTGTAGCAACTGCATCTTGTCTCAAGATAAAACCTCCTAAGTTTAAAAACGGAGTAGTTGGATTGATTCCAAAAGTTGGTGATGAACCGTTTACTGGATTTATCCATCCGTTTAAAGAATTTGTAGCAAAATCATATCCAATAACAATATACACTACCTCGCCAACATTTCTTAAAGTAGCGTTATAATTAGTTGTTGTAGAGGCGGTATCAAATCCTATTTGATATTGTGTGCCATTTCTCTTTACAAATAAACGAGCGTAGTACCCTTTTAAGTTATCAGTAAGTCCTAATATATAAGTAGAAGTTAAATCTGTAGTTACATTTGTTAAATCACTCACGTTTAAAAGAAATGAGGCATATATTGTTCCCGTTGTAGTTGAAGTAAATGGAGTATAACACTCAATTCCTACCCCAGAATACATAACTGAATTTCCAGATGTTGTAACACCAGAATAAGTTAAACTATTAGCTACACTTACGATGTCGTCACCTGTATTAACATTTGTCCATTTTTGTTGAACACCCAAAGAAGAACCAACAGCATAAGGAAATGATTCAGAAAACGGCAAAGAGTTTATTACTTTACATTCGGGAGAAATAACAGTTTTACTTAAGGTACAAAGACCTGTAGTAGTTAAAGTAACATTAGTTCCTTCAGGGACATTGCTAATTGTTATGTTTCCAGTTGCAGTTGTTGAAGGGTTATCTCCGCCAATAGTTCCTACTCCTGAAGTTGAAAGGGTATAAGTACCAGTTGCACCACCAGTAAATGGTATAGTAAT